>Ga0137358_10001114_pt1 | contig 14054 bp, 16 predicted proteins | sample Mad1_20_16metaG_FD_105551 | JGI IMG/M metagenome (GOLD analysis project Ga0137358, IMG submission 105551) | Vadose zone soil microbial communities from Angelo Coast Range Reserve, California, USA - Mad1_20_16 metaG | ecosystem: Environmental > Terrestrial > Soil > Vadose zone | place: USA... | reverse complement strand
TTCATCTCATACCCGAGAGGAAGGTTGCCCCCGACCCAGATCCCTTTTCGCTTTGATGCTGCGATCTTGTCGCGGATGCGCTCGGAAGTTACCTCGCGCTCGAACTGGGCAAAGGACAGGAGCACATTGAGTGTCAGCCGCCCCATCGAGGTCGTCGTGTTGAACTGCTGGGTGACCGAGACGAATGACACGCCGCGGGTATCGAAGAGTTCGACTAGCTTGGCGAAGTCCGCCAATGATCTCGTCAGACGATCGACCTTGCCCATGCGGATTCGCGTAATGGGCGGTTATGGAACGACCGCTCTTGGCGCGAAGCGGTCATTCGACGAAGCGTCAGGTCCGAAAAGTGCCAAAGAGCGACATCGACTCGATCACGATCCGTCCGCTCAGGTGATGCGCTGGTATTCTCTATCAGGGCGGCCGCCAGCGCGCGTCGTGCGCGTCCTGCAGCGTCGCAGGGCTCCATGCGTGAAGACCCCCGCCCAAAGCACCGGCAAGTGATCGCTCGTGACAGCGGATATCGTGCTCTGCCCTCGCGCTCGATGCATTAGGGTCGGGCCGGAGTCATCCGCGGCCCCGCGCGCCTCCTAGACAATCGAGCGGATGCGAGTACTTCGCCAGAGGTTAACTCTGGCTCACCTTCGTAGAGGTCGGCCAAGTTCTCCTTGAGCCAAAGCAAGGAAGACTGACTGGCGACCATTGCGGACTCGCGACTCTCGAACAGAGTAACGGAGCCGCCAACGCCGTTTCCACCATCGAATATATAGTAGGCCTTGAAGCCCGGCGTCTGTGTGAGGATCGGTGCTAAGCCTACCTTGGCCCGGCGCGCCGCCTCGTGGAGCGAGTGCATGTTACGGAATTTGCGGATGACCACGTACATCGCGACCTCCCCATTGGGGTCATGATTAGCTCTGACCAGCAGTACATATTTACATGTCGAGGCGCGAGGTGCACGCGCCCAAGCGCCCTTCCGGGAAGTTTTGATTACCTGTGCGCGGGTAGTTGTGGACGATGCGGTCGTTTCGTGTTTAAGATTATGCACGAATTCCGACTAGGGAGGAAGGCATCGGCCGGCAGCGAAGCTCGCGCGGCTCGAAGATGCCGTTTCGCCGACAGCAGCATTAGGTGCCCTAGAACCGCCGGATCCACGTTGGGTGGACGGCCATCCGCGGCGAAGGATGTCAGGAGGACGCGATATGCTCAACTATGTTGAGAATCTGCGTGGACTCGAAGAGAAACTCGGGTCTTTCATAGAAGAAAGTGCCGAAACAGGGCATTTCCGCGTTGCGAGGGACATCTTCACCGATCCCTACCTCTTCGAGCTTGAAATGAAGTACATCTGGGAGGGAAACTGGATGTATCTCGCCCATGAGACGCAGATCCCGAACAAAAACGACTATTTTACCATGTACATGGGCCGTCAGCCCATCTTCATCGCCCGCAACCGCAATGGCGAACTGAACGCCTTCATCAACGCGTGCAGCCATCGCGGCGCAATGCTCTGCCGGCACAAGAGGGCCAATAAGTCGACTTACACCTGCCCCTTCCACGGCTGGACCTTTAACAACTCCGGCAAGCTTCTTAAGGTCAAGGACCCGGACGGCGCAGGCTATCCCGACGCCTTCAACCGCGACGGCTCGCACGATCTCACCAAAGTTCCGCGGTTTGAGTCCTACCGCGGCTTCCTATTCGGCAGTTTGAATCCGGATGTGAAGCCCCTGAAGGAGTACTTGGGCGAAGCCGCGAAGATCATTGACATGATCGTTGACCAGTCGCCAGAGGGCCTGGAAGTGCTGAGGGGGTCCTCAAGCTACATCTACGACGGCAACTGGAAACTTCAAACGGAAAATGGGGCCGACGGCTACCACGTCAGTGCGGTGCACTGGAACTATGCCGCCACGACTAGCCGGCGCAAGCAGGCAGAGAAGGTCGACACTGTCCGCGCCATGGATGCGGGCGGCTGGGCCAAGCAGGGCGGTGGCTTTTACTCCTTCGAGCATGGCCATCTGCTGCTATGGACCACCTGGTCGAACCCGGAGGATCGCCCGAACTGGGACCGGCGCGCTGACTTGGCGGGGCAGTTTGGCCAAGCGCGGGCGGACTGGATGATCCGGCGCTCGCGCAACCTGTGCCTCTATCCGAACGTCTACCTGATGGATCAGTTCAGCTCGCAGATCCGGCAATACCGTCCGATCTCGGTCGATAAGACCGAGGTTACGATCTACTGCATGGCTCCGAAGGGAGAGAGCGCGGAGGCCCGGGCACGGCGCATCCGTCAATACGAAGACTTCTTTAATGCGACCGGCATGGCGACGCCGGACGACCTGGAGGAGTTCCGCTCCTGCCAGATCGGCTACATGGGCCGGGCGGCGAAGTGGAATGACCTCTCCCGCGGCGCCAAGCATTGGATCCAAGGGCCGGACGAGGGCGCGACAGCGATCGGCCTCAATCCCCTGCTGAGCGGTGTGAAGACAGAGGATGAAGGCCTGTTCACTGTCCAACACCGCTACTGGCTAGAGACTATGGAGAAGGCCATCGCCGCCGAGGAGAAGTAGGCCTTGTCCTGCCGGCGGCAGAGCCCCTTTTGCCATCATCCCGAACAGGCCCTTTTCCTTTTAGAAATGTAGCCCCGAGGTCAAAACATGCAACTCTCGATCGAACGAGTTCAGGAGTTCCTGAGTCGCGAGGCGCGCTATCTCGACGACAAAGAATGGAACAACTGGCTGGAGCTTTACGCCCCGGACGCGGAGTTCTGGATGCCAGCTTGGGATGACGACGACAAGCTCACGGAAGATCCGCAAAAAGAGATCTCGCTGATCTACTACGGCAATAAGAGCGGACTCGAAGATCGGGTTTTCAGGATTAATACCGAACGGTCGAGCGCAACCAGCCTTCCTGAGCCTCGGACGTCACACAATATCAGCAACGTTGAGATCCTGGAGCAGCGGGACGGCTTCTGCAAGCTACGCTTCAACTGGGCCACATTTTACTACCGTTACAAAACCGTGGATACCTACTTTGGAACGTCGTTCTACGCGCTGGATTTGTCTGGCGACCAGCCTCTAATTAAAAAGAAAAAAGTCATTTTGAAGAACGACTACATTCATCACGTAGTCGACATCTATCACGTCTGAAGGACGCTGACCCCTTGGTCTGAGTGTCAATATGGCCTACAGCATCGCATTGAATTTCGAGGATGGAATCACACGCTTCGTCGAATGTCGGCCGGGGGAGACCGTTGCCGATGCGTCCTATCGCGTCGGCATCAACATCCCCCTGGATTGTCGTGACGGCGCCTGCGGGACGTGCAAGGGCTTCTGCGAGTCGGGCCGCTACGACAACGGAAGCTACATCGAAGACGCCATGACCGACGAGGAGGCGGCTGAGGGCTACGTCCTCGCCTGCCAGATGCGGCCGAATTCGGACTGCGTCATTCGGATCGCGGCGACCTCCAACGTCTGCAAGACAGGCGTCGCCAGCCACAAGGGCCAGATCAGGGCTATCAACCATCTTTCCGAGACCACAACGAGCTTTTCCATGCAGCTCGAGCCGGAGCCGCCGCTCACCTTCCTGCCCGGGCAGTATGTCAACCTTGTCGTGCCGGACACGGGAGGGCAGAAGCGGTCGTACTCGTTCAGCTCGTCGCCAGATGCGCCCGAGGTCTCGTTCCTGATCCGAAACACTGCGAGCGGCCTGCTGCCGACCTACATGAGGGACAAGGCCCAGGTGGATGCGCCCTTAGAGTTCACGGGTCCCATTGGCAGCTTTTACTTGCGCGAGGTCCGACGACCTTTGTTGTTCCTCGCAGGCGGAACGGGATTGGCTCCGTTCCTGGCTATGCTTGGGACGATGTCCCACACGAACAGCAAATATCCCGTTCACCTGATCTACGGCGTGACCAACGATCCGGATCTCGTGTTGCTGGATAAGCTGCAGGAATTCAGGAATCAGCTGCCAAACTTCACATTCTCGAGCTGTGTCGCCAACGAGGAAAGCTCCTATCCGAACAAAGGCTACGTCACGCGCTACATCGAATCTCAGCACATGCACGACGGAGAGGTGGACGTGTATCTGTGCGGTCCGCCCGCGATGGTCGACGCCGTCCGGAACCACATGAGCGAGCAAGGCATGACCTCCGCCAACTTCTACTTCGAGAAGTTTGCGAATAGCGGCGTGGTCACGGCAATCGGCGCGGTCCTGTCATGATGCATCATCCAGGCCGTTTCGGTGGCAAGGTAGCCGTCGTCACTGGAGCCGCACAGGGGATCGGGCGCACTGTTGCGGTGAACTTGGCAAAAGAGGGAGGCAAGGTCGCTCTCGTCGACCGCTCCGAGGTCGTCAACGAAGCTCAGGACGAGATATCGTCGACTGGAGCCGATGTGATCGCGACCCTCGCGGACCTCGAGAAGTATTCAGAGTGCTGCCGGGTCATGAGCGAGGCGCACGGGCGCTTCGGACGAATCGACATCCTTATCAACAATGTGGGGGGCACGATTTGGGCGAAGCCGTTCGCGCAATATGAGGAGAACCAGATCGAAGCGGAGATTCGTCGCTCGCTGTTTCCAACAATGTGGTGTTGTCGCGCGGTGCTACCAATCATGCTGAAGCAAAAGAGCGGAACGATAGTCAATGTATCTTCGATAGCTACCCGCGGCATCAACCGTGTGCCTTACGCGGCAGCTAAGGGCGGTGTGAATGCACTAACCGCATCCCTAGCGTTCGAGTATGCCGAACAAAATATTCGGGTTTGCGCCGTCGCGCCGGGAGGCACCGAAGCTCCGCCGCGGCGTGTAGCCCGCAACCTTGCGACTAGCGGCGCTCTGAGCGAGCAAGAAAAGAAATGGTGGCGCGAAGTGGAAGAGCAAACGAAGTCCTCTAGCCTCATGAAGCGCTACGGGACTCTAGAAGAGCAAGCGGCGTCGATTCTTTTCTTCGCTTCGGATGAAGCTTCATACATCACTGGTGTGACGTTGCCGGTGGGCGGTGGCGATCTCGGCTGATCTATGAGGCTGAGCTGACCCAGTGAATTTTGTGTAAGTCCTGGCTACAGCCGGAAAGGGAGGAGATTTATGCTGGACTCATCAACCAAGAAACCCGAAGTGCAAGAATTGCTGAAACGGGCCGCCGGCCTCGATCAGAAGGGCGGCAACGAGCGGCTAAAGAAGATCACGCACCGAATTGCGACGGACTTGTGTCGAACGATCGAAGAGTTCGATATCACTCCGACGGAGTTTTGGACAGCGGTCAGTTATATCACCAAGCTTGGTCAAGCAAACGAGGTCGGCCTCCTCGTTCCCGGGCTAGCTTTTGAGACTTTCCTCGACATAGTCACAGACGAAAAGGAGCGTCGCGCAGGTCTAAGCGGGGGTACGCCACGCACGATCGAAGGGCCACTTTACGTTGCGGGCGCTCCCGTCGAAAAGGGCGAGGCTCGCCTCGACCAAGATCCGGAAAAAGGAGAAGTCCTGTTCATGGATGGCCAAGTGAAGGACTTAGATGGCAAACCAATTGGCGGTGCAATCGTTGAGGTGTGGCACGCGAACACCAAAGGAGGTTACTCGTTCTTTGATCCGTCTCAGTCGGCCTTCAATCTGCGGCGTACGATTGAAACTAACAAAGAGGGAACTTATCGGCTTCGTACCATTATGCCAGTAGGATATGGCTGTCCGCCGGATGGGCCGACGCAGCAACTACTCACCGCATTAGGCCGTCATGGAAATCGGCCGGCGCATATCCATTTCTTTGTCACTGCGCCAGGCTTTCGAAAGTTGACGACTCAAATAAATATCTCGGACGACCCTTACCTTCATGATGACTTTGCATTCGCGACACGAGACGGGCTCATTCCTGAACTCGTTCGGCACACCGACAAAGGAAAGATCAAAGATCGCGGGCTCGATGCGCCCTTCGCGACGATTCACTTCGACTTCGTGCTGCACCGAGAGGCACCAAATCTCCCCGACCCGATCGTGGTTCGCGATCACGCACCTGCTGCCTAAACAAATGAGAGCGGCGTTCTGAGGGACGCCGCTCAGCTGCCGCGTTGGGAGCCTAATCCATGCTCGATACCGCGACATCCGGAGTCCAGGGCGATCTAGTTGTCCGGAAACTGACTAGCACGATTGTCGATGTTCCAACTGTGCGGAAGCACAAGCTTTCGCAGACTTCGGTTACGGCTCAAAATTATGTAATTGTTCGGGTCCAGCTCGCTAACGGCGTGGAAGGCATCGGCGAAGCCGCAACTTTGGGTGGTCCGCGTTGGAGCGAGGAAAGTGTCGAAGCCATTAAGGCAAATATCGATACGTACCTGGCGCCCGCCATACTTGGTGTTCGCGCAGACTGCTTCGAGGTGGCCGGTATCCGCATGGACGAGGCGGCTAAGCGAAACAACGCCGCGAAGGCGGCAATCGAAACTGCACTCTTCGATGCCGTGGGTAAGACGCTCGGATTACCGATGTCTGCTCTGTTGGGGGGAGCAGTCCGAAACCGAATTCCCGTTCTCTGGACCCTCGCCTCGGGTGATCCGGTACAGGAAATTGAAGAGGCGGAAAGAAAACTCGAGGCCCGGCTACATCGCACGTTTAAGGTCAAAATCGGAGCAAATGCTCCCGATGCTGATATGGATCGCATGCGAAAGCTTGCGTGCGCGCTAGAAGGCCGCGCCGAACTTATCGTTGATGCCAACCAAGCATGGGATGAGACCGTATCCGCACGCTGCCTTCCTGAGCTAGCGGCGATGGGCGTTCGCCTTGTCGAACAGCCGGTCCCCGCCTGGAATATCGCGGCAATGGCACGACTCCGCGCGCGTCCTGGGACGCCGCCGCTCCTTGCTGATGAATGCGTATTTGACGCGCATGACATGCTGATGGTTGCGGCTGCTAATGCCGCTGACGCAGTGTCGTTAAAGCTGGTGAAGCACGGCGGGTTGCTGGGAATGCGCAAAGTGGCGGCGGTCGCTGAGGCTGCCGGAATCGGCCTATATGGCGGCTGCCTTCTTGAGAGTTCTGTCGGCGCCGCGGCTCACTTGCATGCATTCTCGACGTTCCGGGCCATCCATTGGGGTTGCGAACATTTCGGCCCCCAAATTCTGACGAGCGATTTGGTAACTGAGCCTCTACGGTTCGAGGACTTTCATGTCTATCTCCCCGACGCACCTGGTCTGGGCGTCGCTCTCGACGACGAAAAAATGCGACGCTTTGCAAGGAGCTGAAAATAAAATGCTCTATCATGTTCGCATGGATGTCAGTCCACCCCCCAATTTCGATCCACAGAAGTTCGAACGGCTGAAGGCCGAAGAGAAAGCTAAGGCGCAAGATCTTCAACGCGCGGGCAAGTGGCGGCACTTGTGGCGAATCGTTGGTCTATATTCGAATATCAGTGTATTCGATGTTGAAAGTCATGACGAACTGCACGCGATTTTGTCGGAACTGCCACTCTTTCCGTTCATGAAAATATCCGTAACGCCGCTTGCGCGGCACCCGTCTGCGATCGATTAGTAAAGAGTCTGCACAGGGCATACCGAAGTGGGCGCAAATTGGGTCGAGTTTAGTGCGGTGAACAAGTTGGGGGAACCTCACCATGCCACGACGACAGCGATCGACATCCAAAACTTCATCAATGAGCGTCCATTTACAACTTTTCAGAAGATAGTTCTGGCGTTGTGTTTTCTCGTGGTTGCCGCTAACGGTTTCGACACCGCCGCTATCGGCTTCATTGCGCCTCGCGATTGCGGCAATTCCTGCTTTGATTGCAGCTATCTCGATCTTTCTGAAGGGTCGGGTCCAAGGCTCGGTGCCACGGGGGAAACTCTGCGTGCAGCGGACATCCTGGGCGAAGGGCTCAGCAGAATAAGGTTCCCATGAAAACTGTTCACGCGACAACCTACCGATTACTCCGCGGCTTTCTCACGCGGGCGGCGAGTGCATTCGCGGACAAGGTCGGCGTCGCATATTGTCGCGCCGTCGATTGGAGACAGCGCCTGCGCCGCGCACCTAAACTCGAACATGAAACTTGGAGCCTCACGATGAGGCGTCGTCCGTTCTTCACCTTTGGCGTGGCGTTCTTCAGTGCGATGTGTGTTGGGCAAGCGGCCGGCCATGCCGACTCACTCTCTCTGGAAAGGACGATCCGTGAGAAAGCGAACGCGATTCAGGAGAAGATGATCGGCTGGCGCCGCGACATCCATGAACATCCCGAACTGGGTGATCAGGAAGTGCGGACGTCGGGATTGGTTGCGCAGCATTTGCGCACCCTGGGCTTAGATGTGCGTACCGGCGTGGCACGAACCGGCGTGGTCGCGATCCTGAAGGGCGGCAAGCCGGGTCGCACCGTAGCGCTGAGAGCCGATATGGATGCTCTTCCCGTCAAGGAGCCTGAAGGCCTTCCCTTCGCTTCAAAGGCGCACGCGTCATTCATGGGCAAGGAGGTGGACGTCATGCACGCGTGCGGCCACGATGCGCACACCGCAATGCTCATGGCCGTCGCGGAAATCCTTACCGCCATGAAGCCCGATTTGCCGGGCACCGTGCAATTTATCTTCCAGCCGGCGGAGGAGGGGCCGAGTCTCTTTGCGCCCTTGGTGGGAAAATCCTGGGGCGCCAAATTGATGATGCAGGAAGGCGTTTTTTCCGAGACGAAGCCCGCCGCCGTCTTCGGACTGCATGTGGTCCCCGGACGCTCTGGGGAGATCACCTATCGCAGCGGGGCGACCCTGGCGAGCAGCGACACGCTTGAGATCACGGTTACGGGGAAGCAAGGCCATGGCGGCATGCCCTGGCAAACCGTCGATCCGATCGTGACATCGGCGCTGATCGTCTCCGGCCTGCAGACGGTCGTCAGCCGCAAGGCGGATCTCACCGCTTCGCCGACCGTTGTCACCATTGGCACGATCAGCGGGGGGACGCGCTACAACATCGTTCCCGACAAGGTCCAGATGACCGGCACTATCCGAACCTATGATCAGCGGGTGCGCGAACAGGTCTCCCGTGACGTCACGACGACCGCCGAAAAAATCGCCGAGAGTGCGGGTGCGAAGGCCGAGGTGGTCATTACGCCAAGCTACGATCCGACGATCAACGACGCAGCCCTGACCGCGCAAATGCTGCCGGCGCTTGAGCGTGCTGCGGATGGCCGCGTGCGACAAGCACCGCTTTTAGGCGCTTCAGAAGACTTCTCCGTTTTCGCGCAGGCCGTGCCGGGACTCTTCGTCTATCTCGGCATCACGCCCCGCGATCAGGACCCTGCCAAGGCGGCCCCCAACCATAGCCCCCAATTCTTCGTCGATGAGAGTGCGTTGGTCGTCGGTGTCCGGACGATGGCCTTCCTGGCGGTCAACTATCTCTCGACATCGTGAGGTCTCGAAACGCGTCGCCCGTGCGGTTACGACGCCGAGCAAAGGAAATGCTCCATGAAGCCCGTCGTCATCGCTGTCGCCATTACCGGCTCTGTCCCGCGAAAAAAAGACAACCCGGCGCTTCCGGTCACACCGGCCGAGCAAATCGATTCGACGCACGAGGCCTTCGAGGCCGGAGCCTCGCTCGTGCACATCCACGTGCGCAATGATGATGAAAGCCCGTCCTCCGATCCGGAACGGTTTGCCGCCGTCCAGGCGGGCATCCGTAAACATTGTCCGGACATGATCGTGCAATTCTCCACCGGCGGTCGTGGACGCGATCAGGCTGCACGCGGCTCGAGCCTCTATCTCAAGCCGGACATGGCTTCGCTATCGACCGGCTCGGTGAACTTTCCGACGATCGTTTATGAAAATCACACGACACTGGTTGAAGACCTCGCGACGAAGATGCAAGCGGGCAGCATCAGACCCGAGATCGAGATTTTCGACCTTTCACATATCCACGGCGCTAGGCGACTTGTCGAGCAAGGGCTGATGGACGATCGTCCACATATTCAGTTTGTCATGGGCGTCAAAAACGCTATGCCTGCTGACGAACACTTACTTGATATTTTGCTCGGCGAAACTCATCGACTCCTGCCGATGGCGACGTGGACAGCCGCAGGTATTGGCGTAAATCAGGATCGCGTTATGCACTGGGCGTTGGCACGCGGTGCGGATGCGGTGCGGACCGGTCTTGAAGACAATATTCGGATCTCCAAAAGTCGGCTCGCCGCGAGCAATGCCGAACTGGTGACTCTAGCCGCTAGTGCTATTGCCCGCCATGGCCGGAGAGTGGCAACCGCCGAAGAGGCGCGTCAGATCCTTCACTTGCCTACCAATCATTGAATTTGCACGCGTTCGTCTACTGGTGAACTCAAGCTTAAGTGCAAATCCAGAACAAACCACGGGAGAGAAGCGATGACCATTTCGACAATGAGTGAATTGTTCGTTCATGGGCTGCAGGACGTTTACTATGCGGAAAATCAAATCGCGAAAGCACTTCAAGAGATTATGACGCAAGTTACGGAACCTGCACTGTTTGATCTTCTTGAACATCATGTCGAAGAGACCCGTGAGCAAATAGCGCGTCTAGAACAGATATTCAAAAGACTGGGGCGGACGCCACAAGGTGTGACCTGCCAGGCAGTGCTCGGTTTGATTGAAGAAGGTCAAGAGCTCCAACGGACGATCAATAACAAGCAGGTCCTGGATACGGCAATCCTAGCGTCAATGCAGGCCATCGAACACTATGAGATCAATCGGTATGGTACTCTAATCGCATGGGCATCCGAGCTCAAGCGCCAAGGAGCCCAGAATACACCATCTGGAGAGGTGGATATTGTCGATCTCCTTCAACTCTCGCTCGATGAAGAGAGAGGACAAGATGCACGGCTGACTGCACTCGCTGATAGCAAAGTCAATCGTCATGCGACTCGGGGCTAATGGAGTATCGAGAGACAACAAAAATCAGGAGTTTGTTTGCACCGTGAACTTGCCGCTGCCCTTATTAGGGCAGACTGAACAATCGACGGATGCGCCTAAATGAACGTTAGCTCAGAGCAAGGTCTCGTTAGGCAGCATCTGATCGATCCGGAAACGTGCATTCGCTGCAATACGTGCGAAACACGTTGTCCGACGAAAGCGATAAGTCACGAGAGAAACTACGTCGTCGACAGTGCGAAATGCAATTTTTGCATGAATGCGTTCGCCCCTGTCCAACAGGCGCAGTTGACAATTTCTTCGAACTTGCCCGCCTGTATTCAACCAGCCAGCAACTGGGTTGGCTTGAATTGCCCCCTGATGCGCAGCGGGAATCAACCACTTCGGCACGTTCAAGTAGGGCAGCCAACGAAGCCCGTCCATTAGTTCCCCCTATCCAGCAGCGCAACGCGTGCGAACGACCCATACGAGCCATCGTTAGTGACAACTATCGAATTACCGCTCAGGGTTCTGAAAACGCTGTTCATCACGTTATCTTTGATTTCGGAGACTCATCGTTCAGCTTTTTAGAGGGCCAGAACATAGGACTAGTTCCCCCCGGGTTGGATGCTAGTGGCTGTCCACATACTATGCGGCTCTACTCCATCGCGTCGGCACGAGACGGAGAAAAGCCAAACGTCGGCAATCTCGCAATAGCCGTCAAGAGAGTGGTGGGTGCCAACGGTCGTGGCATCGCCTCAAATTGGATTTGTGATCTGCGCCCCGGGGAGGAAGTCGACGTGTTCGGCCCGTTCGGTTCGACCTTTCTCATGCCCGAAGATCCAGAAGCGCATATCCTAATGATCTGCACCGGCGCCGGCGTCGCCCCGTTTCGTGGCTTCACGCATCATCGCCGGCGCACGTGGCCGAACGCCAGTGGCAAGCTTGTCTTAATTTACGGCGCTCGCACGCCTGATGAACTGCCATACTATCAGCCGCTTCAAAAATACTCTCAAAGCGAGTTACACCGCGAATTGGTTTATTCGCGTGGGCTCATAGACGAACATGAATACGTGCAGGACCGTCTGCGACGGCGCGCGCGCGAGGTACGATGGTTTCTGCGCCAACCGAAATCATACATCTACATCTGCGGCATTCGTGGGCTCGATACATTTGTAGATGACGCGTTGACCGAAATCACGGTCGCTCAAGGAATTAATTGGACATCCCTCAAGAGCCAACTATGTGATAGCGGCCGCTATCATGTGGAGACATACTGACATCAAATCGCCGCGTCCTGGATCGAGACCTCCAGGCTAGCATCGGTTCTCCCCCTACCTCGCCTGTTGCTGATGCGAACCGACAACACACTGGCCGTGTTGCGCCCATATTCAATGATGAGCACGGCAGGGTCCATGTGGGCTGCGTCAAAGGTTAAGCCACGGTGGCAGCGCCCCTCGAGCCAATCATTTTTCACCTTCAGCCCGGCCGGCGGACGTTGGCGGCCTTGACCTTTCCGCTCCGGGTATCCCTTTCAACGTCAAAACTTAGCCGTTCGCCAACCCTCAGGCTGTCTGGATCAATGCCTGCCGATTGCAGCGCGCTGACGTGCAGAAATATATCCGGACCACCGGATTCGTCTCCGATGAAGCCGAAGCCGCGGTCGGCATTCCAGCGGGCACGTTCAGTCAGATGCTGCGAGACCCGAAGGTCTACGTGCTGTCGCTCGTCTACTTCCTTCTGCTGGGGGCGACCTACACGATGGTGTTTTGGTTGCCGACCTTGATCCAGAGCTGGGGCGTCAAGGACTTGTTCCTAATCGGGATCTATGCCGCTATCCCGAACGCCGTGGGCGTCATCGGCATGATCCTGATCGGTCGCCATTCGGACAAGTGGCACGAACGGCGATGGCATTTCGCGGCCTGTGTCGCGATTGCCGCTGTTGGCCTCTTCGTGACCACGCTGCTCCAGGGCAACCTAGTCGGATCGATCCTGGCCCTGTCTTTCGCGGTCATCGGGATTGCGTCGGCAACGCCTCTCTTTTTTGCGCTGGTCAGCGAGTACCTGTCCGTCGGTGCCGCCGCCGGCGGCATCGCGCTCATCAGCTGCCTCGGCAATCTTGGTCCGGCGGTAAGTCCAACGATCAACGGTTTTATCCTTAGGAACACCGGCGACAATATCTACAGCATGTATTTCGTGCTCGCGCTCTACCTTCTGTCCGGGACGCTCCTGCTGCTGACGATCCGGCCGGCATCGACCGCGGGCGTCCCTGCGGCGGCGCCGGCGCATTGACGGCGTTTGGGAGAAGCAAATGTCAGGATCTTTGTCGATCTTAGTTGGGTGCGCGGACCAAAGCATATTGCCGTTCAGATGCGGACGGTTCGAACCGGTCTCTGAACTGTCCAGGGGCGCGCCATGGATTTGAAGGCACTCGCACGTGAACTGCACGCCGACGAACGCGCAGAACTGCTTGCCCATCTGCTCGCACTCGGGGCGGAGGACCGCCGCCTCAGGTTCGAGTATTCGATGTCGGATGATGGCGTGCGCCGGTATGTCGAGGGCATCGATTTTTCGCATGACGCTGTCTTCGTCGTCACGGATGCCGATCTCACGATTGTCGGCGCGGCCCATCTCGCGCGCAAAGACAGGCATGCGGAACTTGGAGTGTCGGTTTTGTCACAAAGCCGGGGTCGTGGGATCGGCGCGGCGTTGCTCGAACGCAGCGCGGCGCGGACCCGTAACTGGGGTATTCGCGTGATGTTCATGAACTGCCTGGTCGAGAATGCCGCGATGATGCATTTGGCGCGCAAGCAGGGTCTGAAGATTGCCGTGTCGGGTGCGGAGGCGGAGGCTTTCGTGCACTTGCCGCGGGCCGATCTGACCAGTCTGGCCGCTGAAGTCGCCGTCGAGCATCTCGGATTATTCGACCACGCCCAGAAATCGTATTGGCTGGCGCTACAGGGTCGCTTCCCGCAATGAAACCATCTTTTGGGATCGCGAAGACTGTTTGGAACTGAGTTCACATGGAAGGTGGTCGGTCCTCGGGTCCGCTGCCGCAGGCTCCTTCGGAAAGTCGAGAGCAGTGCCGACTCCGCGAAACATCGCTTCTGGTCCGTTCATGGCCCGGTTATCAAGTCTCATTCCTGCGATCTCAACCCTGTGAAGGTTGAGGTGTCAGAGCATCAAACGGCTTGTTGCGGGCGCCTGGTGGGCAAGTCCAAGTTTCGCGCGAGGGAATTCC
>Ga0137358_10001109_pt1 | contig 14076 bp, 13 predicted proteins | sample Mad1_20_16metaG_FD_105551 | JGI IMG/M metagenome (GOLD analysis project Ga0137358, IMG submission 105551) | Vadose zone soil microbial communities from Angelo Coast Range Reserve, California, USA - Mad1_20_16 metaG | ecosystem: Environmental > Terrestrial > Soil > Vadose zone | place: USA... | reverse complement strand
GCCTAGCAGCAGAAACGCCGCGGCTACAGCGAAGGCCCATGCAAACGAGCCCGTCGCCGTCACGATATAACCAGTTGCAACAGGCGCAATGATCGCCGACAACTGGCCGCCAAAATTTAGAATCCCCCCCAACCTTCCCACACTTCCCTCTGGCGCGATCAAAGAAGGAATGGACCAGCACACTGGCGATGCCGCCGAAAGGCCGCCCAGGGAAATACTCATCCAAAATACCGCGTTGCCCGGAGTGTGCGCTCCAGCCGCTCCAAATATGCCCAAGCCAAAACTCGTACCTGCGATCAGTACGGCTTGCCGGACGCGCGATGCGTTCCAACCTTTGTGAATCAAGAAATTGACCAGCCACCCGCCCAGGAAAAATCCGCTGGCTGTTCCGACAAGCCACGGCACGCTTGCATAGAAGACGGAATGCAGCAGGTCCACGTGCAGCGCCTTGGAGAGATAGCTGGGCACCCAGGTCAGCAACAAATAAAAAGTATAGTTGTAGGCGGAGAACCCCAACACCAGCCCGATCACCTTTCGCTGACGCAACAAATAGAGAAGCGGGGCTCCCTTTCCGGCTTTGCCTGGTCCTTCCGGCTGCGCTCCTCCGCGAACGATAAACTCTCGTTCTGTCTCGGTCACTGATCTGTCTTCGCTGGGGTTGCGATAAATCCAATAAAACAGCGCGAAATAAATCAAGCTGATGAACCCGGTCGCCGCGAAACTCCACCGCCACCCGAAGCGCAGCAGCAGAAGACCAATTAGCGGCTGCCCGATCGCCGGGCCAAGTTTGGCGGCAGAATCGAAGCACGCGGTTGCCAGGCTCCGTTCGCGCGCAGGAAACCAGTAGCCAATGGCCTTGGAGTTTCCGGGAAACGTCGGGGCCTCTCCCACTCCAAGCAGCAATCGCGCGGCAAGAAAACTCTTCAGGCCAGTGGCGATGGCTGCTCCAAAAGAGGCCACGCTCCACAGCAACGTACTGATTCGGCCAATTTGGCGAACTCCAAAGCGGTCCAGCAATACGCCGGAAGGAAGTTGCATTAGGGCATAGGTCCAACTGTAAGCGCTCAGCAGGTAGCCAAACTGAACGGTGGTGATGCTGAAGGCGGAATGAAGCGCATCTTGAGAGACCGACAAGTTTACCCGGTCGAAATAGTTGACCAGCACTCCGAAGCCGAGCAACGACGCAATCATCCAGCGGCGCCGCGGCACGCCGGGCTGGTCGCTGATGCTTTCTTGATCCACGCTCGCGATCCCCCGCACAACTAAAACAACCCGCGTGATTGTAGAGGACCATGGAAACCCTGTAAAACGATTACACTGTTCGGGCCAAAGTCCGTGCGCCACAACGGTTGCTGGAATACACGAAATGACGACGCACATTGATGCTCATCAACACTTTTGGATCTATAACCAGCAGGAGTACGGCTGGATTGACGAACCGATGGCTGCGATTCGCCGCAACTTCCTGCCTGCCGATCTAAAGCCGCAACTGGAGAAGAACGGGTTTCAGGGAAGCGTTCTCGTCCAAGTTCGGCAGACGCTCGACGAAACGCGCTGGCTGCTGGAACTCGCCGCACACAATTCCTTCATTCTTGGAGTCGTCGGCTGGGTCGATCTGCGTTCCCCGCGTTTGCGCGCGGAACTGGAATCGTTCGCAGGAAATCCAAAACTCGTCGGGATTCGCCACATTGTCCAGAGCGAGCCCGATAATTTCCTGCTTCAACCAGATTTTTTGCGCGGTATTTCTATGTTGGAGGAATTCGATCTTGCCTACGACATCCTCGTTTACGCCAGAAATCTTCCGATAGCTGCGGAGTTCGTAAAGCGGTTTCCCGGGCAGCGCTTTGTCTTGGACCATCTGGCAAAACCCCCGATCAAGAGTGGCCCCATTGAATTGTGGGCGCGCGGAGTGCGCGAACTGTCGTCATTCCCGAATGTGTTTGCCAAAGTATCCGGACTGGTTACGGAAGCCGGCTGGCAATCCTGGAAGCGGGAAGACATCCGACCCTATCTGGACGTGGCGTTCGAATGCTTTGGACCCAGCCGCTTGATGATCGGTTCAGACTGGCCGGTCTGCACCGTAGCGGCTTCGTACACACAGGTGGTAAAACTCGTAAAGGATTACATCGAAACTTACGCAACGGAAGATCGCGAAGCCGTTCTTGGAGGCAACGCCGCTGAGTTCTGGCGATTGAAGCCCTGATTGAATGATGGCGCGACGAAACGCCCGCGGTGTTCTACAATGCCGGAGAAAAATCGGGCATTGTCGATAAAACGGTACCAAAGGAAAGAACGGGTTGTTTTGATGCCGAATCAAGTGCTCAAACTCGATTCAAGAGACAACGTGCTGATCGCGCTGACCGACCTGCAAAGAGGCGCACAGATTCCGTTCGACTCTCAGACTTTCATTTTGGAATCCGACGTTCCAGCAAAACACAAATTTACTGCCGAAGATCTCCCCATGGGCGCAAGCGTGAAGATGTACGGGGTCATTGTGGGGAAGGCGGTCGAACCGATCCGACGCGGCGGCCTTCTTACAACGAGGAATATCCATCATCAAGCTGCGGCATTCCACGAGAAAACAGGCGAGTTCCACTGGACCCCGCCGGACATTTCCAAATGGCGGCAGCGACACTTTCTCGGGTACCGGCGAACTGACGGGCAAATCGGCACGCGAAATTACTGGATCGTCGTCCCGCTGGTGTTCTGTGAAAACCGCAACATCGGCGTACTGAAACATGCTTTTGAGGAAGAGCTGGGCTTTGCGGTGCCGCAAGTTTACCGGCGACAGGTGGCGGAGCTGGCTCGCCTCTACCAAGACGGCCGAACGGAAGACATTAAGACGCGGGCTCTGACGGGCGACCCGCCAGGTCCGCAGCGCTCGCGAATTTTCGAGCATGTGGATGGCGTCCGCTTTCTGTTGCACGAAGGAGGCTGCGGAGGCACGCGAGAGGATTCCAACAATCTCTGCGGCCTCATTGCGGGTTATATCCATCACCCGAATGTGGCGGGAGCAACGGTGCTCAGCCTGGGTTGCCAGAACGCGCAGATTGGCATTCTGCGCGCGGAGTTGCACAAGCGAAATCCGAGTTTCGATAAGCCTCTGGTGATCGTGGAGCAACAGCAAAGCGGCACCGAAACCGCGATGCTGACGGAAGCGATTCGGGACACGTTCCTCGGTCTGATGAAAGCCAATGAGTGTCGGCGAACAAGCGTCCCCCTTTCCAGCTTGTGCCTGGGATTGAAGTGTGGAGGCTCTGACGGTTTTTCCGGTCTTTCGGCAAATCCTGCCATCGGCCATACTTCCGATCTCTTAGCCGCACTCGGCGGCAAGACTATTCTTTCCGAATTTCCGGAGTTGTGCGGCGTCGAGCAGGAACTCATCAACCGCAGCAAAAGCAAGGAAGTGGCGGACCGCTTTATTCAGTTAATGAAAAACTACGGCGCGCGGGCCAAAGCCGTGGGGTCCGGTTTCGAAATGAATCCCAGCCCGGGAAACATGCGCGATGGGTTGTTGACTGACGCTATGAAGTCCGCGGGCGCGGCGAAAAAGGGAGGAAATTCCCCGGTGGCAGCGGTGCTGGATTATCCGGAGTACGCCACCGAAACAGGGCTGAACTTGCAATGCACTCCAGGAAATGACGTCGAGTGCGTGACCGCTCAAGTAGGCGCTGGGGCCAATATCGTGCTCTTTACCACCGGCTTGGGAACTCCGACGGGCAACCCCATCGCTCCGGTAGTGAAACTCTCCACCAATTCCGCGCTGGCCCAACGGATGCCGGACATCATCGACATCGATACAGGCGGAATTATTTCCGGAAAGAAAACCATCGAACAGATGGGAGAAGAGGTTCTGGAGTTCGTGATTCAGGTGGTCAACGGGGAAATCCGCACAAAGGCCGAAGCCAAAGGTCAGGAAGATTTTATTCCGTGGAAACGAGGCATCTCTCTCTGAAGGACTCAAGCGGCGGCGCCAGGAATTTCCCACCGCATGGCCGGTTTTTTGACTTGCGTGGCTAATCTATGGACCTGCAACTAAAAGCAAAAGTTGTCCTGGTGACCGGTGGCGCGAAAGGAATCGGCGCAGCGATTGTGCGCGCCAGCGCTTCAGAAGGCGCGATTCCTGTGTTCCTGGACCACGATGTAGAAGCGGGACAGCAATTCCACTCCGCCTTGCAAAGCGCCGGCATGGAGTGTGAGTTCCTCGCGGGAGAGATCACCGCACCGGAGACCTGCAGCAAAACCGTCGAACAAGTGCTTCAGAAATTCGGCCGGCTCGACGCGCTGGTCAATAACGTGGGCGCGAACGACAACGTAAGCCTTGAGCGCGGCACACCCGAACAATTTGTCGCATCCCTCGAACTGAATCTAGTGCACTACTACGCGATGGCGCATTATGCCTTGCCCGCGCTCAAGAAGTCGCGAGGCTCGATCGTCAACATCAGCTCCAAGACCGCCGTCACTGGACAGGGAGGAACCTCTGGCTACGTGGCCGCCAAAGCCGCGATCCTCGGCCTTACGCGGGAATGGGCCGCCGAGCTGCTTCCAGCAGGGATTCGCGTCAACGCCGTCGTGCCCGCGGAAGTGATGACGCCTCTGTACCAGCAATGGGTGTCCGGATTCCCAAATCCCGAGGAAAAGCTCGCGAGAATTATTTCCAAGATTCCACTCGGGAAACGCATGACCAAGCCCGAAGAAATCGCGGACATGGTTCTCTTTCTCATCTCGGAGCGAGCCAGCCACATCACCGGGCAGCATGTATTCGTGGACGCGGGCTACACGCACCTGGACCGGGCGCTCACGTGACGGAAAATAGCGGATGACAACTTCTGCAGACACAGCGGTGAGCGAAGGCCGATCCATTCCTGTCACGGAGAGACGCTTTCTTGTGCCCTTCATGCTCATCACCAGTCTGTTTTTCCTGTGGGCCTTCGGCGTCAACCTCAATGACATCCTGATTCCGCATCTGAAAAAAGCCTTTGGCCTGAGCGATTTCCAATCCTCATTTATCCAGGTAGCGTTCTTCGGTGGTTATTTCCTGGCCGCCTTTCCCGCCGGGCGGGTGATGGAAAGAATTGGGTACAAGAAAGGAATTCTCACTGGCTTGTTTCTTTGCGCTGCGGGCGCCGTGCTTTTTCTGCCCGCGTCTTCTTCGCGGATTTACGGCTTCTTTCTTTTCGCGCTGTTTGTAATGGCGTGTGGTCAGAGCTTCCTCGAAGTCGCCGCGAACCCCTACGTAACGATTCTCGGACCATCGGCAAGCGCGGAACGGCGCTTGAACTTTGCGCAATCGTTCAACGCCGTTGGCGCTGTGCTTTCACCTATCGTCGGACGAACATTCATTCTCACTGGAGTCGAGTACGCACCAGCGCAAATCGCGGCGATGAGTGCGGCGCAAATGGAAGCATATAGAACGGCGGAAGCCAGTACCGTGAAAGGCCCGTACTTGTTCATTGCGGCGATTTTCATTGTCGTGGCAGTGTTCATTCAACTAGCACACCTGCCGGAACTGCAAGAGACACCTGCGAAGGCGGGAGTTGCAAGCGTGAATGGGATTTCGCAAAGCATACTTTCTCATGCCCATCGTGTGAAAGGCGTCATTGCTCAGTTCTTTTACGTGGGCGCACAGGTGGGAGTCGCCAGCTTTGTCATTCGTTACGCACAGTTCTCCGTTCCCGGAACACCTGCAAAAACGGCTGCGCTGTATTTACTGCTGCACCAGATCGGATTTATGGCTGGCCGCTTCATCGGTTCGGCGATAATGAAGAGGATTGCGGCGCCGCGATTGTTGTCGCTCTTCGCCGCGGCATCGCTGATTTGCGCCACAATCGCTTTGCTGGCCACCGGTCTGATATCCGTGTGGGCCGTGGTGCTGATCGGGTTTTTCCACTCCATCATGTTTCCCACCATCTTCGCGTTGAGCATCAAGAATCTTGGTTCGCTAACCAAGCGTGGGTCGTCGCTTTTGGTGATGGCGATCCTCGGGGGCGCGTTTTTTCCAGCCCTCATGGGACGCGTTTCGGATGCCTCTAGCATTCAAACCGCGTTTGTTGTGCCGCTGCTGTGCTACCTGTTCATCCTCTATTTTGGATTGTCCGGCTACAAACCCGCTGCAGCCCCCGCGATGGGAAACCTTTCCGCAAACGAGGAGGACGCACTGGCATGAGCAGACGCTTCTGCTTGACGCTGGATTTGAAGGACGACCCCAAGCTCATCGCCGAGTACAAGCGCCATCACGAGAAAATCTGGCCGGAGATTACCAGGAGTATCAAAGACGCTGGCATTCTTGATCTCGAAATCTATCTTCAAGGAATGCGAATGTTCATGATTCTGGAAGTCGATGAAAGCTTTTCGTTCGAGAAAAAGGCTCAAGCCGACCGGCAGAATCCGAAGGTCCAGGAGTGGGAAAACCTGATGTGGAAGTATCAGAAAGCACTGCCCGAAGCGCGCCCCGGCGAGAAATGGTTATTGATGGAAAGGATCTTCAAGCTGGAAAGCTGATTGGAAGCGCTATACATGCCCTCTTCCCCAATATCGACCCAGGATTTTATGCCTGAACCAAGTGTAGACTCCCGATACCGACAGAGAGAGAATCTTCGCCATGTCCAACCGCTTCTCGCAACTATTGACAACACTTCTTTTCTTGTTGGTTAGTGCTTCAAACCTATTTTCCCAAACTGCTGAGAATCCCTCCGCAGCCAAGGAACCCACCCGAGCGGCGTATCTCGACCCCAGCCTCCCCCTGGAGCAGCGCGTGAACGATCTTGTCTCGCGCATGACCCTCGAAGAAAAAGTTTCGCAGATGCAGGATGTTGCTGCGGCAGTTCCGCGCCTCGGCATTCCCGCATACAACTGGTGGAACGAAGGCTTGCACGGCGTCGCGCGCGCCGGAAATGCAACTGTTTTTCCGCAGGCCATCGGTCTTGCCGCTACTTGGGACACCGACCTGATCCATCGTGTCGCCGAGGTGATCTCCACCGAAGCCCGCGCCAAATACAACGATGCCATCCAGCACGGAAACACCGGACGCTATTTCGGCCTCACCTTCTGGTCTCCCAACATCAATATTTTTCGCGATCCCCGTTGGGGGCGCGGTCAGGAAACCTACGGCGAAGATCCCTACCTCACCAGCCGCATCGGCGTGGCTTTCGTTACCGGACTGCAAGGCGATGACCAGAACTATTTGAAAACTGTCTCGACACCCAAACACTTTGCCGTCCATAGCGGCCCTGAAGTCTTGCGACATCGTTTTAACGTGCCCGTGTCGCCGCACGATCTGGTGGACACCTATACTCCCGCTTTTCGCGCCACTATCATGGAAGGCAAGGCCGATTCGGTGATGTGCGCATACAATGCAGTGCGCGGCGAACCCGCATGCGCCAATCACATGCTTTTTGACACGCTGCGCAATAAATGGGGCTTCAAAGGTTACGTCGTCTCCGATTGCTGGGCCATCAGCGACCTCCATCAGGGCCACGGTTTCGTCCTCACCCTTGAACAAGCTGCGGCTCTCGCGGTAAAAGCGGGAACGGACTTGAGCTGTGGCCCCGAATTCAGTGCGCTTCCCTTTGCCCTCCGGAATCGCCTCCTTTCCAACGACGACCTCGATCGCGCCGTGAAGCGCCTGTTCGAAGCGCGGTTCCGTCTCGGCATGTTCGACCCGCCGGACCGCGTGCCCTGGTCCAAACTGAGCCTCGCCGACAACGACACTCCCGCTCATCGCCAGGTCGCTCTCGAAGCTGCGCGCAAATCCATTGTCCTCTTGAAAAACGAACGCAACATCCTGCCATTGAAACCCTCAGTGAAAACAATCGCAGTCATCGGTCCGAATGCTGATTCTCTAAGCGTTCTCCTGGGCAATTACAATGGCAACCCCTCAAGCTACACCACGATTCTCGACGGCCTGCGTAAGCGCTTTCGCAACACAGAGATTCTCACCGAGATGGGATCTCCAATCACCGAAACGAGCGCCGTTCTCCTTTCCTCCGAATACCTTCGCACCGGCGGCGCAAACTCCAAGCCAGGCCTGAACGCGGAATACTTTTCCAACGTCAATCTTTCCGGCTCTCCGGTCCTGAAGCGGGTCGATGCCGGCGTGGATTTCGAGTGGAACAATGTTTCCCCGGGCCCCGGCGTTCCTGCGTGGAATTATTCCGTCCGCTGGTCCGGCGAACTGATCCCGCCCGCACAAGGTGATTACCGCTTAGGCGCCAGTGCCGATGGTGGCTATCGCATTTATTTGGATGGAAAAAAATTCATCGATGACTCGGCGCCCCACGGCACTCGCACCATGACCACGCTCGTTCATTTGCAGGCCGGCCACTCTTATCCGATTCGAATGGAATACTTGCACACCTGGTGGGAGGCCACCGCGCGGCTCCTCTGGTTGCCCCCGAATCTTTCTGAAGAGGCCGTGAACGCCGCGCGCAAGGCAGACGTCGTTATCGCCGTGGTCGGAATCACAGCGCAGTTCGAAGGAGAAGAAAGCGATTCAAGCGATCCCGGCTTTTTCGGTGGCGATCGCCTGGACCTCAATCTTCCCCGGCCGCAGCAAGAGCTTCTGGAATCCGTCGCGGCCACGGGAAAGCCTCTCATCGTGGTCCTCACCAACGGCAGCGCGCTGGCCGTGAATTGGGCGCAGCAGCACGCTGCCGCTATCGTTGAAGCCTGGTATCCCGGCGAGCAAGGCGGCGCGGCCGTCGCCGATGTTCTTTCCGGTGATTACAACCCCGCGGGAAGGCTTCCGGTCACTTTTTATCAATCCGTCGCGCAACTGCCCCCCTTTGGCAACTATTCCATGGCCGGAAGGACGTACCGCTATTTCACCGAACTTCCGCTCTATCCCTTCGGTTACGGTTTAAGTTTTTCTTCATTCAATTATTCGGACGCAAAAGTAAGCCAGGCCCAAGTCGCCGCGGATGGCACTGCGTCTCTCTCCGTTCGCGTTTCGAACGCCAGTTCCGTACCCGGCGATGAAGTAGTGCAGTTGTATCTCTCGCATCCCGGCGTCGATGGCGCTCCCATTCGCGCCCTGGCTGGATTCCAGCGCATCCATCTCGATGCCGGCGCTTCCAAAAATGTGGAGTTCGCTTTGCACGACCGCGATTTGAGTGTCGTCGACGAGGCCGGAGCACGCAGGATTGTCCCAGGCGCAGTGGATGTTTGGATCGGCGGCGGTCAACCAGTCGCCGGCCCGGGCCAACCTCAAACCAAGGGCGCCCACACGACATTCACAATTACGTCCGGCGCAACTCTAGCGGAATGAGAATCAGGTTCTGAATTTGCCGCGAAGTTGCTTCATCGGAGGCGTTCAAAAGGCCAATCCATGAATCGAAGCCGAATCTCAAACTTGCTGTTCTTCTTCATCGCGATCAGCCTCTTCGATGCGCACGCGCAAAGCGGCGGCCAGTCTCTTGCGGAAAAGCTGGGTTATCCCCGCGATTCGAAGCTTCTCATTGTCCACGCCGACGATGTTGGCGTTACGCATTCGGTGAACGCCGCGACGATCAAAGCTCTCGACAGCGGCCTCGTAAATTCCGCCAGCCTCATGGTGCCCTGCCCGTGGTTCCCGGAAATCGCCGAATATGCCAAATCTCATCCCGCTGTCGATTTCGGCCTTCACCTCACGCTCACCAGCGAGCGCGTTTACTACCGCTGGAGTCCCGTGGCTTCCAATGACAAAGTTCGGAGCCTGGTCGACGAGAACGGTTATTTCCATCACGACTGGACCGCCACCACCAGGATCGATCGCAAAGAGGTCGAGTTGGAGCTTCGCGCGCAAATTGACCGCGCCTACGCCATGGGCGTTCGCCCCACCCATCTCGATTCCCACCAATACCGGCTCTATGAGAATGGCAAAGACCTCTTCGAAGTCGTTCTCCGGCTTGCTCACGATTACAAGTTGCCGGTCTTCGTCGCGCGTGACTGGTTTGCAGACCACCCTTATCTGGAATCCAGTTTAACTTCTGCCGACATCGTCCTCGATCACACCGTCACCATCGCACCTTCCGTCCCTCCGGAAAAGTGGGCCGAATTCTACAAGACCGCGCTTAAGAATCTTCAGCCGGGGGTCACCGAATTCGTCATTCATCTGGCCTTTGCCGACGATGAAATGAAAGCCGCTACTCGCGAGCGTGACACTTGGGGCGCTGCCTGGCGCCAGCGCGACTTCGACTTCTTCACCAGCCAGGAATTTCGCCGCTTGCTTCAGGAGCAGAACATCAAGCTCGTCACCTGGCGGGAACTGGCCCGCGCCGCCCGGCAGTGAATCCTGCCGTCATCCACTTTCCTCCGCATACCATTCCGCGGTATTTTCTTCTTGAAGGTTTTCGCTCGAATGGAGTGCAGGCATGCTGGCTCAACCTGACCCGCAAAAAAAATCTGCTTTCAAGAATCCTTTTCTGTATTCCCGGGCCGTTCTCGCCATCGTCGCTATCGCTGTCGTCTGGATCCTGGCCGCACGCTGGCTGGAAAACCGCGACTTCGAGAAGCACGCCAGGGAAGAGCGCACCCGGAAGCAGCAGGAACAGGACCGCATCACCCTCGAACAAATGGGTGGAAAGGAACTGGCCATCCAAAACTTCTATGCTTCGCCCGGAACGATCCGCCGCGGCGAAACCGTCCAGCTTTGCTACGGCGTCGCCAACGCCAAGACCGTCAAGCTCGAACCTCAGTCCAATCCCGTGTGGCCCTCCTATTCCCGCTGTGTCGATGTAACTCCCACTAAATCAACCACCTACACGCTGACCATCGCCGATGCCGCGGGAAACAGCAAGACTCAAATCTTGGAGGTAAAGGTCCGCTGAACGGTCGCACTAATATCCGCTTGAGGATTCTCACGCTTCCTCTTGTGACTTCAATTCCCCCGCATCTATAATGATTGCTTACGCGGGGTCTGGGTGACCATCCGTTGGTCCTGGACTCCGCAGACTTTTTTAGCGAACGTACAACCGACCACCATGTCCGACCCACTTGCCAAGATTAAGAAAAAGCTCCAGGACGAAATCGACCAGCTCTCGCACGAGCTCAGTGTCGAACTTCCCAAAGAGATTGCCGTCGCTCGCGCGCACGGCGACCTCTCGGAAAACGCCGAGTACAAATTCGCCAAGGAGCGCCAGGGCTACGTCAACCTCAAGATCACCCATCTCAAGAAGCGCATGGGTGATCTCAGCATGCTGAACCTCACCAATATTCCGAAGGACCGCTCCGGCTACGGTTCGCGCCTCACGGTGCTGGATCGGCAGCGCGATAAAAAGATCGAATACACGCTCGTGAGCAGCGAGGAAGCCGATGCCGAGAAAGGGCTCATCTCCACCACCTCGCCTATCGGCAAGGCCCTGCTCAACCGCAGGGTTGGCGACGAAATCGAAGTTGTCACCCCCGCGGGCAAGAAAGAGTTTGAACTCGTCCGTCTGGTCACCATTCACGACGGCGAGTAACCTTCTGGCTGTTCCAGGCGTCCTATTCAACAAATCGTGTGGGGCCGCCTGTGGGGACTTATGAATTGGGGAACAGGCCCGGCACTCGGGCTCTTGACCGTTTTCGGCTATCTTCTACTCATGGCTGGTGGCGCGCTCATGTGGCGCAGCCGCGGCGATTTCTTCGTGTGGTTTCAGGATGAGCTTTCCTTTTTCCGCCGCAATTTCTCCCGCTACACGCCTGCCGGCCCGTTCTACGCCATCCGCGGACAGTCACGTTTCAAGGCCATCCCCGTCTCTTTCGTGCGCTCGATCACGCGATTCCCGCGACGCCGCGTCAACGGCCCCGCCATCCTTCTCTTCCTCGGGCTCCTGCTCTTCGTCCTGGATTTCTTTGTCTGACGATTTCTCGATCTCTGCGTCGACCCCTGCCCCGACCCTCAGTCGAGGTATCTCTCCGCTAAGTTTATTTTTCCCTGAACGAATTTCCGTTTTCCATTTTCCTTTTTCTCTGCGATTCTTTGGTCATGAAACCTGCCCTCATTGTTCACGGTGGCGCCTGGGACATTCCTGATGAAGCCGTTGACGCCTGCAAATCCGGCTGCCATCGCGCCCTCAGCGCCGGATGGGCCATCCTTTCTGGCGGAGGCTCCGCTCTGGACGCCATCGAAGCTGCCATCATGGTCCTCGAGGACGACCCCGTCTTCGACGCCGGTTACGGCTCGCACCTCAATCTTGACGGCCATGTCGAATGCGACGCCATCGTCATGAATGGCGCGACGCTGCGCGCGGGCGCCGCGGCTACTCTGCAGCGTGTCAAAAATCCCATTCAGGCCGCCCGCAAAATCCTCGAAAATTGCCCGCACATGATGCTGGTCGCCAAAGGCGCCGAACGCTTCGCGAAAAAGCAGGGCATCAGGCTCTGCAAGCCCGAGGAAATGGTCAGCGAGGCCGAGTACGAAGCCTGGATGAAATGCAAGTCCGACAAACACGCCGCCGAACACCATCGTGGCCACGAACAGGGAACCGTGGGCGCCGTCGCCATCGATGCCGCCGGAAATTTATTTGCGGCTACTTCCACAGGCGGCACCTGTTGCAAACTTCCCGGCCGCGTCGGCGATTCCCCGCTCATCGGCTGTGGCTGCTACGCGGATTCGGAAGCCGGAGGCGTCTCCTGCACCGGCTACGGCGAAGCCATCATGAAAGTCGTACTGGCCAAATCCGCTGTCGATTTTCTTCGGCGCCCGGAAACGTGCGTGAATACGCCCAACAACATTTCTTGCGGAACCTCCACCGCCGATATCGCCGCGCGCGAAGCCATCCATCTACTCGGCAAACGTACCCACGCCACTGGTGGACTTATCCTTCTCGACCGCCACGGCAATCCCGGCTTCGCCTTCAACACCCCGCGCATGGCCTACGGCTATGTCGCCACCGACGGTTCTTTCTTCACCGCCGGGTAGTGGCGGGTCTTTTGGACCCGTGCTCTTAATTTTACCCACGCGCCCCCGAATTGCTTTGCGTTTGCGGGATGCTAGAATGGCCAGCCACTGGAGGAACATGTATGCCCCCACGTTTGCCAATGGGAAAATCTGTTACCTCGAAATACCCGCTACCGACATTGCACGCTCGGCCGAGTTCTACAGGGGCGTCTTCGGCTGGAACGTCCGAAAACGCGGCGATGGCAGCACGGCTTTTGACGATACCACCGGCGAAGTGAGCCGCACTTGGGTGCTGGGGCGCCCGCCCTCCGGAAAGCCCGGCCTCCTGATTTACATCATGGTGGACAGCGTTGCTGCGACCCTTGACTCGGTAACAGCCCATGGCGGCGAGCTCGTTCAGCCGATCGGCGCGGATGCGCCCGAAATTACAGCGAGGTTCCGCGATCCCGGAGGAAACGTGATCGGCCTATACCAAGAGCCCTCCTAACGCATTGGATTCCAACCGTTTACGAGAATCTGACCGGAAGGCCAGAGTGACGGATTGGGGGAGTACTGTACTCTGCAGGCCTCGAAGAGAACCCACGAGCATGGCTTACTGAAGCCAGAGCAAGCCCGGCCCTCGAAAGAGGCCAGTATGAAAAACAGATGGATCATCGTTGGAGTTGCGGGAGTGAGCGTGTTGCTTGGCGCAGCCGGAGCAGCGGCGAGTTCCTACAATCCGCTCAAATGGATCAAGAAGGGCCCGAACCCGACGGCCAGCGAACAGCTCGCCGCGAATAAAGAGGAAGAAAAGAAGTTATCTCTGCAGTTGCAGGCGGTTCTGCCTCCGCGCACCAGCCTCAGGGATGCCTGCGCGGGATTTAAGAGCCTGAACGATTGCGTCGCCTCGCTTCACGTAAGCCACAATCTCAATATCAAGTTCAACTGCCTTAAATGGGATGTGACCGGCGGGAAACCGGCTGGTGACGTCAAATCGTGTGCGGCCCCGTCGAATGAAAAGGCCATGGATCTGTCCAAAGCGATCCGCGTACTGAAGCCGGGTGTCGATTCCCGTGCACAAGCAAAATCCGCCGAGAAACGCGCGCGTGAAGACATCAAGGACGCGTCCTAGCGAGTAGCCAGCGCTCCTGTCTCTTGTGGGGGCGGACTTTTATCCTGAGCGCAGTCGAAGGATCGGTCCGCCCTTCCTTCTTTTCCTTTTGTCTTTGCATTTGTAG
>Ga0137358_10001104_pt1 | contig 14091 bp, 19 predicted proteins | sample Mad1_20_16metaG_FD_105551 | JGI IMG/M metagenome (GOLD analysis project Ga0137358, IMG submission 105551) | Vadose zone soil microbial communities from Angelo Coast Range Reserve, California, USA - Mad1_20_16 metaG | ecosystem: Environmental > Terrestrial > Soil > Vadose zone | place: USA... | reverse complement strand
GTTCGTTTTCACTTCGCTTGAGCTGGCTGTATTGTAGTCGATGAAGGCGACTAGAGGAAAACGAAAGAGTCAACAAAGCAATCTCAGGCTTGTGACGTTTCGCCCAGCACGTGACTCGGAAATGTATAGTAGAAATCTCGCTAACAGCAATCACAGTCCTGTCGCACTATAATAACGCTAAGCATTGCAGGTTATTGAGGCAGTGTGCCCGAGGAAATCGAAAATATCGAGAGTGAATGGGATTTAGACTGAAACTCAGGAAGTGTGAGTAACCGCTAACGCGACGGGAAACTACAGTAGAAAGGAATACAAAGCACCTAGGGCAGCTAAACCAAGTCCAGCAATAGTGAGAACGATTCAACGCGCCGGAGGAGAGATTGATGCTGGGACGCTCCGGACGGCTCAGATTGTGGTTAGGGGTATGGAACAGTCTGTGCGATCGCAGCCAAGTCGACCACCTTACAATGAGAGCGGGAAGGACAGTACGGATCGGGGGCGGGCGTCGGTTTTCCCGGATGGGGAGAGGAGGTCTTCTTCGAGCCTGGTCAACGCGGAGGGGCCGGTGAAAGGTCGACTCGGTCAAAAATGGTTTCAGTAATTCCGGAAATGGAACGCGATTCAGGTCGAGGGCGGATCCACCCATGAACGAATCGGGAACGACCGGCATCACTTCATCCTTCGAATAAAACATCACGTGTGTCACTGACGGGAAAGCCACCTGGTGCGTGCGTACGTGCGAGCCTGCAACTGCAACCCCCGAGTTCGATTCTATACATGCGGTCGTTTTGTTCGAGTGCAGCGACGATGTTGTCATGCCTGTTGTGGAACTGCAGACGAGTTATAGATGCAGGCGGCGCGGTGACCCAAAGACGACGTTTTGACATTTTGGACGCACATGCACCAACGTATACCACGCCTCTATCCTGGGCCTTGCTTCCTCGACGTAAAAATCGGATATGTCCAGGAGGACGTCTTCAGGAAGTATGTCAATTGTCGACTGGCCTAATCGAATCTTATGTCGCCCAAAAGACGAACTGTACGTTGAACTCTTTTGGTTCGTTTCTTTTGCGAGTCCGGCGATGTTTCGTTGGCATCGATGAGCCTTTCAAACAGAAAACAGATGACCCAGGACGGGTAGGACTGCAGTATGGATGGTCACAGGGACTCAGAGTACAGTACATCCGGCAACGGCAACTACCGTGTCACACGAGGTGGACACTCGGATCACTCTGCGGCTGACTGGCGAAATGACCTTGGCGAGATGACGTTGATTATGAAGTGGAACGACGACCTCAACACAGGTACTTGTGCAACCTGCTTGCTGGTATTTCATTTCTCAGATGTGATACTTGTTGTACCTGACATATTGACTCAGACCTGCAGTGCACTGCATCCATGATTCATCAATCACAGCCTTGGCGCATGCGAATATAAAACCACCTCAACTCCCCATTTTTTCTCTAGCCCCTTGCTCACCTTGACGTCACTGGGTACTGGATAGTGCGTGCGCCTTTCCCTTCACTTTTAATTCGACAATCCATGACCTTCTCCAACATTTTCCTCAGCTCACTCATTTATTCCGGACTTTGCGAGTCCACATTTCGTTTTGACAACTGAAAATATTGGACGATCCCATTTACTACCCAACCAGCAACGTCGTCTAATCCATCCAACAAAATGCGTCGGTACAACATTGTCTCTCGAATCCTTCTCATCCTTTCCGTCATCGACTTCGCTCTTGCGGCCCCTGTACTGGTACAAGAGAAGCGTCAAGCGTACGTCGATGTGGTGCACACACCCGGGGACGCGATAACTATGTGGGGAAAGCGGGGTGGGTCAGAAATGGTGTGGGAGGAGTCCATTAAGTCCGTAGAGGCGTGGGGAAAACCGAAGGAGTCGCCAGCCGCACCTCCGTCGTCGAGTTCAGCCCCGTCGGGGCCCGGCCATGGGTCGACGAACGTCTTGGAGGCGCCACCCCCAGGGGGGTCGGCAGCGTCCGACTGGCGCGGGGACCATGAGCTGATGGAGGTATCTACGCCGTCTGCGGACCCATGGTCATTCACAACGACCGATCATGAATCGCCTGGGCTACTGTACGCCACAGCATCGTCACAGCATGGCTCGGTCAACGACTTGGTGGTGACGGATGCACCACAGCTGAACCCGGCGAGCCGAAAACGGCCGTGGACAGAGCTGGGCTCGGAGGAGGATCCGCCACGAGCCCATGAGTACCAGGCATGGTATCCGCCATCGCAGGGCGCAGGGTCGTCGACAGGGTTCTTCTCGTCGGACCATGAGTCCCAGATGACGCATTCGCCATGGCCGGTCGCAGGGTCGCAGACAGCACCCGAACATGGGTTGCCGTATGGACCCCGGCCAAACCTAGAGGCGTCGACAGGTCCCGTCCGTCAGTCGATGCGTGAGGATTATCAGTTAAACAATCTCCAACTTGAATATGCCGCCTACTATGCATTGAAAGGATTGAAAGGCAAAGTGAATAATCCTGGACAAGGGTAACAGCCTGGGTCGTCGCATCCCTCTGGGGCGTAAGTTCGTCTCGTTTGTCAATGTTCTGCCAATCCTCTTGAGTATAAAATATTCTAACTTTATGACCCTCCTTAGTTATCGCTCAGGACGTTTCGAATGCTCCCGTGACTTCTGCAACTGGTGGCGTCCTCCGCCGTGGCACTGGCACTGGCCTGGCACGTTCAAGTTAGCGCAATACGTGTTTCTTTACCTTGTTCTTTACTGGTACAGTAGTAGTTGTCCTGAACTATGGCAGACTTGTCGGGTTCCGACCCTTCCAGATGTCTAAAACCGTGAATGCGTTCGGCGTTATGCTCGAAAACCGAATGAATTGCGAATGAGCCATGGCATCCGAGATCAGGGCTTCACAGTTCACTTACACACCTTCAGTTTCCAAGTACCCCAAGACCTCGCCACGACCGCGCCCCACGATTCCAGTACCTCGTGGTCAGCCCGATACGAACCAAACCTGACTTGCCTCAACCCTCGACATTTCACCCTTCCAATCTTCAACTCATTCTTCGTTTGTCACAACAAGTGCCCGTAACGGCGTAATCCCAGTCATCTGTGCACAAAATATCAAATCCCGATATGTTACAATAAGAAAGAAAATGTAATCGATGTTTCAGAAGTCAAACGACAAAATATAAAGAAGAGCAAGGGTACAAGTACAGTATATGACACCGAATCCCATCACATATTCCACTATCTTTCCCAAGACGAAACAGATATAGGGTGTCCGGACAGGTGTCGTGCAGCGACGAAGTCTCCGATGGCCCCAAGGACAGGCTCAGATGACTGGACCTCCTCCAAGAAAAGACTCCGCAAGGTGGGCAACACTTCAGCCGTCCTTCCTCCGACGAGCTCCTGCAGGGCGAACGCGATGCGTGGTAAAAACTCCCCGGAGACGTGAAGATTTTTCGTAGCGGAAAATATATGTAAAACTTCCAGCCACTGGAAATCCTCGATATCGTCTTGCCAATGCGGTGACGTATATCCACCCTCACGTATGTAGAGGTGTTCCACCGTGGCAAGGGCAGGCAGTGACGACATACAGAGCTGAGCGAGAGACGAAAGCTGCCAATCCGACTCTTTGCACGAAATCCCCAACGTGAGCGCTTCGTAACCAAATCTTCGTGTTGGAGAGGGAAGCGAGACCTCAACGGCGCTATCATAAAATACAATTTGTGCTTCATCAGGCGACTGGAACTTTGGTATGCGACTGATGAACTGGGAAAGATGTGGAGTGTTGAAAATGAGTTGGTTGAAGAAGGTTATAGATAAACGGTCGAGTAGAGGTGTATCGATCCGGGCTACAAGGTCCTCCAAGTACTCGCTTACGCCCTTGAACGAAAACCGAGTAAGAGCCGGGAAGGCTGTGCGCGTTGGCGGTGGTGGCCGTCGGCTAACCCGGCCAGGGCCAGGGCGAGATCGAGGCGATTGAAATTCGAATGTGACGTCTTTGAGGCTGGTCAGCGCGGAGAGACAAGCGACCAGCGCATCGGGTGAAATGTACCCAGAATGGGGAATATTCGAGAGGAAGAGATGGACCAGGCTGTTGGCAGACAAGAGCAGTTTTGGCAATCCCGGGAACGGAATGCGACTCAGATGAAGCGATCGTAAACGCGGCGCAGATCCACCCATGAACGAATCGGGAACGATGGCTGGTGTCGGCGACGACTCGGATCTGTTATCGTTCGAATGCCCCTGAAGTCCCAGAATCGTCAACAACGGAAACGGTTCCTGCATCACCGCCGCAACTCTTTCTAATTGCGAACTTGTGACGTCCCAAAGGCCGACTTCACATACGCGATCGTTGTGTTGCAGTGCGGCGATGATGTTATCTGCGCCCAATGTCGAGAGGCCATCGCCGAATATAACGATAGGCAATGCAGGCCAGACATCCAGCGTCTCCCTCACAGGAGTCCTTGTCGTGCAATAAAGTTGCAGATTCAAACGATGTGGTGATCCAAAAACAACGTTGCGCCATCTTCGACATATATGGACCAACGTATGCCACGCATATATCCACTCCAGTCGACTGAGATCACGTAGAGCTCGACTCACATAGCAGTCGAATATATATAAAAGGGCATCATCGGGGAGCACGTCGATTGTCACCTGGCCTAAAAGTTTATCGCATCATCGTGTCGCTCAACAGTCAATCCGGGGTGATGGTGTGCAAGAAGACGCACATCGATCTCGCTCAATAGCCAATTTCTTCCGAGTCCGGCGGCACGCACGATTCTCGGCAGTTATCACAGCTTCGGAACGACCATCCATCGGAATCGATGAACCAGGGACGGCTAATACTCGGAAGGGACGGCGAGGCGATGCTGAATGACTCGGATAGCGGGGAACTCGGTGGGGAGACCTCCAGTTGATGGCGGATACACTTTCGAGCACGGCTATTTCATACGTTGTTAGTTTCTTCAAAAAGCGCGGCTACTAGTGAAGTTCCCTTAACGTACGGCCGAGCCTCGGAGCTCTTCGACTTGGATAAGGAATCGGGATTTGGAGGCGATGCAGTTCGTGTCGTAAGATGGTCCCACAACTTCGCCTCGAGCGCTTGTTGACCTCGTGCTTGCAATTCAATCCCTTGTCAGGCATGGTACCCTCTCTCAGATAAGTTACGCTACTCCATCCTCGGCTAGTCGAACCTACGGAATTGGAACCGCATGGGTGTCCAGGAAAAAAACATGCAGCAACCCCAAGATGATCGTATACTCTACTGTAGTAGTGATCGATCAGCCTCAGGGTTGCACAGCCAACAAAAAAAGAAAAAAAAATATCGACTCTTTATTAGCTCAATTCGCCCGTCCCAATTGTCCGAGTCTCAGCATGGTGCTACACGCCTACTTCTACTCACCGCCCCGACCCAGCACTCAGACTGGCTGGATAGGAGGACAAAGACTCAGAACCGCAAAAGAAAGGCGTTCGGAATTCTGTCGATTTAGCAGGAGGGACCTGTACTGTAAAGTACTACAAGAATATATGGTAAAGTGTCTCAAAGGAGCCAGATGGATCAATTATCTATCTTGGGTTCAAAAGCGTAAAGCGTGAGAAAGAAGTAATGGCGATGTTACCAATTACTACGGCCAAGAAAGAGAGTATAAATAATTATTATGTAGGTCACGGCATCCACCTTCATCAACAAATTGCGATGGAGGAAAAGGGGGAAGAAAGGGAAAAGACGAGAAATGCAAAAATGCGATTCATAAAAATAAAAAAAATGCATGTTCCCCTCGGCGTGCAACCAAGGAGAACAATCAACTATGTGAACAGACGGGAGTCAAGCAGAAATGTGAAAAGAAGAGAAAAAGCCTCATCGACGAGATGAGCGCGTAGTCCTTGACGCTTCGAACCGCGCACGTACGTCGGCATAGCCAGCGCGATCGACACGGTGTACGTAAAACTTGCCTGCACCGGATCCCCAAGAGACATCCATCGGGTGATAGTCGTACGCGGACATGTCCAAGATCGCACTGATATCGTCCAAATTACGTTCCGTCACCGTGCGGCCACCCCCAGTCGCACCGACGACAAACGGCTCGAGTGAAATGACGAGCGCGCCTTCCTTCAAGTCGAGAAATTTCGGTCGGATTGCCTCGTTCACTATTGATCCCGAGACGGGACAGAGCACGCAGCCAGATCAATCAGAACAACATGAAGAAATGCGAGTAAAGGAAAAGAGAAACGTACATTTCTCGCCGAAGACTTTATTGTTGAGAAGGACGATGTCTGCGCGAGCCATAAGCTCGTTCACGCGCGCACTCTCAAGCATATTCGCATGCTCGAGCTCGACGTCACCCATACGAACGCCCCACATACGCGCACGCATCATCATCTGGGTGCGCTGCTCACGCGCCATTTCCGAGGGCTTTTCCATCACTTCGACGCCAAATGCGGAGCAGCCACTCTGCAAGGCAGCGTGCAGTACGACGTTACCAACGCCACTTCCGAGGTCAAGCAGGAGCGTGCCCGGGCCCGCGCGGGTAAGGGACAGCAGGCGCGAGACAAGCGAGGGCATAAGTTCCCCATATACGGTATCAGAAAATGCCTGATATTGATTGAGCTCATGTGTGCGCGGGCCGACCGTCCGCTGATACGTTTCCTCGACGATTCGCAGAGCGACCGCCTGGGGCAGTCCAGTTGCGCTCCAATCGGCTACTGTAGCACGTAGCGGATTGGGCTGTGGCGGCGCAAAAGCATCCGATGGGAGGGGTGGATACTTGAGCATTCGCAAGAGCGAGTTGATCGTGTCGAGAGTCCGCACAAAGAGCGGGCCATCACAAAGAGCGACAGAGCGACGTAACATTCGTAGATGATTCGTTGCTGGCGTTAGCTCCATCTCAGGGGGGGCGATATCATGCGGAAGTGTTCCAAAGAGGGATCGTTGCTCAGGCGTAAGGTAATCTACAAAAGCATTAGAAAGAAATAGAAGAAAACTCCAGAGCCACTCACATTCTATGATGGTATAAAGTGTCCTCTCTAGGTCTAGAATAGGACTGTAGTGATCTTTGTCCCTGGGAGCCAGAAGAATGTAGCTGGATGCGCAGTTAGCATAGTTTACGAAAATAAGTGAGTACGTCTATGGCGTCTGGCGCGCTGAGAATAAAACTAGAGATACAGTGTACATGAAACCAATGGACCCCGATAGAAACAGCAAAAAAAGGACTTCGCAATTCCCCCTCGGAGAGTACCGTATCCGGAAATCAGACATCAGGAAGCGGACAACCAGCAAACCAGCAAAAATATTATATGCGCGCCTATGGCGACGTGTCACGCGACTTGTACCTGGAGGCAAGGCACGGAATCAAAGAAATTGAACGAGTGCAGGCAGATAGCTTCTGGAGAGAAGGGAATGCCAAGCGAACGCAATTTCGACGCGTGCAAAGTTTGGGAGAGCAGGAACGTAGGGTGTATGCGTGTGTACGGAAACTCGGGCCGGACAGGAGCTGCGAGCTAACAAACGTGCTGAAGCAACGAGGGATAGCGGTGATGACCGAAGAGGAGGAAAGAGTGCCGCATCAACGTGGGGCATTGCATTGATGATGTGGCTAAATGCCTGGCTGTGGAGTCAGGGCAAACACGAGGTGGTGACGGTGAAACACGAGTCACCAATTGCTGCGGGTGGAGTCTGATCATGTTTCAGGGCCGCAGAAGGCACGACACAGATGTTTCAAAGAAAGAGCGCAGCATCACCATGTGGAAGGGAAATGAAGGGAAACAGCGTATTGCCAGACGCCATGGACGTACGGGAGCAAAGTGAGCACATACCGTTCTATGGCGCCAGAATTGGGGAACTCGAGTTCGCCGACAGGGTAGTCTGTCGGATGCGGATCAAACGACTTGTCATAAGGATCATTGGGGTTTTTGAAATCTGTCGGATTGTTGCAATAACAATGACTACGAGCAAAGGGAAAGAGGGTGATAACTAACATTGGACATAAGATTTCATGAGCCCGAGAACGACCTTTTCGCTACTAAGGAAGGTGTCATCGAGTTCGGCGTCCTCGTCAATGTGACATTCGCGAGGGATGGGGTCGTCTGATATAGGAAGGACAGATGAAGAGCGTGATCTGCTGCTGCAAGTGGAGGATGGAAGTGATGTAGGCGGGGATGATCGGTTGCGCGTCGATGCACGTGAAGAGACAGACGACGCGACCGACGACGCGCGTGTACGCGAAGAGGATGGTGGCGGGGTCGCGTCACTTGAGTCAGAAGAGCGAGCACGCTTAGCACAGCGTTGAGTGTGTGCGTTAGGAGACTTTCTCTTGGAGGAGGGCTGCGTTGTGAGGACATTGGCAGATGTAGCTGCCTGGGATGATCTTTGGTCATGGAGATTATCAATTTGTGTAGGAGTAGCGCGCACGGGTTGGCGTGGCACAGGGACAGCGCGGGTCTTGACAACAACGGAGGGAAGATGAGATTGGGGAGTGGAGGACTTTGGGAAGAACTGAAAGGGGGGGTGTGGGGGAAGCGGGGAAGCGACCTGCATGATGGCAGAGGATGGAAAGAGAACAAGGAAAGGCGTCCGCAGAGGATGTCCAAGCCACTGAAAAGTGTCTACGTCACGTGTCTAAATTCAAAAAAGCGATGACGCCGATGAACCCCGGTAACGGATGGCGGTACACGCCGGTGTCACCGGTGTTTTGTCCCAGATGCAGTGGCACACGTTCAATTAAATGAAGGCCACACTTGCTTACAGTACGCAATCACAGTGATTCAGCCTCGTTGGATGAGCGGCGAGCGCTGAGCGCTGAGCCTTGAGGTTGGCGCAATCCGCAAATTTCCGGTACACGACGTGACCTTGCCGTGGATACCTTCCTTAGTGATTGCTCTCCGTTGCCAACACGTTGAGCTTAAGACACGCAGGTAACACGAGCCTCGGATACACATGCAAAGTTCATTGATGAACAAGTCGAACCCTACATGCCGTCGCCCGTGCACAACTATCGCACATACCTCACCGTGGGGTGCGGAACACATACAGCAGTTCTTTCCGCTGACGCACTGATCCTGCCAGGAGCACTATACATGGAGTATCGACTACTGGATATCTCACTGGTTCTTGAAACGTGCAATTATTAATAGGTGAATTTTTTTTTCTCCCGAATTTGTATTCCGCACACATGTAACTATTGACAAAGAGGCGGTCACGCTGTACGCGTCCTAAGTATGGCTAGTTATGAGAGCCGCTGACCCGCGAGGGAGGTGTGAGTAAGGTCTGGTCTGGTCTAGTGAATGGGTGAATAAGCGGAGCGGAGTGAGATGATCGAGAGGGCCATAACACCTAACCCGAGTCGGGGGCCAGATTAGTCAGTCACGTGCGACGCGTCGCGCAGCGGAGGACGCGTGCGACAACACGACCATTCACTTGTTCCTCCACGCTCATCATGAGCTCTTCCGAAGAGAACTACGACCTCGACGATGTCTCTGGCGATGAGTCGGAGGGCTACTCTCCCGTTTCCAAGAAGACGGTGGGTCCATCACATTAGTTCCTGCTACTCGTAGCTTAGCGCCCTGTGAACACTAGACGAAGGCCGCACCCAAGGCTCCTGCCAAACCAAAGGCAAAAGCTCCTGCGAAGACGAAAGTAACATCAAAGAGGGTTTTAGCTGACGTGGATGAGAATGCCGATGAAAGCTTTCTACTGGACCAAGGCGATGACTCTGGTCAATCCGCTCCCCGACCGGTACCCGCGCCCAAGAATAAGAAGACCGCATCGGAGACTTACACAAAGGTTTCTCAACTGAAGCTATATAGTATTGCAGCAACTGATTATATGCCGCAGCTCTCTCAACTTGAACACATTCTCAAACGCCCAGACTCATACATCGGCAGCGTGGAGTCTGTAACACAACACATTTGGACGTATGACTCGGATACAAAACGCATGGCCCAACGGGATGTCAAGTACGTTCCAGGATTTTTCAAGATTGTCGATGAGATTCTCGTCAACGCCGCCGATAACAAGGTATTTCGCCCTGACGTCCTGCCACATGAACTTGCTCATCACCTCCGTAGACTAACGACCCCAAAATGGACACGCTCAAAGTTGAAATCAACGTGGAGAATGGGACAATCTCCGTTTACAACAATGGTCGCGGCATTCCCATCGAGATCCACTCAAAGGAGAAGATATATATTCCTGAACTCATCTTCGGCCATCTACTATCCTCTTCAAATTATGATGATGACGAAAAGAAGCTCACTGGTGGTCGAAACGGCTATGGCGCGAAGCTTGCCAACATCTATTCGACCGAATTCTCCATCGACACCGCAGATAAAGGCACGGGCCAGAAGTACAAGCAAACCTGGACCGACAACATGGGTAAATGCGGCAAGGCAAAGATTACGAAGAACTCCCGAGGCGAGGAGTACACGCGCGTAGTCTTTACCCCCGATCTGAAGCGCTTCGGCATGACGACCATCGACCCAGACACGGTCTCTTTGCTCAAGAAGCGAGTATATGACATGGCAGGCACAGTCAAGGATGTCAAGGTGTACTTGAACGACGAAAGGCTAAAAATAAAAGGCTTCAAACAGTACATCGAGTTGTACCTCAACTCTGCAGCAGAGACAGCTGCAGAAAACTCGGGTGGTGCCGCCCAGGCTAAGCAATCCGTCATCTATGAGCGCATCAGTGACCGCTGGGAGGTCGGCTTTGCGGTCTCAGATGGTACATTCCAGCACGTCTCGTTCGCCAACTCGATATCTACCATCAAGGGTGGGTCGCACGTCAACTACATCGCAGACCAAATTGCGAAGAACCTCATCACGGCCATTACGAAGAAGAATAAGGCTGCGACAATCAAACTTCCCAAGATAAAGGAACACATGTGGATCTTTGTCAATGCACTCATTGAGAACCCGACGTTTGATAGTCAAACCAAGGAGACCATGACATTGCTGGCCTCTAAATTTGGCTCAAAGCCCACTCTTTCAGAAGACTTTGTTAAGAAAGGTGAGGTTTGTTATGTTATTGATAGTACGCGATCATTAAGTTGGCATTAGTGTCCAAGTCGTCCATTATTGAGAACGTGTTGAACTGGGCAAAGTTCAGAGCCGACCAGCAAATCAAGAAGACGGATGGCACCAAGCGCAACCGGTCAGTATTTTACACCCGTTCTTTTCTCTTTGCGCCTTCGTATTTCTCATTGCTCGGCAGCCTCACTGGTATTACCAAGCTCGCAGACGCAAATAATGCCGGAACGCGCAGCGCATCCCAATGCACGCTCATATTGACCGAAGGAGACTCCGCCAAGGCGCTCGCCGTGGCTGGGCTTGGTGTGGTCGGGCGTGATAACTTTGGCGTCTTCCCGCTACGTGGCAAGCTTCTCAACGTGCGTGAGGCGAAGCACGACCAGATCATGAAGAACGAGGAGATCCAGAATATCAAGAAGATTATGGGTCTTCAGCACAATAAGGACTATTCTGACGTGGGCAGCTTGCGATATGGGCAGCTCATGATCATGACTGATCAGGTAACTGACCGCCCCCCCCCTCTATAGGAAATAACGCAATTGAATGCGCGCACTACAGGATCACGACGGTTCGCACATCAAGGGTCTTCTCATCAACTTCTTGGACCACTTCTTCCCATCCTTATTGAAGATTCCTAACTTCTTGGTTGAGTTTGTGACCCCAATTGTCCGAGTGAGTCCCTTAATTATCATTACTTTTTGAGCTAAAATTAACTGGCGTAGGTCACAAAAGGAAAACAAAGGATCGATTTCTTCACCATTCCCGAGTATGAGGAATGGCTCGAAGAGACACCAGATGCGCACAAATGGGACTCGAAGTATTACAAGGTCTGCAATCTGTTTCATAATAATCCCTTACTAGATAAATTGCTCGCCTCTTTTTAGGGTCTCGGAACAAGCAAGGATTCGGATGCTCGTGACTACTTCTCGCATATGGCAAAACATATGATCCCATTCGGTTCGACGCAGAATGGGGAGCGCGAGCTCATTGATCTGGCGTTTAGCAAGAAGAAGGCAGACGACCGTAAAGAGTGGTTGCGACACTTCAGGGTGCGTCTTCTTTCCCCTGCCACCTTCGTTATGCCATGCACATCCAACTTATCGACTGCATGTGTAGCCGGGCACATATCTCAATCACGACACGGACGAGATTTCGTACTCCGATTTCATCAACAGGGAACTGATCCTGTTTTCCATGGCCGATAACGTCCGCTCTATACCCTCTGTTGCGGACGGCCTTAAGCCCGGTCAGAGAAAAGTGATATGGGGGTGCTTCAAGCGAAAGCTGAAGAAAGAAATCAAGGTAGACAGGGACTCATAAGTCTACACCTTTTTCTCCGCTAATCTCATTATGCCTTACCACACAGGTCGCCCAACTCGTCGGGTATATCTCTGAACACGCGGCATATCACCACGGTGAACAAAGTTTGACAATGACGATCGTCAATCTTGCACAGGATTATGTCGGAAGCAACAACTTGAATCTCTTGCTTCCTAATGGCCAGTACGGTACGCGCGACCAGGGCGGCAAAGATCACGCCTCAGCCCGTTACATCTTCACCGAACCGGCTCCCATCACGCGTACAATTTTCCACCCGGCGGACGACCCTTTACTCAATTACTTAAAGGAAGATAACGATCAGATTGAACCCGAATGGTACATCCCCGTTTTCCCCCTAGTACTCGTCAACGGTGTGGAAGGTATCGGCACAGGTTTGTCCCAGTTCCCCCGTCCTCCGTCTTCTCTATGCATTGGTGACCTTTTATTTAAACGTAGGGTGGAGCACATCGGTCCCGAGCTATAATCCTAAGGATGTCGTGGCGAATATCCGGAGGCTCATGGCGGGCGAGGAACAAGAGCCGATGCTTCCTTGGTGGCGTGGCTTCAAAGGCGCAATAAAGAAGACTGGAGAGCACAAGTACGATGTTACCGGAATTGCACGCAAGATCAACGATACTTCTATCGAGATCACGGAACTCCCCATACACAAGTGGACGCAAACTTACAAGGCCGAGCTGGAAGCTATGATTGGCGAAAAGGGTGATGGCGTAGTCAAGGTATGTTGGATTGAAAATCCGCCGTTGCATGACGGTGGTGTTGAGTTCCCGAAAGGATTATAAGGAACACCATGACAACGTCAACGTGCACTTCGTCGTTAGCATGGCCGCGAACGGCGTCGAGAAGGCAGAAGAGCAAGGTCTGACCGAGTTCTTCAAACTGACAAGCAAGATCAACACGAGCAATATGATCTGCTTCGACTTTGAGGGCAAGATTAAGAAGTACAACTCGCCAGAGGAAATCATCGATGAGTTCTATCCAAAGCGATTGGCATGCTACCAGAAACGCAAGGCAAGCATGCTTTAGTCTTACTCTACATTGAAAATATACACATCACAGCGAATTTTCGAACTAACGAAGGCGTGTCGTACAGGACTTTTTGGCAAACGAGCTGCAATTGCAGTTTGAGAAGTTGTCGAACCAGGCGCGTTTCGTGAAGATGATTATCAGCAAGGAGTTGGTAGTCTCCAACCGCAAAAAGGCAGACATCGTCGAAGAATTGCGGCAGAAGAAGTTCCGACCTTTCCCCAAGGTAACAAAAGCGAAAGGCGCAGGAGAAACTGAGGACGCCGAGGAGGGTGCCAACGATGAATCTGAGGAGGCGTCAACGGGCGGCGCATCGACAGATTATGATTACCTTCTGGGCATGGCGATCTGGAGTCTAACGAAAGAGAAGGTGCGCCGTGCCCATGCGTTCGTTCGTATGTGACTCTGTACTAATGACCCGCAGATCGAGAAACTCCTTCAGCAAGCGGCAGACAAAGAGAAGGAGCTATTGGCCCTTCTTGAACTCACTCCAATCCAGATCTGGAACACGGACCTCGATCGCTTCCTCGAAGAATGGGAGGTGAGTCCGCATTTGACTTGACTCTTTGGGTCACCCACAAACCCGGTGGAACACATGTTGATGCTGACAACAGAAAGCTTGCCAAGAATGGGAGGATAAGTCCGTTGTCGATTCGAGCGGCAAGAAAGTCAAGCGGAAACAAGCGACGCTCAAGACTCGAAAATCACTCG
>Ga0137358_10001103_pt1 | contig 14094 bp, 16 predicted proteins | sample Mad1_20_16metaG_FD_105551 | JGI IMG/M metagenome (GOLD analysis project Ga0137358, IMG submission 105551) | Vadose zone soil microbial communities from Angelo Coast Range Reserve, California, USA - Mad1_20_16 metaG | ecosystem: Environmental > Terrestrial > Soil > Vadose zone | place: USA... | reverse complement strand
AAGGTAGGCGGCCAGGAAGTGACAGTCAACGGTTTGATCCAGCCCGGTCAAGACCCGCACGAATTTCAGCTCAGTCCGAGCGATCTTCAGGCGGTAACCGGGGCGAGGCTGGTGCTCACTTCTGGAAAGAACCTCGAGCACTATTTCAATAATTTACGTGATGCGACGAAGGCAGATTTGCTTCCGGTTGGGGATAAGTTGCCCAGTTTGAAAATGCAAGCCGGAGAAGACGACAAAACGGCCAAGAGCGGATTCATTGAAGATCCGCATTGGTGGAACAGCGTCCCTAACGTCGAAAAGGCGACCTTCATCGTGCGCGACGAATTAGTAAAGCTCGATCCGGCCCATGCCGACGAGTATCGAACTAATGCCCAAACCTATGTCAACCAGCTGCAACAACTCAACAGCTGGGTTAAGCAGAAGATCGCTGAGTTGCCGCGCGACCAAAGGAAACTGGTAACTTCCCATGATGCGTTCCAGTACTTTGCCAAAGAGTACGGGTTCAAGATCTACTCCATCGAAGGGTTGAGTACGGAGGATGAACCATCGCTGCGCCACGTTTCCGACTTGATTGACCAGATCCGGAAGCAGCGGGTCAAAGCGATTTTTCTCGAGAGTGCTTTAAATCCGAAGGTGAGCGTCGAAATTACCCGCGAGAGCGGCGCCAAAATTGGTGGTACCCTCTACGCCGACGGCCTGGGAACTGGAGATGGCGCTACCTACGAAGGAATGATCAAGCACAACGTGACTGCGATCGTTGATGCGCTCAAATGAGAGGATCCCCGCTCCTACAGCTACTTGGACTAGTGATTGCGCTAGGGCTTCTCGCTTTCCCATTACATTATCTGACTTCTGCGCCCCGAATAGAGACACCGCCATCGAACTCGGACGCCACGCCATCGAACGTGAGACAGGTCGAATTGAAACTGGTTTCCTCGGCCGTCCCGTACAGTTTTGAAATTCAATTCCTGGGAAAGCCACTCTGGACAGGAACCGCGCAGCGAGCGAGCGACACAAGGACCGTCCGAATCCCGTTTCCGCCGGAAGGAGTGGATCTGACAATTGAAGCGCGTTGGAGCAATCCTGGGATGGCTGCTCTCCAACTAACCGTAACTCCGGCCGATCAACCGCCGCTCTCGCAAACCCTTTGGGGAGATGGAAAAGTTAGTGATACAATCACGCTCAGAGAAGGAACGCAGTAGCCCGATGAGCAGCGAGCCCGGTCACGTTCTACGGATTAAAGACCTTACCGTCAGTTATCGGAGGGTTCCAGCCGTGCATCACGTCAGTCTCGAGCTCCACTGTGGAAGGTGCGTCGGCTTATTGGGACCGAACGGGGCAGGCAAGACTTCGCTTCTGAAAGCGGTCGCCGGCCTGATTCGGCGTGAGACCGGCACTATTGAGATCGGTGGACACGATGGGAGCGCTGGTCACGGAGCGTATGTGGCCTATTTGCCTCAGCGTTCGGCGGTCGATTGGGATTTTCCCACGACCGTTCGCGGCCTCGTGGAGATGGGGCGTTACCCCGCATTGAGCTGGTGGAAACCATTCGGAGAGGGAGATCGAATGGCGGTAGACGAAGCCTTGAACGCGATGAAACTGAGCGAACTGGCGGATCGGCAGATTAGCGCCCTTTCCGGAGGCCAGCAGCAGCGAGCGTTCCTTGCTCGATCACTGGCTCAAAACGCACATGTATTTTTGCTGGACGAGCCATTCACCGGATTGGATAAGCCTTCGCAAGACCTGTTGGCAGAAATCCTGCGTGACCTCGCTCGGGTTGGGAATCTCGTCATCGTCTCTCATCACGATCTGCGGATGGTTCCGGACTTATTTGACGAAGTCGTTTTCCTGAATGGCGAGCTGATTGCCTACGGGCCCACGACGGTTGTTTTTAATGACGAGAATCGCGTCCGCACCTTTGGAACAGAAACTTTTTCCGGGCAACCCGCGTGAACTTTGATTGGTTTCTCCGAGCACTGCAAGAACCGCAGATTCAGCGAGCGCTTTTTGGCGCGGTATTGATCGGTTTTACCAACGGCATTTTGAGCGTCTTCATCGTAATTCGCCGCCTTTCCTTAATGGCTGACGCGATTTCACACTCTTTACTCCCTGGACTGGCGATCGCCCTCATATTGTTTGGTGCAGCACCGGCTACGTTATTTGTGGGTGCCATTGTCGCTGCCGCCCTAGTTGCATTCGGCACGCAGATCATTTCCAATAGTTCGCGCATTAAGGAAGACACTGCGCTTGGTTTGCTTTTTGCCTGCTCTTTTTCATTGGGACAAGCGCTCTTGAAGTTCTCACCAACGCACATAGCGATCTCCGATTATCTCTTCGGTAATATCCTCGGGATCAGCGACGCCGATCTTATCCTGATCTATGCAGTAAGCTGCTTATTACTGCCGGCCCTTGTCCTGCTCCAAAGGCCCTTGCTACTGATGCTTTTCGAGCCCTCGGTTGCGGCCACTCAAGGCGTTCCGGTTGGTGCGCTGAAGTATGTTCTGATGGGTATTTTGGTGCTAGCGATGACTTCCTCGCTGCAGGCAGTCGGAATTATCCTGGCTCTCGGTACACTTATCGCGCCGGCCGCAACTATTTATCTGTTCGTGGATTCGTTTCCAATCCTCTTTTGGGCGAGCGGTTTTCTCGGAGCAATTGGGTCCGGACTCGGGCTGCTGGTCTCTGCGGTGACCGATCTGCCGGCTGGTGCCTGTATCGTGCTTGTGCTCGGCTTCTTTTTCTTTATTGCTTACGTCTTTAGCCCAAAATACGGCTTACTCCGCAAGCTGACGAAAGGGCATTTGCATGATCAGTCGTTGGCGCGATGGCGGGGAAGTGCGAGCTAGACCCGCCGCTGCGGCTGCCCTCCTGAGTTAAGAAAAAGCATCCGATTCGGCAAAAAGCGGTACCAAAAACCGGTGCAAGTTGGAGTGGCGAGGCGAATCCGCACGAATGGCTCAAACCCGCCGCATGGGGATGCATAGCGAAGGATGCAGCCAACAAATGCGCCGAGGGTTTCGCCCGACCTAACTACGTTCATTCCCTCACGGGATCGACTTTTGTCCGGGCGGGACCAGTCCTTGTTGAAATCCCCGCTAAAACTTGGTTCTCTTCATTGCAACATTTCGATTGTTGGAATATTCCTCTCAGGTCTTCAGCAATCCGTTGCGTTTCTGCTGGTCGCGAATGTTGGCGTCTTAACTTGGCCTCTAGCAAGATAAGCAACGGCAGAAGCGATAGTCCGGAGCGACTGACCCCGAGTTCAGAGTTGTTTCGGCGCGAGCTGAGGAAACAAACCAATCCAAAGTCAATCCCCCAAGGTATGAATGATTCAACGCTCGCTCGATTTCATCGGTGGCTATCACCGGTGGCATTTCTTCTCTCGATCACTGCCCTCCTGATGCCGCTCGCCAACCGGGTGCAAGCGCAGGAAAAGAAGAAGTACACCATCGCGCTGATCCCGGGCCTCACCACCGATGCGTTCTACATCACGATGCACAAAGGCGCGAAGGCAGCAGCTGATGCGCTCGGGGCTGAGTTGGTTTTCCAGGGCGCACCGGAGTTCAACCCCGTGCAGCAGGTACCGGTACTCAACGCGATCATCGGGCGGAAACCAGACGCGATTCTCATCGCACCGACCGACAAAGGCCAGCTCGTAGGTCCGCTCAAGACGGCGGTCGACAGCGGCATTCCGGTAATTACTGTCGATACGTTCATCGGCGATGGACATTACCAGACCGGCACTGGCGATGCTGATTTCCCTCTCTCTTATATCGCGTCGGACAACATTTTAGGTGGCGAAATTGCCGCCAAGGCGTTGGCCAAAGCAATCGGGGACAAGGGCAAGGTCTATGTTTCCAATGTGAAGCCAAACATTTCAACCACCGATCAACGGGAGCAGGGATTTAAGCAGGAAATGAAAAAGCACCCGAACATCACGGTCCTGGAAACGCAGTTCAATGGAGATGATGCCAACAAGGCGGCCTCCCAATTTCAAGCGATGTACGCGCGAACGCCGGATCTCGCTGGGGTCTTCGGCGCGAACCTATTTTCTGCCACCGGTGCCGCTAACGGAGTGAAACAGGTCAACGCCAAAGGAAAGGTCAGGGTTGTTGCGTTTGATGCGCCGACTTCGATGATCGACGATATCAAAGCCGGAAACATTGATATCGCCATTGCCCAGCATCCGGCCGAGATCGGATTTTACGGAGTAGTGACCGCCTATGCGCATCTCACCGGGCAATCAGTTCCTCCTTTGATCGGCACGGGTTTTACCGTGATCGATAAGAGCAACATCGATGACCCGAAAGTGAAAAAATTTATCTACTCGGATTAATCAGGTGTGACGGGCCAGTCCGACGACGTGTCCGCCATAGTCCCGCGAAGGCGGGACGGAGGAGGAAGCCTCAGTTGTTGTTAATGCGAATGTCTACAAGTTTGGCGTTGTCGGAAACCCCACCTTATCGAATTCGACCGTACAGATTTTTGGTAACAGAGCGGGAGTTTGATCTCCCGCTCTCGCCAAGGTGGAATTTTGCGTGTCATTAGAAGAAAGTTGACTGCCTCAGGTGAACTCAATCCCACTTCAAGCCACCGCCGAACGCCTCGGTTGGAGCGGATCTCTCCGATATTGGTTAGCTTCGGCCCGAGCATGGATCTTCTTGATCGTTCTGGTGATCGGTTTCGAGGTCTGGGCGCACTTCGCCTATCATACCAGCTTTGTTCTGAATCCTTTCAATGCACAATCGATCGCGGTGTTTGCGGTCGGTCCGCTGTTGCTGGCACTGGGTCAAACGTTTGTCGTGATCTCAGGTGGGATCGACCTATCGGTCGGATTCACGATGGGCTTCGCCGCCGTGGTATTCTCGAGGATTTTGAATCTGACGAGGGACTCGCTCGGGGAACCTGGAAGTCTGGTTGTTGCCGCAATTGTCGCCTTGGCAGCCTCTGCGATTCCAGGGCTGATCAATGGCCTGCTAATCGCGCGCCTTCGTATCCCTCCTTTCATTGGAACACTCGGGATGTACGGGGTCGCGCGTGGCATTGCCTATTTGTTGGCCGGAGGAACGACGGTACCGATCAGTAACTCGATCGTTTCGTTTGTCGGCAACGGCACGTTCCTCGCCATTCCAATGACCGTACTGATCACCATCATTCTGACTGCCGGGATGATGTATTTGCTCTCCCAAAGCCGTTTTGGCCAGCACACCTATGCTGTTGGCGGGAACCGGCAAGCGTCGCTTCGGGCGGGCATCAACGTCTCGCGCAACACCGTTACCCTTTACATCCTGTCTGCGCTCACCGCCGGTATAGGAGGTATACTTTACACCGCTCGCTTTTCGGCCGGCGCGGCCCAAGCTGGTGAACCGCTTCTGCTGGATAGTATCGCCGCAGTGGTGATCGGCGGAGCGAGCCTGTTTGGCGGCTCGGGCACAATCACCGGCACCATTATCGGAGCGCTGATTATCGCCATCATTCAGTATGGGCTGGTCTTCGTGAATGTTGAGCCGTTTTGGCAATTTGTTGCCGTCGGCATCGTCATCATTATCTCTGTCCTGGTCGATCAGACCCAGAAACAATTAAGCGGCGCGAGGCTCGATGAGTGAAACCCCAATCCTAAAGGTTCAAGGTGTATCCAAGCGTTTCGGTGGCGTCCACGCTCTGGAAAATGTTTCGCTGGAGCTTTACCCAGGTGAGGTCCTGGCGCTGGCCGGCGACAACGGAGCCGGCAAATCCACGCTGATTAAGATTATTTCTGGAGTTCACCATCCCGACGAAGGAACGATCTGGTACAGCGGCAGTGAGGTCACCTTTGAGAATCCACAAAGGGCGCGAGAACACGGAATCGAAACGATTTACCAGGACTTGGCTCTGGCTGATAATCTCGATGTCGGCGCAAACGTGTTTCTTGGCCGTGAGCCGCTCAAGCGCGTTCTCGGGTTTCCGGTAATTGATCGTAAGCAGATGCGGACCCAAGCGGCCGACGCGCTGCGGGTTCTCGATATTCAGATGCATCGATTTGATCTTCCCATTCGATCGCTCTCGGGTGGTCAACGACAGGCTGTCGCGATCGGACGAGCGATCCATTGGAAAGCCAAGATTCTGATTATGGATGAGCCGACTGCGGCGCTTGGCGTACCGGAACAGCGTAAAGTCATTGCTCTTATCAAAAGCCTGAAACAAAGCGGTGTCGGCGTAATTTTCATCTCGCATAATCTCGTCGATATTTTTGCGGTCAGCGATCGTATCGTCGTTTTGCGACGGGGCGTGAAAGCAGGCGAACGCCTCATGGCTGATACCAGTTCCGATGAGATTGTGCGGCTGATGGTCGGAGGGTGAGCAATTGCGGAATCCACGTTCGGCGATGCGCAATCTGTTATTTGCTATCTGCTATTTGCTATCCGAGCTTTTCGGATGAGCGACGTCCAAGATTTCCCCTACGATACGCGGCTTAATGTTTTGCACAGCGCCTTGGAGGTGATTAACGAAAAAGCGCTTTCCGACGCGAGTAAGCCTTGGTTCAATCAAACGCTCTGCCAGGTGAACTCCTCGGTCGTCCGCGTTGGTATTATCCAGGGCGAGTACCATTGGCACAAGCACGACAATGACGACGAATTTTTCTATGTGGTCGAAGGCCGGCTTTTGATCGATCTGGAGGGCCGCACGGTCGACCTCGCGCCGAGACAAGGATTCGTCGTTCCCAAAGGTGCGCTCCATCGTACGCGTTCCCCCGAACGGACGGTCATCCTGATGGTCGAAAATGCCGGGATTGTCCCAACCGGAGATTAGGCGGTAGAACGATTGCTTGCGGCATAGATCCCTCCGCCGGAGCGAACCGCCAGCACCAGTCACTCGATTCTTCCTCCGACCTCTTTTCTTCCGATTGCCGCGACAGTCGATCTCTGGCAGATTGAGCTGGTGCCTCAGAATTTCTATTTTCATATCACGCTCGAACCCCATCGCAAGCATTCAGGGGCGAGGACCGGTAGAAAAATCAATCTCATTGCTGAGGTGCCGATAACAGCTGCCCGGAAAACGGCCGGATCTCCTGACGATGAGCAATCCGTTTATGACGAAGCCAAACGGCTGGCGGCTAATCTCACAACCATGGCCATGACAGGTCAGCTACCTCAACCCGGAGAAGACGAGATGCGCGTTTCCTTCCACGCGATTCCCAAAATGTCCGAGGAAATGATCGAGCGCCAAGCCGATGCAGAAAAAGATGGTGTACGGTTGTGGTTATTGGGAGCCAACGCAGATTGAGCGCTGGCGGAGCTAACCCGCAAAAGACCACCTAAAAGCCGCTGACCCAGCCTGTATCGCTCGCAAATCCTTAGAGATTTGCGAGCGATACCGGCTAGGCAACCAATCAGATACCGGTCGAGGAGCTGCGTTTTTCGTGGGTTGTCGGCCTCCTCACGATCCAAGCCTTGGATCCATCCTCAGCCACCAGCGCGGGTTCTCCCAACTTCTTGGAATCGCCAACTTTGGCAACCGTTTCTGAGTGATAAGGGAAATAGGATTGCGAGCCGAAAAGGCTTTGCTGCTCCGCTACCCGCTTGGCGATATCAAGAGCGCGGGGGTTGGGAGAAATCCTTTCCTCGTTCATCTTAGCCACAATCTCTGGGGGCATCTCGACGATGATCACGAGCCGCTGAGCATTTGGCCTCATACCTTGCGAGAACTCTACCCGGATAGTCATTTTCTTGATTTCACAGACATGTTTCTCTGAGTTAATTAGGTTCCGCGTGCCATTTGCATCTCAAAATCCTGAGCGCGCCCGCCGCGAGAAGTGCTATGAAACGCACTCTTGTCCTTGTGCGATAGCGAAATCCGCTAGTTGGATGACCGCACAGAACGGAATGAACTTCATCCGGTACTAAAGGCCGGAAATCTGAAATGTCAGGCAAAAAGAAAATGAGTGAAGCTAGCCCACAAAGATCGAACGCGATGCAGGGCACTAGTGTATGCCGTATTCTACGCTTCGCGAAAACCGAGTTGTTGCCAACGCCCCGGATTAATCACCGCGATGTTGCCTGGATTCTCGCGCGGGAACGAAACCCGGGTGCGGTGGATGCCCGGCACGTAAAAATCGGATTCCGAGATCGGTTTCAGATTGACTGATCGGCCGGCGCGAAAATCGAAAAAATCCATGGCTGGCTCCGCCGAGAGTTGGCCTTGGTAAATGCGAATCTTGAGGACGGCTTTTGGTCCAAATCGAAATGAGCCGGTACACTTTGTCAGGTTTGCCAAAGAAACATCGACCGGCGGAGGGGCAATAAAAACCGGTTCTTCAGGTACGCTCGACAGGATAGCGTCCCACATCACTTCGCCGGCAATAGCATTGAGTTCGCGTAAACTCAGGCTCGTGCTGGAAACTTCCTCGGTTGAAAGGGCGAAAATAGTATCGCCATCGACATCGGTAGAAAAGGGCTGGATGCCGCGAGCCATCGATGTGTGGACCTGTACGGCAAGCCGTTGCAGCGCGGCATAGCTGAGCTTTTGGTTAGTGACGGTCAAGCTAGTAGTCGTGTGGCGCCCGCCAGTCTTATTGCGATCACTCGTTGGGGAAATCCACTCTTCGGAACAGCTCGCCGGCAGATTGGCCAGCAAATCGGACGCTTTCGGTAAATCCTTTGACTCATTCCTAAACTTTACCAGTCGACCAGCGCGATCGGTGACCGCCCCGCTCGAGTTTACGACAACGAATGCGGCCACTTTTACGTCCTCGATCTGGCGAAATGCGCCTCCTTGACCAGAGTGGACGCCCCATCCAAAGAAAGCACCTTGCATCGCCATTCGACCGGCCCCTTGTGCACCCAGCGGCAAGACGCCTGACCGAAGATCATGCAACGCGGCCTGAGCTAACCTCTTGTCCGGATAAAACTCATTCAAGCGCCGTCCCGCAAAATCGTATATGATAGCACCCGCAACCAACGCAACGTTGTCCCAATCGCCGCTGTAAACACCGTCATCCTTCAATCCGGTCGCAACCGCGGTGATTGTTTCCTCGCCATAAGCAGAGCCGCCCGAAAAGACGACGGCATCAACATTTGGTTGTTCGTAACCGAGGCGCAAATAATCGGTATTCACTGTGCCGGGAGATCCACCGCGAACGTCGACTGCTGCCACCGCTGAACCAGGGAAGCGAAAGATAGTCAGCCCGGTTGGTCCCTCCTCATACGATCCAATCCCGATTTGGACTGCCGGCCAGTCAAACTGCAGGATTGGCCCGTGTATTGCCGTATCAGTTTTAAGGTGATTTTGAGACGCTCCGGCAGATACCATAAGAAACGTGCGGTTAGTCAGTATCATGTAAGTTCGCCGAGATCTCCAGCCCTTCTGCCGACTTCCCGCGCCCCGCATCGAGGTGCTTTCGGTGTGCAAAAACTGCCCGTTCGAGCTATAGCTCCTGGGAAGCTTTTTAATAACGTTCTCGCGGCCGAGATACTGGTTGGGCCGATTTAAAAAGTTCATTCATGAATAAACGACTGGCCATTTGGGTCGCCCTGCTCGGCTTCGGCGGTGCAGTCGTGGCCGTGGCCCTGGTGTTAAACAACTACGCCCGCGCTGATGTGTTGGGTGGGCCACTTCCTGCCCCAAGCCCGCCCGCGGATAACATCCAACTGACTCCCGTGGAGAAGCTCGGGAAGTTGATGCTCTACGATAGCACCCTGTCGAATCCTCCGGGCTACTCCTGCGCAACTTGCCACGTCGCTGAGACAGGCTTTACGGGGCCGAACTCGGAAATCAACGCGTTCTCCGGTCCCCAGCCGGGGATCGTGCCGGGCCGGTTCAGTGATCGCAAACCGCAGAGTTATCTTTACGCCGCGTTCAGTCCCGAGGGCCCCTACTATGATCCTGGTCTGCGAACTTGGCTGGGCGGCAATTTCTGGGATGGCCGCGTTTCCGACCTCGCCAAGCAGGGGCTGCAACCGCCCATCAATCCGAACGAGATGGCGAACACTCCTGATGGACCCTATACGCCCGCTAATGGCGGATATTCACCGCTTCTCGTTCAGAAGCTCGCGAACCGGCCATATACCTCGCTATTCAAGCAGGTATACGGTCAGGATGTCTTCCAAGTGTACACTCCGAAGCAGATCTACGAACTTTTCGGTGAGGCACTGGCTGCCTACCAATCCTCGGGAGCAGTTTGTGCGTTCAGTTCGAAGTACGATGCCTCCAAGTATGGTACGCCAGCGATGAGCTTATATACGCTCTCCGCATCTGAGGAACGGGGTAGGCAATTGTATTTCGGCCAGGCCCAATGCTTTCAGTGCCATTCCTCCGCCACAGTACCCGCAATACAAGCGATCACGCAGGGGAAAAATACGTTCACGATGTACTGTTATGCGAACGTCGGCACCCCCAAAAATATCTGCAACCCCTACTATCAGCAGACCGACCAGGAATCCAACCCCCACGGGTATAATTCATTTGGGACCAAATACGTCGATTACGGCCTGGGCGCCAATCCCAATCCGGCGCCCGATGGCACCAGATTCTACAAGAATATTCCGGGCGACATTCCCCAATTCCGCGGCCTCTTCAAGGCGCCGAGTATGCGCGGCACTGACAAGCGACCAGCACCGGATTTCGTTAAGGCTTATATGCACAACGGCGTCTTCAAGAGCCTCAAAGATGTCGTTCACTTCTACAACAAGCGGAACATTGCTGTGGACGCCGATGGCAAAGAGATTGCCTTCGACCTCCGCAAAGATCCTCCGTCCGGTTACACCCCGCTATTCCCGCCGCCTGAGGTCCTCGAAAACGTGCAGAACGTCACCGGAGTGCCGCCCTCTCAGGCAACTTCGGCGACTGAGTCGAACGGCCAGGTCGGTAACCTCCAGCTCAGCCCCCAACAGGAGGACGACCTCGTGAACTTCCTCAAGATCCTTACCGACGGATATACCAAACCGAACCCGGTCTCGCCTTAAACCTCCTACCGAACACTTGCGTTTCGGCTGGAACGGTTTAACACTTCATCCCTGCTCAGCGGCCGATGTGGCGGAATTGGCAGACGCGCTGGACTCAAAATCCAGTTCTCGCAAGAGAGTGTGGGTTCGATCCCCTCCATCGGCAGATCAAGTCTCAAAGCGGAAATCAAGACTGGGAGCCGCTTTCTCGAGCCATCGAGAGCATAAAGCCATTCGTCCTGATGCGTTTCGATGATTTCCGATGAATGCTGAAGCTAGCTTCCCGGATTGACAATTGTTGACAACGGTCTAAGGCGAAATGCTCGGTTTCCGGGACACCGCCAGTTCCAGGAGCAATTCGTAACCTCAACTCAACGGGGGCAATGTAGGCCTTTACGCCTCAAGCAGTGCTTTGGGTGCAGGATGTCGCTGGTTCGAATCCAGTCTCCCCGAGAGTAAGTCCCAGAGCCGATTTGCGGGCGATTAGACGTCTCAAAAACAGAGTTTAAAACGGGTCTAGTTACGGAAAGGGTCATGCTAAAATTTCGGTTTTGGGAGCGAAGAGTCACGTTTCCCCTAAGTTGTCACACGGGTTCGAATCCCGCTAGGGTTGGTTGTATTGGAACTACCTGATTAACAAGGATTTACCTAAATCGGCTATCGCCGTTTTTGAGTAGGTTGTACTGCTGGTTGTATTACGTCCAATTTTGTCGATTCCGCGCCAAGATCTTGTTATGATTCCGCGATGAAAGACCAACGCCAGTGGGCCTTTGATGACTTGCTTGATCAGCTAGAAGACGACGAGCTGCAGGTGCTACACGTGAGCTGAGCCACTGTTCGCAATACCGAGGTTCAGGATGAAGAACACGCATCGCTTTCGAGGATCATGGCCGAAATTGCGCGAACGAAAATTAACGACCGAAAAGTTGCATAGCCGCTACAGGCTAAACAAATGAACCCGCCGAGTCTCCCCGGCGGGCTTGTCGTAACGGCCGAAAGCGATGCAACGGCTCAGGCGCCGAACTACTTGGGAAAAAGAAAGAGGGCGATCCCTTTAAAAACCTGGGAGACGCAGGGAGACGTTGGTTGCTTTGACGAGGGCCGCGACGCGGTCGCCTACCTTAAGCCCCATGTCTTGCACCGAGCGTGTGGTAATAACGGCGGCCATCTCGCCGATGCGGGTCTCCACGATGATCTCGCTCAGCACTTTGTCCGAGATAATCTCCTTCACGGTGCCGGGTATTTCGTTGCGAATCGATTGTTGCATAAAGTCCATCCATCTTCTCCGGCGATCGATTGCGCAACCAGGACTTACCTGTCGAACACCCACCAAAGAACCCCCGACGAGCGCCGCAACCTCGATCGCGATTGTCAGCAACGACGGCCCGGACCCGGCCGGTAACAAGGATTTTCAGTGCTATGTTTTCCCTAGGACGATTTTTAGGGTGAACGCGATTTGAACGTTATCGTCGATACGCAAGAGCACGTCCGCTTTTGTCTGGTAAATCTCCGTACTTGACCCTGAAGAGCGAACTGCGCAACCAACGGGAATGACGAAACCGATTTTTGTTATCCGCGAACCGAAATGGAGCGTTTACGTTGATACTGACGATGAAGCGATTGCGCTCATCATTGCGATTGCGGTGCGGCTGCGTGCCGGTCAAATTCAAACGGTAGATTGGGCCGAGAAACCGAATCTGATTCGGGATTTGGTAGACATCTCTATTTTCAAAAATCCGCAAGATTTACCAAGGAACTCGCTACTGGGTTGTCTAAAGAGCCTCGAACCAAAAAGCCCGCCGGGTCTTCCCGCCGGCTTGCGCTTTGCTCGCTGTATCACCTATCTAAAGGATTGTGGATCCATCTGCGGCTTGTTGTAACGTTGGAAATGCCGAGCAAGGATAGTAGTTATAAAAAGGTATTTTTTACCGAACATATGCCCATAGAAAGGACGCCAAAGAGCCGTGCTCTGGGAGTGATCATAGAGATCTTAGAACCGGCTAAGAAGAACCGCGTTGATGTGAGGGATGCGGCGATGATCAAATTCGCGTCCGATCTTGTTCAAAAGAGGATCATGAACGAGGGCTGGGGACCGACCGAAAAAAAGGTTGAAACGATACTATTCAACCAACTTCCGCCCGTTGGTGAGCCCGTACGGAAAGGGGACGACTTTATTGCATGGATTGTGGAATAGCGGGAAATTTTCGTTACCTCGAATGAATGCTGCAACAGCTGCGCTTTTAGGTGCTGGAATCGGAATCCTAGGAAACTTGCTTTAACCTGGATAAATAAACACTTTGACGAAAAAAAGGCTCGGCGGGAACTCTTGATAAAAACCTCATGGGATCATTTCTCGACGCTTGCCGAATGGACTAAAGGTCAACGAGTAGCTCCCTTTGAGGCTTTTCTATTCCATACGATGAAAGTCATCGAATTGGCATTGAACAAGAACCTTTCAGACGAACAAATCGTGGAAGAGGTGCGAAAAATTCGCGGGCTCTCCAAGGCTATTCTTGCCGATATTCACAAGGAAAATGCTGGTGGTGGATTCGCGGCCCCCATGTTGCGCAGTTCCGCACCTTCTTAGCCATTTAATCGGCTGAACCTCTCAATGGTTTAGCCATAATCACCATAATTTCGATTAAGTTTGCCCGAACGTGGCGAACAGAAAAACCCGCTTAGGTCTCTCTCTCACGCCCTCCCGGCGGGCTAGGCTGAACTTCAGGAAAATTCTCTTACTGATAGATTGTACCTTCCGCGGAGGATGCGAGTTAGCAAATCTACCGGCTTAGCCGAAGTTCGGACAGGATTGGGCCATGACCATTGAAGATAAAATCCGCGAGATCACGCTCTCCGAAGAACTGTCGGCCGCCGAGAAACTCGATCGATTACACGCTCTAATCCCGCCAGATGCGTTCTAAATCGACAATTTGAGCAAGGCGGCCTCATTTCATGACCGGAGAACACCATACACAGGACGCTCGCTTGAAGGATATACGTACAATTAGGTATGTTCCGGGCCAACCTTACCGCCGAAAAAGGGTAATGGCAGAGTGGCTGGCTTTGCTCTATCGTGGGGCGGAATGACCTATTAACAAGCAAGCCTGCCGCGGACAGAGACCCGAATCGCCTAGCTCTGCGGTAGCGCCTTCCTGATTGCGCCACTGACGCCTTT
>Ga0137358_10001098_pt1 | contig 14110 bp, 14 predicted proteins | sample Mad1_20_16metaG_FD_105551 | JGI IMG/M metagenome (GOLD analysis project Ga0137358, IMG submission 105551) | Vadose zone soil microbial communities from Angelo Coast Range Reserve, California, USA - Mad1_20_16 metaG | ecosystem: Environmental > Terrestrial > Soil > Vadose zone | place: USA... | reverse complement strand
TGCAGATGCCAGAGCCGATGTCACGCCCGGAATGATTTCGAACTCGATGTTCGCTTTCCGGAGCGCTTCCATCTCCTCGCCGGCGCGTCCAAAGATCAGAGGATCGCCTGCCTTGAGGCGGACGACCTTGAGCCCAAAAAATGCGAATGTAACCAGCAGGGCATTGATCTCTTCCTGCTGAATGCTTTTTCGTCCGCAGCGCTTGCCAACGTTGCGAACTTCGGCGGTTTTTGGGATCAATGCCAGAATCTCTGGGCTGATCAGATCGTCATGCAGCACAGCATCGGCCGATTGCAGAATCCGGAAAGCCTTGACCGTAAGCAACTCGGGATCGCCCTGACCAGCGCCGACCAGAAAGACCTTACCGTTCATGGGCGACCTCACGGGAAGCGTGTTCGTTCAACGGGCGCTCAGACTGTCGAACTTCGAACGACTGACGGCTGGCCGCCGAGTGCAACAGCGAGCGCCGGAATTCTGGATCGAGCGGGCGGGCAAACAAATCTTTCCGGGTTTTCCCGAGTTCGTCGAGCCAACCTGCGTAGACGGGTTCCAACTGCGCTTCGAACTCGCGACGCAAGCGCTGCGCCAGTGCGGGACTGTGTCCGGCAGTGGAGATGGCAACCTGTAGGTCGCCACGCCGAACGACCGAGGGATAATAAAAATCACACCGGTCGGGATCGTCCACGATATTGCAAAGAATCTTGCGGTTCTGCGCTTCGCGGTAGACGGCGTCGTTCACTTCGATGGAGGAAGTCGCGCCCACGACCAAGAAGATCGAGTTCAGATCATCAACTTGGAATGTGCGCGCTTCCCAATCCAACACGCCAGCACCTGCCCATGCTGCCACCGTGGGCGTAGCCCAGGGCGCGATGACATGAACCTCGGCGTGGGCAATCAGCAGACTGCGAATTTTGGATTCGCCGATCTTGCCCGCACCCACCACCAGGCACCGCCGATCTTCGAGTTTTAAAAACATTGGAAACAGACTCATAGCCGCGACCTACCCTTCCACCCCATGCGGAACTCGGCCGGGGGAGGCATCGCGCGCGACCACCGCCACGAACTCACCCGCCAGAAATTCCCGCAGTTCGATGTCGTTGTGCCTCGCGAAGAACTGGCGCAGATTTTCGTTGGCATAGCGATCGTCGAGATAGCGCTTCAGCAGGCGCTCGATCGCATCCGGAACCTCGGTTGCGAGGCATCGATATCCGACCGGACGGGCAATGGACTGGTGCAGGCCTACAGCGCCGCCCACGCAAAAGTAGTAGGCGTCCTCCATCCGATCGCCGACCTTGATTTTCTTGCCTTCGATCCCCAAATCTGCGATCCAATGCTGACCGCAGCTGTTCGGGCATCCGGTGACGTGCAGCTTCAAGTGCTGCTCAAAGCCGGGCAATCTCTCTTCCAGTTCCTCCACCAGCCAGCGGGAGAAGCTCTTGGTCTCAGTGATCGCGAGTTTGCAGAACTCCGAGCCGCTGCAAGCGACTGCACCGCGCCAAAACGCCGAGCCGTTCACCCGGAGCCCGGCTGCGTCCAGTTCTTTGACCAGCGGGTCCACGTTTTGTCGCGGCACGTTGACGATAAGGAGGTTCTGCATGTTCGTGGTGCGCAAGTGGCCGTCGGCAAATCGGTCGGCCAGATCAGCGGCGTTCCGCATCTGCTCGGCCATGATTCGTCCGCGTAACACCGCTGCTCCCACGAAGAAATGACCTGGCTGTTTCTGAGCGTGAATTCCGACGTGATCGCGATACAGGTCGTTGGGGACTTGCTCGTCAGCCGCCGGCTCGAGTTGAAATCCGATGCGGCGCTCGAGCTCCGTTTGGAATGTTTCTGACGTCCAACCGTGCTTCAGGAAAAGGAATTTCAGACGGGCTCGCTCGCGGTTTTCACGAAGTACATCACTATCCCGGAATATCTCGGCGATACCTTTCAGAACAGGAATGACTTGCTTCTGTTGGACGAACGCGTTGAGCCGCGCCCCGAGATGCGGGTCGGTCGAAAGGCCTCCGCCAACGCGGAGTGAGAAACCGATCTCCTCTTCACCGCGCAGGTGACGCGTTACAGCGGTCAGGCCCACATCATTGATTTCCGGGTAAGCGCACCAGGACCGGCAGCCCGTGATGCAGATTTTGAATTTTCGGGGGAGGTTGTAGAACTCGGCGCTGCCGACAAAGAACTGATTGGCTTCGAGAGCGATAGAAGACGCATCGAAGATCTCATCAGCATCCACTCCCGCTAATGGGCATCCTGTGATGTTACGGGTATCGTCGCCGCACGAGCCCTTGGTGGTGAGTCCAGCCCGCCAGAGAGCATCGAGAACCTCGGGGAGGGCTTCGATGGTCACCCAGTGGAGCTGAACATTCTGTCGCACCGTAAGGTCAGCAGCGCCGCGAGCGTAGCGAGCAGTCACGTCGGCAATCGTCCGAAGTTGGTGCGCTTGGAGCAAACCATTCGGAATCCGGATTCGCACCATGAAGTAAGGGAGGGCCTTGCCTTCTCCGCCCTTCCCGCCGATGACGCCGGCACCGTCTCCCTGGGTATAGACACCCCACCAGCGGAAGTACGTCCCGATCCACTCCGGCGGAATCGAGCTGAACCCCTCGCGCGCGAAGCGGCGAATCTCGTCGAGCCCCTCCCAGGGGTTTTTCTCGCGCTTAAGTCGCTCGACCCGTTGTGCCTTCGTCTCTTTGGCTGGAATTGTCATAAAACAAAAAGGCCCACCGCCAGATATGTCTCTGGCGGTGGGCTATCATTGCTGATTCTTAAGGACTTATTAGGTCAGCAGCCTCCCTGCGCCAGAAGACGCACGCGTACAACAACAAGTACAACAACACGCGATGCAAATCTGGCAGCAAGCCAACATAATCTGCAGATGGTAGAGACTTGTGGAAATCTTGTCAACACCGTTCTGCCTTGCCCACATTCAAAATTCAGATGGCTGGAATCGAAATATTGGAGGTTGTGCCCCACTTTCAATGTTTGACTCGACCCAGAGCTTCTACTAATCTCCCTCTTGTCGATGTTGTCTCATCGCCATCACCGCCATTATCATCACGCGCGCAGCGCGTCGGCGGGGGTGCATTCCTGAGATAAACCAGCACTCATCAGAGTTCAGCCCGCTGACGCCAACAAGCTCAGCGGGCTTTTTGTTTTTGGGGAACAGGGAGGCATGTCTGGATATGGAGATTGACTTCAAGAAAATGCAGGGCTTGGTGCCGGCGATTGTGCAAGATGCTGGCTCGGCCGAGATCCTGATGCTGGGCTTCATGAATGAGGAGGCCTTTCAGCACACGCTGAGTTCTGGATACGTCACCTTCTTCAGCAGAACTCGCAACCAGCTCTGGACCAAGGGTGAAAGCTCGGGCAACCGTTTGAAGGTCATTTCGGTGAGCACGGACTGCGATCGCGACTCGTTTCTGGTGCGGGTGCAAGTGGAGGGAGCGGGCGTGGTCTGCCACTTAGGAACGCGCTCGTGCTTCACCGAGGAGATTCCGCTTTCCTCTGCTGCCACATCGGCGGGCACGCAGGAGATCCGGCGATGAAACTGCGCATCGGAATCCCGAAAGGAAGCTTGCAGGAAGCAACCCTTCAGCTTTTTACCCGGGCGGGTCTGGAAGTTTATACGAGCGCACGATCCTACTTCGCATCCACGGCCGACCCCGAAATCGAGTGCATGTTAATCCGCGCTCAGGAAATGGCCCGCTACGTCGAGCATGGAGCGCTGGACGCTGGTCTCACCGGGCTCGACTGGGTGGTAGAGAGCGGCCTGGAAGTTGTCGCCGTCGCCGACTTGATCTATGCGAAACGGAGTCGTGGAAAAGTAAGATGGGTCTTGGCTGTTCCGGAGGACTCTGCGTTTCACCGCGCTGAAGATCTTTCCGGACGGATCATCGCCACCGAACTCGTCAGCGTTACGCGCAACTACTTTCGCAGCAAAGGCGTTGATGTGCAGGTCGAGTTCTCATGGGGCGCCACCGAAGTTAAGCCGCCCATGCTGGCCGACGCGATCGTGGAGGTCACCGAAACAGGCAGTTCCCTCAAGGCAAATCGCCTCCGCATATTGGAGACGGTTCTCGAATCGAACACCCAGGTGATTGCCAACAAGTCGGCTTGGGCCGACGGAGAGAAGCGACGCAAGGTTGAGAATCTAACGCTGATGCTGCGCGGCGCGATGGAAGCCCAGGATCGAGTGGGTCTGATGCTGAATGTCCGCAAGGAGAACCTTGACGGCGTGCTCGCTGTGCTGCCTGCTCTGAAGAAGCCCACGATATCGACCTTGAGCGACGGCGAGTGGGTTGCGGTCAATACGGTGATCGAAGAGTCGGAGGCTTGGCAGGTAATTCCCCGACTGAAGGCCGCTCAAGCACAAGGGATCGTCGAGTATCCGCTGAATAAGGTGGTGATGTAATGCGGATCCTCAGCGCTGCCGCCGCGTCGAAGCGCGTAGATCAATTGTCGAAGCGCGGCTCCCAGTTTGGCCGATTGGAGTCGCAAGTGCGGAAGATCGTGGAAGACGTGCGGCGCAATGGCGACAGAGCTCTCCACCAATACGCTGCGAAGTGGGATGGACTCGCGGACCGTGAATTGAGAGTCCCGAATGCCGAACTGGAAGCGGCGTGGGCCATCGCGCCACCGCGATTACGCTCATCACTCCGGCAGGCGTCGGCGAACATTCGTCGCTTCTGCAAATGGCAGCGGCCGCAGGAATGGCGCCGCAAACTGGGCGGTATGTCGCTCGGGCAGGTCGTGCGGCCTCTGCAATCTGTCGGATGTTATGTCCCCGGAGGCCGCCATCCCTTAGTTTCCTCGCTTCTGATGACCGTGATTCCTGCCGAGGTGGCTGGCGTGCCTGAAATTCGTGTGGTCTCGCCCCACCCTTCTCCAGAACTCATGGCTGCAGCGCACATGCTCGGCGTTCACGAACTTTATCGGGTGGGAGGAGCGCATGCGATCGCAGCCCTGGCGTACGGCACCAAGAGTATTCCTCGAGTCGACAAGATTGTCGGCCCGGGTAACCAGTACGTCACAATTGCGAAGAAGCTGATTTCGTTTGATTGTTCTATTGACTTCCTCGCCGGACCAACGGAAGCCGTCGTTGTCAGCCATCGGAGCCGGCCCGATTTTATTGCGGCCGATTTGGTTGCGCAGGCCGAGCACGATCCGGACGCCCTGCCGATCTTCATCACTAGTTCAAAGCAGTTGGCACATACGACCGCGCTCGCAGTGAAGAACCTAACAGATCGCAACGATGTTGCGCGTCAGGCGGTGGCTCGCAATGGGTGCATCCTGCTGGCAGGTTCTCGGGCGCAGGCTCTCGAGTGGGCGAACCGGATCGCGCCCGAGCACATCACCGTAGATATCGAGGACCGGGGTTCCATTCAAAATGCCGGCTCGATTTTTGTCGGAAACTATTCCGCTCAGGCTGCCGGTGATTACGCATCGGGGCCGAACCATGTCTTGCCTACCGCCGGCGTTGCGCGCTTTCGTGGTGGCCTGTCGGTGTTGGATTTCGTAAAGATCATCACCGTCCAGGAACTCTCCGCGGGCGGACTCCAAGGAATCGGAAGAACGGTCATCCATCTCGCTGAGACAGAAGGGTTGAAGGCACATGCGGAATCCATTCGGGTCAGGTGTCCAGATGCTTAGCCCACGCAAGGCAGTGCGCAACCTGCCCACCTACCACCCTCCACTCGGAGGTCGCACCGGGCTGCGCCTCGATTTCAACGAAAATACGGTTGGCTGCTCTCCTCGAGTTCTGGAGCGCTTGCGAAGTATTGGTTTCGAAGAACTGGCACGTTACCCAGAACGTGAACCGGTCGAGGCCATCGTCGCGGGATGCCTGGGAAGAAAACCCGAGGAACTCTTACTCGCCAACGGGGTCGACGAGGCGATCCACCTCTTGTCTGAGACTTACCTGGAACCAGGAGACGAAGCGCTGCTCGTTGTACCGACCTTTTCCATGTATGAGATTTTCGCCGCAGCTACTGCAGCGCGAATCACCAAGATTCCAGCCGGAAGCGACTTCTCGTTTCCGACGGCCGAGGTCTTGCGCAGGGTAACTCCGGCCACTCGTCTGATCGCGATTGCCAATCCAAACAATCCCACAGGATCTGCGGCACCGATTGACGATCTTTTGCGGATTGCCGAATCTGCGCCAGATGCTGCGCTGCTCGTTGACGAGGCGTACTTCGAATTTCACGGCGAGACTCTCCTGGGAAGATGGAAAGAACGATCAAACATTTTCGTAGCGCGCACTTTTTCCAAGGCTTATGGGCTGGCCGGTCTCCGCGCAGGACTGCTCATGGGGGAGGCACACCAGATAAAAGCGGTCCGGCGCATCGCTTCCCCGTACAACGTCAATTCAGTGGCGTTAGCTTGCTTGCCGGAAGCATTGGCGGACGCAAAGTATGTGCGTGAGTACGTATCTCAAGTCTGCGAGGGAAGAGAGCGTTTGCAGTGCGAACTGAGATCTCTGAGCATTCCTTTCTGGCCCAGCCGTGCGAATTTTGTACTGATCCGAATGGGTTCACTAAACTCTGCCTTCATTGGGGGAATGCGCGAACGCGGGATACTCGTTCGTGACCGCTCTCGTGACCCCGGCTGCGATGGCTGCGTGCGAATCACGCTTGGCTCGACTGAGCAGACGGACCGTCTGCTGTCTGCACTGCGAGAAACTCTGCAGGTAATCGGCGCGCCACGTGAAGAGGTGCATGGGTGAGGAAAGCGCGCATTCACCGGCCCACCAAGGAGACCGATATTCGGGCAGTCCTGAACATCGACGGGCATGGGCATTACAAAATCTCGACTGGAATCCATTTCTTCGACCACATGCTTGAATTGTTTACTCATCACGGCGGATTTGATCTTGACCTCAAAGCTCGAGGTGATCTTGAAGTCGACCAACACCACACCGTAGAAGATGTGGGCATCGTGCTTGGTCAGGCGTTCGACAAGGCGCTGGGTAGCAAAAAAGGAATCCTGCGCGCCGGCTATTTTCTGATGCCAATGGATGAAACCTTGGGTCTCGCTGCCGTGGACTTCTGTGGCAGGACTTCGATATTGGTCGATACCAAGGTGCGCGTGAGACTGGTCGGGGATCTGCAGGCAGAACTCGTGCACGACTTCTTTGAAGGATTCGCCCGCGGCGCGCGAGCTAACGTGCACACCCGGGTCTTGTACGGCCGCTCCAATCATCACAAGATCGAATCGCTCTTCAAGGCCTTTGCGCGAGCCGTTCGGGCAGCCTGCTGGCGCGATCGTCGTATGGCTCGCTTTATCCCTAGCACGAAGGGGGTCCTGTGACGATCGCGGTCGTGGACTACGGGGCGGGGAATCTGACTTCCGTGAAGAAGGCTTTGGATTGGCTCGGCCAAGATTCAATCGTTACCTCTGACGCTGCACAGGTGGCACGGGCTGAGAAGGTGATCGTTCCGGGAGTCGGTCACTTCGCTGCCACGAAAACTCTCAACCACAACGGTTTGAAGGGCGCAATCGAGACGGCTATCAGTGGAGGAATACCATTTCTAGGCATCTGTCTGGGCATGCAATGGATGTTTGCGTCCAGCGCCGAAGCGCCCGACGTCGCAGGCTTAGGTGTTTTTCCGGGTGAGTGCGTCCACTTCCCTGCGGACGTAAAATCGCCGCACGTGGGATGGAACCAGCTTCAGCTTGTGGGCAAATCCCGACTGTTGCGCGACCTTCCCGGCGAGAGCTTCGTCTACTTTACTCATTCCTATCGCGTCCCCCTTGTTCAGGACACCGTGGCGGCCTGTGAATACGGCGGGACATTTTCGGCGGTGGTTGAGCGCGATCATCTTTTCGGAGTCCAGTTCCATCCGGAAAAATCCGGTCCGATCGGCGTCAAACTACTCCAGAACTTCTGCGAGTTGAAATGCTGACCAAACGGATTATCGCCTGCCTGGACGTGGACGGCGGCCGCGTCGTCAAAGGTGTACAGTTCCTGAATCTGCGCGATGCCGGTGATCCAGCAGAACTTGCATTTGCACACAGCCAGGCTGGAGCAGATGAGATTGTGCTGCTGGACATTTCGGCCACTGCTGAGAAGCGAAAGACTCTGCTCGACACCGTGCGGCGAACAGCGCGAGAGCTATTCATTCCGTTCACGGTCGGCGGCGGTGTGCGCACACTGGACGATGCCTCGGCGGTGTTCGATGCCGGCGCCGATAAGGTAAGCATCAATTCGTCGGCCTTGTCGGATCCCGGTGTGATCACCTGCATTGCTGAGCGATTCGGTTCGCAGGCTGTGATTGTGGCCATCGATGCGAAGCGGAGCAACCGCGACGGTTACGAAGCCTATGCTCGAGGGGGCAGGACGCCTAGCGGGCGAGATGCCGTCGCCTGGGCACGCGAGGCAGAGTCAAGAGGCGCTGGCGAGATTCTTCTTACTTCCATGGACCGTGACGGCACGGGCAAGGGATTCGATTGCCAGCTCACATGCGCGATCTCCGATGTCGTTCGGATCCCGGTGATCGCATCGGGCGGAGCGGGATCGGCAAAACACTTTGTCGAGGTCTTTCAGGAAGGGCACGCTGACGCGGCTCTGGCGGCTTCAATCCTGCACTATGGCGTGACCGAACTCGCGAAACTCAAGCAGGAACTCGCGGCGGCGGGTATTCCCGTGAGGTGGCCATGCTGATTCCCTCGATCGATCTGATGGGCGGAAAGATCGTTCAACTGGTGCAAGGTGAGAAGAAAGCGTTGGAGTTCGACGATTTCGAAGAATGGATTCTTCGTTTTTCGAAGTATCCCCTGGTGCAACTAATTGACCTCGATGCTGCTATCGGCAGCGGCGACAATCGTACGTTGTTACGACAATTCACCGAGCGCCTTGCCTGCCAAGTAGGGGGCGGAATACGAACTATCGAGAGCGCGCAGGAAGTCTTGGCGACGGGAGCGGAGCGGATCATTCTGGGGTCAACATTGGTTCGAAACGATAGGATCGACGTAGATGCCGCTCAACGGTTCGCGCAAAATTTCAGCGCTGAACGTCTAACATTTGCGGTTGACTCGAAGAACGGCAAAGTCGCCGTCAAAGGCTGGCGCCAAATGACACCGATCACACCAGCCCAGATGATGCAAGCGTTGGAACCTTACTGCCGCGCCTTCCTTTACACGCATATTGACACTGAAGGGCTTCTGAAAGGAATCCCGCTTGATGTGGTTCGAAGGTTGCGCGGAATCACATCGCAACAACTCATCGTGGCGGGCGGAATCGCAAGCCAGGAAGAAGTGGACCAACTGAGCGACCTCGGGGTGGATGCAGTCGTCGGTATGGCGATTTATTCGGGCCGGATGAAGTTGGACGCCAGCCCAGCATGAGGAGCCGAGGTGCTAGTTCCGAGGACGATACCGCGCCATTGCCAGGTCCACGATTTCCCCAATCAACTGCGTATACGACCGGCCCGAAGCCTTCGCCGCTATCACAAATTCCTGCTTGCTCGACAACCAGGGGTTCGGATTTGCTTCAATCACGTAGACATCGCCTTTGGCGGAGAGACGCATATCGATGCGGCCGTAATCGCGTAATTTCACCGCACGGTGAGCGGCCAGAGCCGTTTCTGTCAGGCGAGTGACCGTCTCCTCGTCAAGATCTTCAGCCACCGCCGACTTGGTCAGCTTGTACGCGTCGGCGTCCTTTTCAAACTTCACGTCATAACTGGCGATTTTAGGAGTGCCCTTGGGGAGTTTTGAGAAATCGAGTTCCACGAGCGGCAGCGCCTGCGCCGATTCATAGCTGCCCAGAATCGCCGCGTAGATCTCTCGCCCTTCAATGTATTCTTCGATGATTGCTGGAGAATCGAATTCGTTTTGGATGTCCTGCATACGCTCCATCAGCTCCTTGACGCTGGTTACAACCGCGTCGGCGTTGATTCCAATGGAGCCATCTTCAGCCAATGGTTTGACGATCAACGGAAAGGCGATGTCATGCGCGTGCTCGATGCTGCCGCGGTAGGAAGTCGCAAAGTAAGGGGTGCGAATGCCGTGGAAGGCGAACATCTTTTTTGCGATGGCCTTGTCCTGGGCTAGAAAACTCGCGTGTGGACCAGCGCCAGTATAAGGCTTGCCCAGAAGGTCGAGATAGGCTGCGACGTGCATCTCCTTGGTGTCGTCGCCAGCGAAAGATTCAGTGAGGTTGAAAATGAGATCCGCTTCGCACTTGGCCAGCGCAGACAGACACTGCGGGGTACCATCCAGTACTTGATAAGATGGCTCATGACCAAGCTTTTCGAGAGCCTCGAAAATTTCTTCGCGGTCTTCCTTCTCGCGCTTGGCTTTCTTCCGGGATTTTTTCTTACGTGCGGGTGGCTTGGGCTCGGGCGGCTCAGGAACCGCACCCTCTTCCTCCCACACGTCATAAAGAACAGCAATTTTCATTGCAAACTTGATCCTGCGATTGGATGTGTAACTTTCATCATATCGCTTTCTAACGAGCCACTACGGCTGCACAAATTTTCCGCGAGTCATGTAGTTGGTTGCCAGGGTCGTTGCGTAGACCGTGAGTTCCGCCAGATGCTCAGCTTCCCTGCTCGTGTCCGCGCGCAGACCAAGCTCCCCGATCCGCTTCTCGATCACTTCAATGAGCTTCTTGATGAGCGGACGCTGGACTCCGGTCCAGTACGCAACTTTGTCGACCAATGCCTTGCGGTGCTCGTGCAGAAATTCCTGAGCTGGGCGGACAGTCTTCTTCCGCCTTTTCGATACATTGAAAATATCTAACAGATCGGTGTCCAGCGCCAAGTCCACGACAGGGATCTCTTCGGCGACCGCCTGGTGATAGAACTCCGCTACGGTCGATTCCATCTCGTCGACCGTAACATCGGGATAGCCGCGGCGGCGCACGGGATCCGCGTTGCCCAGTTCACGAGCAATGCGATCCATGTAGCGGAGTTTCGCCATCGCACCCCAGCCCCGGTAGCGCTTGCGCCATCCAGAACGCGGAGTGAGCCACACGGCAAAGGTTTCCGCGAAGTCTTCGTCGGGATGCTTCTGTGCATACCAGCCTGCCAGATGTCGCACATAATTTCTTGAGAACGGAACCGGCCGGTAGTTGTCGAGATAACGCCGACGGAAAGGACCGAAGAGTGTTTTCCATTCGGGCATTCGATGAAGCTTGTACGCGTAGTTGAAGGCGTGACCGGCTTCGTGTCGCAAATACATCATGATCTCGCGCTTGTCCTCCAGATCATTCATTTCTTTTTCAAGGGAGGCGAGATCAGGATTCGCCAGATAAAACGGAATGCCGATGATGGGCTCTCCCGACGGACATCCCCACTCATCGGTGAGATAGCAAGCCGGGCGAAACTTGCTAAGACCCTTGCGGCTCAATTCCTCGTACAACTGATGAACGAAGCGCTCGACCGGTGAGCCTTCGAGTTTGAGTCCGAGATCACGAATGGACTTGCCAAGAATCTCCTGCAGGTTCGCGCGAGATTGTTCGATGGTCTGCATCGAATTCAACAGAGAAAGCTTTTTGCGTAACGCACTTCTGCGGTAGAGCAGCGGCCCACAGGAACCCCCAGTATAGGAGCAGAGCGAACAATGCCGCTGTATCACCGTGGATCAAGCACGATCGGGCCGCTCTTCGAGGCCGAGCCGAGTTCAATACCAAACCAACCTGTCGCGGATCAACCGCTTCGTTATCAACGAGATAGAACCTCTTCGATTTCACGGGGAAGGGGGCACCGATTGCCCTGTCCGATGCAATTTTCCGGATAAGCTCATTCACAACGCCTGCCGAACTCTGCGTACCAGATCGGTCGACACGCCATGACTGCGGGACACACTGTTGACACGAAATTAACGCGGCAGGCAACTTTCGAAATGGAACTCCTGCGGTACACTAGAAAACTTTGACAACCACTCAGGAGGATTCTGCTATGTCCGAAGCCACGCTCAGTGGCGCCGAATTCAAGAAACAGTTGCGCGAAGGCAAACCGAAAATGGGCTTGTTCCTGAACGCGCACAGTCCGACCGTTGCGGAGCAACTGGCGCACAGCGGCTACGACTGGTTGCTGGTCGACACCCAGCATGGGCCGATGGGCTACGAGAAGCTTTCAGCGATGCTCTCCGCAATTGCCAATGGCGGAGCGAAGTCGCTGGTGCGTGTGGGCGGCTACGATGATCGCCCGGGCATCCAGCAGGCGCTGGATCTTGGCGCTGACGGAGTTTTAGTTCCTTATATCAATACTGCCGAAGAAGCGCGCCAAGCGCTAAGTTGCACAAAGTATCCTCGCACCGGAACCCGCTCGGTTTATTTTCCGCAGCGCAGTATGAACAAGGCTGGCCTCCTGGGTTACGCAGGAAACTACAACAATAACGGCATCGTGGCCCTTCAGGTAGAAACGGCATCGTGCATCGAGAACATGGCTGAGATCGCGGCCGTCCCGGGCGTGGACATTCTGTTCCTGGGTCAGAACGACCTGTGCATGTCGATGGGGCTTTATGAGAAGTACGAATTTCCGCACATGTACACGTCTCCGGAACTGGGAGCGGCCACGCAGAAACTAGTTGAGAATGCCCGGAAGAACCATGTCATCCTGGGACTCTTCCTGTTTGGCACGGCGCGTGTGGGTGAGTTTTTGGAGAAAGGCTTTACGTTGATCAGCATTGGTAACGACTTGCACCACGTATTGACGCAGGCTGGAACTTACGTGAAAGACATGGAAGGAATCGCCAAGGAGAAAGGCAAGGACTGGACTCGCCGACCGACGGCGCTTTTCTAGGATCGGACGGTGTGACACAGGCTGGCGCTCCCGCTGAACCGGAGCGCCTCTTCTTTTGCGATGACCCATTGCCTTCTGCCGGGTCTACTTCACCAATGCTTCTGCGTTCTGCAACACCTGCTCGGGAGTCAATCCGGTTTTGCGGAGGTGTCGGAGGCTGGCGGCATCGTGGCGCTTGGCCATGCGCTGTCCCCTTTCATCGCGCACGAGATCGCCGTGGTAGTAGACGGGAATGGGAAACCCCAGAGCTCGAAATATCAATATTTGCCGCGCCGTGGATTTGAGCAGATCGGCGCCCCGAACAACTTCCGTGATCTTCATCTGGGCATCGTCAACCACCACCGCCAGTTGATACGCAGGGACGTCATCCCGCCGCCAAACAACGAAGTCTCCAAAATCTCCCCCGGCGATAAATCGCTGAGATCCCACGTGACCGTCATCGAAGGTGATTGCCTCTCCGTCGGGAACTCGAAATCGCCAGTTCACGCCGACTGGGGCATCAAAGTCTTTTGTATTGGTACACGCACGGCACGTTCCCGGATAGATTGCTTCATCGTCGGCGTCATTCGGTGCAGTGGCCGCGAGCGCCAAATCCTTGCGCGAACAGGCGCAGGGATATATCCAGCCTTCATCCCGAAGTTTCCGCCATGCCTGAAGGTACTGCGATCGGCGTTCGCTCTGTGAGTATGGTGCATAGGGACCACCACGATCGGGCCCTTCGGTCCACTCGATGCCCAGCCAATGCAAATCTTCAAACATGGCATCGACAAATTCAGTGCGGCACCGCTGGGGATCGAGGTCCTCATTTCGCAGAATGAGGCCGCCCGCATTCTCTCGAGCACGTTGCGCCGCAATCCAGAATGTACGAGCGTGTCCAACATGGAGCAGACCCGTGGGCGACGGCGCTAAACGGCCACGATACCCGCTTCTAGAACGGGTTTTCACCATTGCATTCAAAACAGGTTGGTCTCACTCGGAAACTGCACTGCCCTCGGCTGTCACCACGTTCGTCATCCGCGGCGTCTTCTCATCGAAATCCCCTTCCCAGCGCGCCACAACAACCGTCGCCAGGCAGTTCCCGAGAACATTGACCGCCGTTCTGCCCATGTCCATGAGCTGATCAATTCCCAGAAGGATGAACACCGGTTCGACTGGCAAGCCGAAAGACCCTACGGTTCCCAGAAGAATAACGATCGCTGCGCGCGACACACCCGCTACTCCTTTGCTGGTCAGCATCAGGGTAAGCATCATGAGCAGTTGCTGTCCCACGCTGAGATGAATCCCGGCCGCCTGCGCAACGAAAATAGAAGCGAGGGATAGATAGAGCGTGCTGCCGTCGAGGTTAAAGCTGTAGCCCGTGGGCATGA
>Ga0137358_10001095_pt1 | contig 14127 bp, 12 predicted proteins | sample Mad1_20_16metaG_FD_105551 | JGI IMG/M metagenome (GOLD analysis project Ga0137358, IMG submission 105551) | Vadose zone soil microbial communities from Angelo Coast Range Reserve, California, USA - Mad1_20_16 metaG | ecosystem: Environmental > Terrestrial > Soil > Vadose zone | place: USA... | reverse complement strand
GGGCAGCGTTGCAGATCGTCGAGCGCATCTACGAGGAGTCAGGCTTTGATCATCACGCGTAGCCCGTTGCGGATTTCCCTGGGCGGCGGCGGGACGGACCTGCCCTCGTACTACCGCGAGCACAGTGGGTTCGTCGTCGCCGCGGCCATCGACAAGTACGTCTACATCACGCTGCACCAGACATTCGTCGAAGACTTGATCATCAAGTACTCCAACATGGAGCGGGTCAGGTCGGTCGACGAGGTGCAACATCCCCTGATTCGCGAAGCGCTGCGATCGGCGGGGGTCGGGGCGCCGCATCTGGAGATCACCAGCATGGCCGACATGCCGGCTGGCACGGGCCTCGGGTCGTCCGGGAGTTTCACCACGGCGCTGTTGAAGGCGCTCCACACGCTGAAGAAGAATCTGGTCCATCCGAATGAGCTGGCCGAGCAGGCCTGCCGCATCGAGATCGAGATCCTCAAGGAGCCTGTCGGCAAGCAGGATCAGTACATCGCCGCCTTCGGCGGCATCACCTGCTTCCGTTTTCTTCCGAACGAACAGGTGGAAGCCTGGCCGCTGAAGATCGCCACCGAGACGCTCTACAACCTCGAGGACAACCTGCTCTTGTTCTTCACCGGGTATTCCCGGACCGCCTCGGACATCCTCCGCGAGCAGGACGCGAAGAGCAAGGAAGCGGACAGCGAGATGATCGCCAACCTCCATTTCGTGAAGGAGCTCGGCCGGAAGAGCAGGGACGCGCTGGAGAAAGGTGATCTGGCGCAGTAGGCAGAGCTGATGAACGTGCACTGGGAGCACAAGAAGCGGCGCTCCGCCAAGATGAGCAACGACCACATCGAGCAGTGGTACGCGCTGGCGCGCGCCAACGGGGCGCTCGGCGGCAAGGTGGTCGGAGCGGGTGGCGGCGGCTTCCTGATGTTCTATGCCGACGACAAGGCGCGCCTGCGCGCGGCCATGCGAGAGGCGCGACTCCAGGAGGTGCGCTTCCGCTTCGACTTCGAAGGCACCAAGGTGGTGGCGCAGTCATGAGCGCAACGCTGTATCCCGTGGCGATCCTGGCAGGCGGTCTGGCCACCAGGTTACAGCCGCTGACCGACCGGATCCCGAAGGCGCTGGTGGACGTGAACGGCGAGCCGTTCATCGCTCACCAGCTCCGGCTGTTGCGGGACAGCGGCATCGAGCGAGCCGTGCTCTGCGCCGGATACCTGGGCGAGATGACCCGGGAGTACGTCGGCGACGGCGCGCGCTTCGGTCTCCGGGTCGAGTTCTCCTTCGATGGCCCCCGGCTGCTCGGCACCGCGGGCGCAATCGCTCGAGCCTTGCCCCTGCTGGGCGAGGCGTTCTTCGTCCTCTACGGCGACAGCTATCTGCCGTGCGACTATCGCGCCGTGCAGCGTCAGTTCGAGAAGAGCGGCAAGCTCGCGCTCATGACGGTCTTCCGGAACGAGGACAGGTGGGACCGGAGCAACGTCGAGTTCGTGGATGGGCGCATCCTGGTCTACGACAAGAAGCGTACGACCACGGGCATGCGTCACCTGGACTACGGCCTCGGCGTCTTCAGTCGGGGCGCCTTCGACGACATCTCTCCCGATGAGCCCCGCGATCTGACGGCGCTCTACCAGTCTCTCCTTGAACGCGGCGAGCTGGCGGCCTGGGAGGTCGGTCAACGCTTCTACGAGGTCGGATCGTTCGAAGGTCTCGAAGAGACGCGCCGCTACCTGGCGGCGCACGCAAGATGAGCTTCGTCCAGAAATACCTTGCCGAAGCGGGGCAGGTCGTCGAGCGGCTCGACCCGATAGCCATCGACGCCGTGGTCGACTTGCTGGCCGACACCCGTACGCGCGGCGGACGGCTGTTCATCCTCGGCGTCGGCGGAAGCGCGGCCAATGCCTCGCACGCGGTGAACGATTTCCGGAAGCTCGCCGGCATCGAAGCCTATGCGCCGACCGACAACGTCTCTGAGCTGACCGCTCGGACCAATGACGAGGGCTGGGCTAGTGTCTTCGAGGGCTGGCTTCGCGTCAGCCGGTTGGGACCAGGCGACCTGGTGCTGGTCTTTTCGGTCGGTGGCGGGAATGCGGAGAAGAACGTCAGCCCCAATCTGGTGGCGGCGCTGCAATACGCGAAGGGGAGGGGCACCCGGATCGCGGGCGTGGTCGGACGAGACGGGGGATACACGGCCCAGGTCGCGAACGCCTGCGTGATCGTCCCGACCGTCAATCCCGACCACGTGACCCCGCACACGGAAGCCTTCCAGGCCGTGATCTGGCATCTCCTGGTCTCCCATCCCAGGCTGAAGGTAGCCGCCACCAAGTGGGAGTCCATCCGGTGAACCCCCGACCGCGCACGGCCGCGTTTCTCGACCGCGACGGGGTTCTCAACCGTGCCATCGTGAGGAACGGACGGCCCTATCCGCCGTCCGCGCTGGCCGAGCTGCAGATCCTGCCCGACGCGCCGAGCGCGCTGCAGGCCCTGAAGGCCGCCGGCTTCCTCCTCATCGGGGTCACGAACCAGCCAGACGTCGCGCGCGGGACACAGCGGCGCGAGGTGGTGGACGCGATCAACGCGGCCCTCCTCGCTGCGCTACCGCTCGACGACATGCTCGTGTGCTATCACGACGACGGCGATGCGTGCGATTGCCGCAAGCCCCGCCCGGGGCTCTTGATCCGGGCCGCGACCAGGCACGGCATCGACCTCGCCTCGAGCTTCATGATCGGTGATCGGTGGAAGGACGTGGAAGCCGGTCGGCGCGCGGGCTGCGCTGCCATCTTGATCGACCACGGCTATGCGGAGTCGGGGCCCGATGGGTGCTCGCCCGACGGCGCCGTCCGGTCGCTGTCCGAGGCGGCAGCCTGGATCCTGAACCGGATCGGTCGTGGGAAAGGGACACCATGAAACCTCTATCGGATCTCCGAGTGAAGATCTTCGCCGACGGCGCCGAGCGGGCCGGCATGCTGGAGATGTACCTCAACCCGCTGATCCGCGGGTTTACCACCAATCCCACCTTGATGCGGAAGGCGGGAGTGTCCGACTACCGGGAATTCGCCCTCGACATCCTGCGAGCCATCCCCGACCGGGCGATCTCGTTCGAGGTCTTCTCCGATGACTTCGAGGAGATGGAGCGCCAGGGGCGCGAGATCGCGCGATGGGGCGACAACGTCTACGTCAAGATCCCCGTGACGAACACCCAGGGCGAATCATCGGAAGGGGTGATCCGAACGCTCGCTCGGGCAGGAGTGAAGCTCAACGTGACAGCCCTGCTGACGCTCGATCAGGTGCGCGACGTGAGCGCCGCTCTGGCCGGGGGCCCGCCCGCATGTGTCTCGGTCTTCGCGGGACGGGTGGCCGATACGGGCCGGGACCCCGTGCCACTCATGGCGGCTGCCGTCGAGTTCCTGCGCCCCTATGCAAACATCGAGCTGATCTGGGCAAGCCCGCGCGAGTTGCTGAACATCTTCCAGGCCGATGCCGTGGGTTGCCACATCATCACCGCGACCAACGATATCCTGGCGAAGCTGCGGCTGGTCGGGAAGGACCTGCGCGAGTACTCGCTGGACACTGTCAAGATGTTCAGGGATGACGCGTTGAAGGCGGGGTTCAAAGTAGGGCTCTAGCCCGGGGTTCAGCTCCTTCGCCTTGGCCAACGCCTCTTGGGCCAAGCGCGGCGGTGCACTCTCGAGAGCGCGAGATACGCGTCTGCGTGTCGAGGACTGAGGGCTAGCGCCTCCTGAAGCTCGGCCTTCGCCTCGGGTAGCTGGTGCTGCCGCTCCAACGAACTCTTGAACCAATAGGCCGCGCTGACCGAGGCAGCGAGGAGAACCTGGACGGGGGAGTGCTCGAGGCTAGAAGAATCTCTGATTGCAGGGTCTTCGGTTAACCTGATCCATCATCGCGCTGCGCTCCAGTCTACGGCCGCCGTCTCATCGAACACCTCCTTGGTCAGCCATAGGATCGCCTCCCGATCACGGCCGGTTCCACGTGCCGAACGAAAGTCGCGAGGCGCCAACTCACCACCGTTTCCGTCCGTCGCTCGTCGGATAGAGCGGTGAGAAGCGGAACTTGATCAGTGCCCAGATCCAGGTCAGCGGATCCCTCAGCATCGACACCTTCTTGCCTTCCTTCAACGAACGGCTCCGGTAGTTCACTGGGATCTCCAGCGGGACATACCCCTTCCGCACCAGCTTGATGACCAGCTCGTAATCGAAGTCGAAGCGATTGCACTCGAACGTCAGACCGTGCAGGCAGTCGCGCCGGAAGACCTTGTACATCGTGAACGGGTCTCGCAGCCGCTGTCGGTACAGCACGTTCAGGAGGCCCGCGAACACTAGGTGCCCGAGGTTGTACAGCGTGCCGACCGCGAGCTGGTCGGTGAACTTGCGGATCTTCCAGTTCCCGCCATACCGCGATCCCAGGACGAACGCCCGCTCTGACCGCTTCAGCGGCTCGATCAGCGCGTCGTAATCGTTGACGTCGTACTCCAGATCGGCGTCCTGGACCATGATGAAGTCCCCGCTGGCGTGCTCGAAGCCGGCGCGCACTGCGTGTCCCTTCCCTCGGGGCCGGTCTTGAAGCACCACCTTCACCCCCGGGTGATCCCGGTACCCGAGCACCAGCTCGCGCGTTCCGTCGGTGGAGTTGCTCTCGACGATGATGATCTCCTTGTCCACGCCCGGCAGCTCCTTGGACACGACGGCCTCCATCGCCCTGGCGAAAGTGGTGGCCTCGTTGTAGACGGGCATGACGATCGAGAGCAGCGGCCGTGGCCGGCGCTCCGCTCGCCGTGCCGTCACGACGACCGCCGAGGACGTCAGCTCCAGCCGTACGCGGCGCAGGGGAGCGGGCACCACGCGGTGGACGGCCTGGACCAGACGGGTCAGCCCCGTCCGCGGATAGGCGCGCGCCCGCTGATGCACGTGCTCCAGCGTGTAGCGCCGCCGGTCAGGCCTGACCTCTATCTCGGCGAAGCCGCTGCGCACCAGGGCCGCCTGGATCGTCTGGCTGTCCAGGTAGTACAGGTTTTCCGGGCGCCATCCGGGCCACTGGTTTCCGAAGAACCGCGCCGACCAGCTGTCCACGGAGGCGGTCACCAGGAGCAGCTTCCCGTCCGGCTTGAGCGCCCCGTGGATCTGCTCAAGCGCCGCGATCGGACTGTCGGCCTTTTCGAGCTCCAGGATGACCACGGCGCTATCGTAGCGTTCCGACGCGAGGCGCGAGCGGCGCAGTTCCTGTACCGTCAAGGTCTCGATCTCGTAGCCATGGCCCGAGGCGATCCCCACGAAGGGGTGCCCGGCAGTAGCGACCAGGAGCACCGAGGGTCCGGGCGCCCCGCGTCTCTGCAGAACCCGCAAGTAGGCCCTCGCCGCCTCCTGCTCGGTGAAGGAATCGGCGAGATGAGCATCGTCCGCAAAGGGATCGTGACCGGCGCTGTTCGCGTAGAATGCGAGGATCTCCGCCCGTGTCGGCTGAGGGAACAGCCGGGTGAGCCCGCATCTCGCGCAGCGGTAGACGGGTACGCCATGGCTGACGAAGAGGTACGCCCACTCCTCGTACTCGCACAACGGACACGGCCCGCCGGACTGAGCAGGCCGTCCGGTACGGGCCGACACCCCGAGCGACGCGGGTGTCTCCGATTCCGTATGGTCTTCCGTTCCCGGAGGCGACGTTCCAGTCATCCCTTCCGTCCCGTCTCAAACGGCGCTCTCGCTCATTCTACCCCGCGCCGTGGGCAGCGCCAAGAAACCGGAATGACAGCGACAAGCAATCAGCGCTTCGAGCGGAAGACGGCGTCCAGCCGGGCACCCGCCCGTCCCTCGCCGCCGGGTACGCGTATCTGACGAAGTTCCCCGCCGCCGGCTCGGCGCTCAAGAACCAGTGGCGATTCTGAACGAAGAACCGCGCCTGGAAGCTGACGCTGCTCAGCCGTGTGACGGCGGCGAAGCGGGCATAGCCCGTGGGCTCGACCTGATGGAGGGTTTACCGGGGCGTCCGTCTTGATGGGGCGCGGGAACTGGGCCATCGCCAGGCCGCTCGGCGCCGGGGCGTACCGCACCTTGAGCAGGTCGTATTGGGGCGGGTTCCGGTCATCGAAGTGCCGATCAGGTCCGAGGAGAGAGAGAAAACTCTGATAGGGAGGGTGAGGCCGCCACGACCCGGGTGAACGTCAAGAGGTAGGCGAAGCGGTGGACCCCACTTCATCTTCGGATTGTCCCCCAGTTGGTTGGCTGGAGACCCGCGTACGGCTCGGCCAGGTGGCAGCTCCTTGATCGCGGGCGATCAGCCGAAGCCTATTTTTGCCATGGAAGCCTTAAGTTAAAAATCAAGCAAGAACACATTTTCCCTGGCCACGAATTCCAACAATTCCCCCACGCGCCCTGGCCCACCTATGTGATCCACAGGCGCCCTCTGGACTTCCGGGGAAAGAGGTTGAAGAACCCATAGAGCGGCGACCTCGGGCACTGGCGAGTAGTCTTGAAGCCCTAAGTCTTTGTAACGGATCCAGCGAGGACTCAAGGGCTGCAAGAACAGACGAAGACGAGGCCCGGTATAATAGCTGTTGTAGTGCACACAGCCACCGACTCCTGTGACTAACGCGGTTCCCGGTTCCCAGATGGCTTCATTGTCATGAATCCACGCTTCAAAGCTCCTCGCCTCTTGCCCCGGTTCGCAAAGACTCGTGACAGGAATGGGAGGAACACTTGTCGCCAAATGCATTCTCCAGAACCCGGACATCCAGCACTCGACGACCACGCGAGGAGGCTTTATCCGCCTGACTTCACGCACGCCATTCAAGAAGGCGGATCGATAAGTGCGTCCGGGTCGGGTTGCCTCCGCCGCCTGAGCCAGATTCATTGACAAAAGAAGGATCCAAAAAACCACCGCTGGAAACGACTTCACGAATGCACTCCTATTCGAGAAGCGCTGATTCCACGCCCAGGCCAGATCGACCGCCAGCTTGCCCGTATGAAGCGCCAGAGGGTAGGAAATGGGGGCAAGATACCGGAAGATTCGCGTTGAAGAGTAGTACTGGTCGAATTTAAAATTGCAAGGAAAATAGTTTATGAAGAGAAAGAGCGACCCAGTGAAGAGAAGGAGCCAGAGGTCCAGGGCATCGAACCGAACCTTTCGGCCGGCGCCAAGGGCTAAGCCTCCTTTGATTACGAGAAAGCCGATGAACAGATACGGGACGGCACCAAATAAAGTCGTATGAAATTCCGATCCTTGGAATAGCATTTTGGGATAAACGGCAAACGTCCGCCAAAGATCCCGCCGCGGGATGGCGTAAGGAATCAGGCCGATTTTGACCGTTTCGACAAAAGGGAAATACGTCCCCGTTTTGATCTTCCAAAAAATGCACGTGGCCACGTGTAGAAGACCGGTGCTCACGGCGCAGGACGTCACGCCTCGCAAATCATGGTCGATTCGGATCTTCCGCCAAAAATAAACGGCTATGACCGGACCGAAGAAAAAAGACCACCAGAATTTGTTGTAAAAGGCGGCCCACAGAATGACGGCGAGCAGGACGCCGTGCAGGATTTGGGAACGCATCTGCGCAAAAAGAACCAGGAACCCCAAGGCGAAAAACCATTCGAGGAACAGATCGCTGGAATGAAGCGACCCGATCAGCACTTCATAAGGGGCTGTCGCAACGAAAAGGCCGGCCAGCAAGGCCTGAGACGGGCCATAGCCAAATCGCTTCAGTGTTAGGTATGCCAGGAGGCTGAGACTGGAGGAAAGAATCCAGGTGGACAAAAAGAGGGACCATTCGGAGACGCCGAACAGCTTCTCGGCCAGGGCGATGAAAAACCAGAGAAAGATGCGGAGTTCCCAATGGATAGTGAAATGAACCCACCGCCCGAGGACAGCCTGGACCGCCCCGATATCATTCGGGTCGTCCCCGAGAATGCAGCCTTGAAAGAAGAGGAGGCGAAGCCCCCAGGCGACCAGGAAGAGCGTCGTCAAATGCCCCACCGTCCGCCATCGCTCTTTTGCAGGCATTGTTTACAGGACAGAAGGACGGGAGGGCATGGTCCCCACAACGGCCCGAAGTTGACCAAAGAGCCCTTATCAGACGCTGACGCTCGCCGCCCCTCTCCGGAGCCTCCGCAGCCCATATTGCGAGGTGGACAAAGGGGCTGTCAAGAGGATTTTCGCGAGCGCGATGACTGGAGGCCCCTTCAGGTCGGCGTCCGAGGGCCCCCGGCAGGGTCGGTGCCGTGGCGGACCGACCCGTCAAGCCGGAGAGTCAGGAAAGAGGTCGCCGGGCAGAGAGCGCGATCGGCTCGAAGGAGGAGCTGGAGGCGGCACGGCACGCGGCGAAGCGGCAGGCGGCACCCTTCTCGAAGGGCGCCCCGCGTGCGAGTCCCCGGCAGCCGGGTCGCAAGCCCGGGCGGGCCTACGGGCCGCGTGACCGCCTTCACGTCCGCGTCGGGCGGTGTCGGCGCTGTGGGCGGCGGGCCCGACGTCGCAGCCGCGGAGCGCGCCGCGGCCGCCGCGAATGCCCAGATCGGCTTCGCCGAGTCCGCCTACTTCCCGACCGTCACGCTCAGTGCGGAGGGCGGCTTCGAGGGCGCGAGCGGCGCCAGGTGGCTCACACCTGGCCGATGCGCTTCTGGTCGGTCGGGGGGATAGTGTCGGAGACCGTGTTGTACGACGCCGGTCTGCGAGGGGCGCAGAGCGACCAGGCGCGGGCCGTGTACGACGCGAGCGTCGCATCGTATCGGCAGACCGTCCTCGCCGCGTTTCAGGCCGTGGAGGACAACCTCGCGGCGCTCCGCATCCTCGAGCAGGAAGCCCGGGTGCACGATGCCGCCGTGACGTTCGCGGAGCAGTCGGTCACGGTGATCACGAACCAGTACAAGGCGGGAACCGTGACGTACCTCAACGTCATAACGGCGCAGGCGACGGAGCTCGCCGACAAGGAAAGCGCCGTCAGCATCCCCGGAACCCGGGTGGCCGACACCGTGCTGCTGATCGAGGCGCTCGGCGGCGGTTGGACGCGACCGTTCTCTCGGCGACGAGCAACGGCGGCCGCGGCACGGCGTCTCTGCATCGGCCGGTCGAGCGAGGCGAGTAATGCTGGCCCTCAGCGAGTCCGAGAGCCTTCGCTAGCTCAATGAGGGCTATGCCCGTCCCTTGCGGCTTCCTACGGCCCTGCAGCTCCCCGCCCCCCCTCGCTGGCGCTGCCCGGCGGCGGCTCAGCCCGCGCGGCACGCGGCCCTTGACGCCCCCGTTCTACCGGAGGTACGGCCTACAACCGAACGTCCGCGTTCGGGCGTCCTGTAAACTTCCGCGCCTCCGCGGAAAGGGGCCCTTATTTTGGCTATCTGCTCCCACTCGCCAACCTTGAGGCTGCAGAAAACATATTACTCCCAAGCCGCCACGTAAATGACGTGCACGCCCGCCCCCTCGGCCGCTGAGGAGCAACGAGCCCCGAGGCCGGATCAATGATGCGCGTCCTCGCGCGGCTGGCACACCGCATGGCGACCGAACCTCACCGGTGCTTGGCCGCGCAGCGGCAGGCAGTCCTAACCCCTCGTTTGATCCGGCAGGTCTTGATTCTCCATGTGATCATTCTCGTCTTGGTGCGGGTCTTCCGCGACGCAGACGACTTCAGTGATTGGGAGCTCATCCCCTTCCTGAATGCGAACGCCTTCGCGTCTCTCTGGCAGCTCTTGCAGCGCCCTGAGGTCCATTTCCGGAACCCCTTTTCTTTTTCGATGAACGTGGGCGCCGAATCCGTTCCTTCTGCCGTGCTTCTTCGTGGGTTAGGACGTATCAGCCTCTATTGGTCGAATGTGCTCGTTCTCCTGCTTTATGACGCCGTCTTCGTCGCAGTGGTTTACGAGTTATTTTCGGTACTATTCGCAAATGGTTTCTCGGAATGTGTGGCGTGGTCACTTGTCGCCATGTCGCCGATCATACTGACATACCTCTCGACATCGGCCTTCAATATGCAGGGATATGTTGTGGTCGTTCTTGGCCTGCTCGGGTGTGAGTACTTCTTTCGGAGACGGGCAATTCTCGGCACGGTCTTGCTCGGGGTGGCCTTCTGCGCGATGCCTCAAGGGTATCCGCTGGGCTTGTTCTTGCCGTATTATGTGATCTGCTGGGTCGGGCTCAGGGCGGTCCTGGCTCACCCACGTCTGGGTGCGACGGAACCCCAGATTCCAGGCACCATCGGCGCACGCTGGGTTGCGGCGTGTCTAGGGGCCGTTCTGGGACTAGTGACGCTCGTCGAGTACTGGTCGGGGAGGACCTACGTCGCAACGATATCGCCGTTTGCCCCCGGCGGCCCGTATAGCTCCGTGCCACCAGGTCAGTGGTCGAATCTCGGAGCGCGGACGGTCCTGTTTCTCCGCCAGTCGTTTGTTCCCATCTACAAGGTGGATGGGGTCGCCGTCGGCTTCGCACCCTACTTCGTTTACGTCGCCGTGATAACCGTCGCCGCACTTGTGCTGTGGCGGAAGAGCACTGGGGGGGGCGTGCGCCCAACTCGGGAGATCCGGTCCGCAGGTCTATCCCGCAGGGTCTTAGGCGTAACCGTCGCAGTCGGCGCCATCCTATTCGGCTACCTCCCGGCCTTTCTCTCTGAGAGGGTCAAGAGTCAGCGAGCGGTATTCGGCGATTTTTTCCTGGTGATCCTCGTGGCCCATTGGATCGGATCGATCAAGGAGCGGCGCCTGCTGCGTCCGGCAACCATGGTCATCGTCCTGGCAGTGGTGTTGTGTGCTTCCGACGCGTACTACTTATACTTCACATTGTCGGTGGACCACTCCAGGAACCACAGTCCTGTCTTCGATTTTGATCTGTCTGACGGAATCGCACGGCATGACCTCGTGGCGGCAATCGAGGTCATGCGAGAACAGGTCGAGCATGAGAATACAGCGCTGGTGATATATTATCCGTACTGTTTTAATGAGAACACCACTGATCCTGCAGTATTCTTTGCGCGTTTCTTACGACACTTTGGCAGGTATGATGGACGCCCGTGGCTGATGTTCCCGTGTCGATGGTGCGGGGTGAAGTACGGCTGTCCCTTTCCGGAGGTGCGGGATCGCGAGTGCAGCGCGACATGCTGTTACAACGACCCGCTGTTCGAGATCCGTTCGGAGCGGCGTGCCGGGAAGCGCGTGCTGCTGTGGTGGTGGCGTGAGCCCCGGGAATTTCGAGATCAAGGTCGATGGGTTTCGAACCGCGAGGGCCTCGCCTCGGACTCGCCGAAGCGCCTGCTCCGGAGGCTCGAGCGCCGCTACGCGATGGCGAGGATCGAGCTTCCGCACGCAGCGGCTCGCTGGGAATGCTACGAGCTCGTCGAAAAGTGAACGTACTCACGATGAACGCAGACGCGCGATGACGCAGGCGGCGAGATTCCAAGCGCGAGTTTCCCGGGACTGGCCCGGCGGCGATTTTCACGTGAGCGAGCCAGATGCTCCCTGAGAAGATTTGGCTGTGGAGTGCACAAGGGGTCGGCTTGGACGGTGGCAAGCGCCACTGGAGAGAGGCGGGCGGCGTTGAGGGCATGTTCATGGTAGCGGAAGACATCCGCCGCCATCGAGCGGGTATGCTCGGTGGCAAGCCGCCGCGCCGTCGACGCCATCCTTTCAGGACGACCGGCGTCGGTCAGCTTGTCGAATTCACGACGGTGTCGTCGGGATGCGTGGTCAGCCCCAGGGGAGCCGACCTTCGTCGCAGGCCGCGGGATCCATTCCGCCCAGCACGAGACGGTGAGTGACTGCCTCGGTCCGCGAGCCCTTGCGCACGTCGACGAGCACGACCAGAAGGGGGTCCGACGGCGGCACGTACCACGCGTCGGTCTGGCGGCCGTGCAGATGAAACGCCCTGATCACGCCGGGCTCGATCTCGCTGTAGTAGTTGATCTGGCGAATGCTGAGGTCGCGGAGACTCTGCGGGATGCTGCCATCCAGCCGCAGCAACTCGGTCATCGAGCCACCGTCGTCGGCGTGGCGGGTCAGCTCGACGAACTCGACGCCGTCGATCGTGGGACGGGGCTCGTACGACTGCAGCTCGAACCGACGCTTGGCTTCGGCGCTCCACCATGGCTCATTCATCGAGCAGACGCCTCAGATACTCCCCGTAGGAGTTGCGCTTCATCGGCTCGGCGATGCGGAGGACGTCCGCGGGCCCGATGTAGCCCATCTTGTAGGCGATCTCCTCGACGCATGCGACCATCAGCCCCTGCCGCTCTTCGATCGTCTGGATGAACGTCGACGCTTGGAGGAGCGCCTCGTACGTGCCCGTGTCGAGCCAGGCGACGCCGCGTCCCAGCTTCTCGACGTAGAGGTCGCCCGCCGCGAGATAAGCCCTGTTGGCGTCTGTGATCTCGAGCTCGCCGCGCGCCGAGGGCTCGAGCCCGGCGGCGATCTCGACGATGCGGTTGTCGTAGAAGTAGAGTCCCGTCACGGCGTAGTGCGAGCGCGGCGTGGCCGGCTTCTCCTCGAGACCGATCGCCCGACCGGCCGCATCGAACTCGACCACGCCATAGCGCTCCGGATCGCGAACCCAGTAAGCGAAGACGGTCGCGCCCCGCGCGTGTGTGGCGGCGCGGCGCAGGATCTCGGGAAAGCGGTGGCCGTAGAAGACGTTGTCGCCCAGGGCCAGGGCCACCGCGTCGTGGCCGATGAAGCGACGGCCGATGAGGAACGCCTGCGCCAGTCCGTCGGGGCTCGGCTGCACCGCGTAGTCGATGGACAGCCCGAGGCGTCTGCCGTCGCCCAGCAGGCGCTGGAACGCGGCTTGATCAGCGGGCGTCGTGATGACGAGGATCTCACGGATCCCCGCCAACATCAGGGTGGAGAGCGGGTAGTACACCATGGGCTTGTTGTAGATCGGCACGAGCTGCTTGCTGATCGCCAGGGTAAGCGGATAGAGGCGGGTCCCGGAGCCGCCGGCGAGGATGATGCCCTTCATGTAATCTCGACGAGTATAGCAGCGCCCCTCGCCACGGCGAAGCGCTGCCGTCACCTCGGCGGGTTGACGGCTTGTCGTGAACGCCACCCGCACTTGACCAGGCCGATCGCGGAGAGCTCGCAGCACCCGCGGGTCGTCGGTCGCGCCAAGGGACGGCGTGTTCCGACGCGATCCCGTGCGCACGATAGGTCAGGACGGCTTCCGATGAGAGCCACGCTGCGGGCCTCGCGGCGCCGCTCGTGAGCCTGAACAGCGCGTCCGTCCTCAATGACAGCCGAATTACTCAAATGGGGATCCTCGGGAGGCCCGCCAAGACGGCCCGATCCCGGCGTGGCTTCCGCCGGCGCCGGCGGGCGGCCTGCGAGTACCACGAGCGCCCACGGATCACCCGGGTGAGCATCGAATCGCCGGCGCTCGACGACCGGGTACCGGTCGGTCGTGAGCAGCCACGTGTTCGGCCCGCCGGCAAGGAAGACGAACCCGACGAGGCTGCGGTCCGTCATCTCCCGGTCGAGGGCCGCCTCGTCGCGGATGGCGGAGGACTCCCAGCGCTGATCGGGTGGGGAGCTGAGAGCGCCCGGCACCCACACCCCGAAGTCCGCGCCGAAGACGACCTTCGCGGGCGATCGCGCGGCCGCCTGCCAGGCGTCGGACATGTTCCAGGTGACGCCCCAGTAGAGCCCGCGTGGTGGTGCGGCGGTGGCGAGGTCCGTGAAGGCGCGTGCGTCGACCCACAGCGCACCAAGGGCGAGGCCAGCCCACGTCGCCAGCACGGGGGCTCTCGCCCGTCTCGCCCGCGCCAGCTCGGCTGCCAGCACTGACGCCGCGACGTAGAGCGCCGGCTTGACGTTCACGATGTGATGGACCTCGTAGGCCTGCTCCGTCTCGACGACCGCGGCCAGCACGAGTGCCGGGAACGCTGCCAGCACGAGATTCGCAGGCCGGCGCCTGCGGAGCGCGAGTGTGCCGAGGCCGGCCAGCACGAGCAGGCAGAGCGTCAGGTATGCCCACCGGTAGGCGACGTACGGTGGATCGAGGAGGTGCGGACCCACGTCGAACTGCCGGTGATACGTGCCCCAGGGATCCGCCAGCAGCAGCAGGCCGGAGAGATGGCGCCAGAGGAGGTCGACGTCCGCGAGGGGTATCCGGTGCCCCTCGGCGCCGTGGGCGAAATGTTGCGGGACGATCGGGACCAACAGC
>Ga0137358_10001094_pt1 | contig 14127 bp, 18 predicted proteins | sample Mad1_20_16metaG_FD_105551 | JGI IMG/M metagenome (GOLD analysis project Ga0137358, IMG submission 105551) | Vadose zone soil microbial communities from Angelo Coast Range Reserve, California, USA - Mad1_20_16 metaG | ecosystem: Environmental > Terrestrial > Soil > Vadose zone | place: USA... | reverse complement strand
CGCTTGGTGTTTTTTTTTTTCACTGATAAGCGTCTGTACATAACGCATGGAGCCAAATGCGCGCGACGCACCTTCCTGACGCGGTCGACGGGCGGCTGCTCCAGCAGCGCCGGAAAACGCACATGAACGGGCTGAATGGAAGACATCGATGATTTAGCAAATGGAGATAGCGACGATGAATTCTTTTCGTGTGTTTGTGTATGTGCGACGTGCGCACGCGCCCTTTTCTCTTTTTGAAGGCATTATGCTGACAGGAACCAGACCAGCTGAATTTGGAAATTTAAACACACTGCAGTCTGAAACCGTACGAACGTCCGTCACCAGACGCGAGACATGCGACAGCCGTTTGGACTCGACCGTGGGTCTAGCCGTCGCTCAGCCCCCAAATATACGAAAAGCTACGGGAAAAATGACTCCGGATCTCAAAGAGGCTGATATCTAGCCGGCAAAAAATGCAAAAACCTAGAACCATGCCATTTTGGGGGAAGGGGGAGGGTCGGGTTATAAGGCGAGGTCTCCTTCAGGATCGGGACCCGGTCCTCGCCGCTGAAGCCCGACCCTTCATTGCTGATGCAAAGGCCTATGAAGTGGGTGTCATTAGTAACGGAAACCGGATTTCGACCGAAAGAAACATGCAACAACTAAAGCGACACCATCATGAGGTGCGCTACTCCCCGGGGTTGTGCCTTCCATCTCGTCGACTATAACAGCCAAGTTTGCGAGATCAACTTGAACATCCCCTTGTTCATTTTCATTGGCAGCCTCAACCGGTTGAGGTACTAACTGGATAATAGAATAAGAAAGGAGGAGAAATACAGATTGTTACGGAAGCACCGTGGCCGAGGGACCTGGTTGAGTAGATGGAGATGGCCCTGCTTCGTTAGTCGGGATGATCGGTGCGTCCTAGGAGCGATCCCTTAGCGAGGAGGGCCACAAATTGTCAACACGACGCATACCGCGATTTCCACATCTTCGGCTTCGTTCGAGAACGTTCCTTGTTGTCGATTGAAAGTAGGGTATGGGTGATACCTGCCTTGGTGGAGGAAGCGATAGTTTGGGAGGCGGAGAGGGTACGACTGGTTGTCCTGAGAGTTTTGAGACATGGTACAGGTACAGATGTCAGATGGGGCCTCCAGGCGACTTGTCAACGGAACAAATTAAATCTGTCGCTGGGGGAAGCTTCGATAACAGGGTGACAGAGAGAAGTTGGGAAGACAATCCCGGCAAGAGGAGCATGAGGCAATCCCGTCAGATAATTTTTCACACCCAGCACAACTGAAGTGGAGTCTAGGAAAGCAGCTTTATATGGAGAGATGCATAGACGCCAAGTGATGTGGGTCAAGATTGCGACCCGAACCGGTTCTTCCCTACTTCTGAGTTCTTCAACTTGCGGCAGGCGGTGCCCCCAACGCTGGCACTACTTGAGCGACCTTGGCTGAGCGACGTGACGCAGAATCTGGTAGTAAGACAGAGATAGTCTCATACAAAGGCGGATCTGCAGGCGCAAGGCGTGTAGGTAAGTTCACTCATCCTATAAGTTCCGCTAATTTGCGCCTGTGAGGAAAGGGAATAAAATTTCCGTCTAGATCTTGTGCCTGGCGGATGCAAATGCATCTGATGGTTTGGCTTGATGGATTGGTGTATGTTATCCTTCGAAAGCCTTTCTAACCGGGATCTATAGACCTGAGGAGACTGATAAATGCGCGTCAAGGACCACGGGGTGACTGGGCTACTGGCTCACGCGTACCACTGGCCGGGCGCCGAGGCAGTTCAGGCGGGCGCAGCGATCTTCGGAAGCGCCTCAACGGCATCGACAGCTCCAAGGAGGTTCTGCGCACTAGGGTCAAGAAAAGCTAACCAGCGTGGGAAGGTAGATGGATGTGTCCTGTAGTCACGACGGAGCATAACTTACCAAAGTTGGAGAAGAGAATGCCCCGGGAGAAGCAGCATCTAGGCTATGATACGCAAGGAAAACAACGTATGGTTCATCACCGGAAGAATAGTCACGTCAGTTTGCCTGGGAGTAGTCGTCGCTACACAAGCACTACCCAGTTCATCTCGCAATGATTCGCGTCGCCACGCGTCAACGCGCCCGTCTGTCTGCATGCGGTCAACTAAGCCAGGTTGGTCGAAAATGCACCGGTGGCTTGGTGCATCCCGAGTCCAAAGGATGGCTATGTAGTCTTCCGAGTCCGTTGAAGCTCCTCATTCGTGCAAAGGTTCCCGTTTTGGGTGGGACGGACGCGCGCCGGGACCACCGGGCCAACTGATCCTACCAAAAAAAATGTTGCGTTGCGGTGAACTTTATTGCCCGCGTGTGATCCGTCGCTACCCGGGAGACAAACTTCACCGGCCTACGAGGGGATACAGCAGCCCAACGCATACACACACCTACAGTAGCGAGGGACCGATCGCCATGTGCCTTTGCGAGACAGATTTTATTCGAGAATGATAAGACGGACGCTCCGACCCGACCGACAAGTGGGTCTGCGAATTTCGGCCGTTCCGGTCCGGGCTCTGGTGTTCCGAGCCGAGCCCCCGAGCCGAGCCCCGAGCCGAGCGACCCTGAAGAGCGACCCTACAGCGACTCCGCGTCGGACGAAGTCGTACCAAAAAGCCTGAAATGTCTTCTCAAGGGACGTTGACATTCAATCGTGAGTCAGGCCTTCAAAATGATTGCGAAATACGACTCATCTCCGCTCAGAGGTTGTGCAGGGTATTACTGAATTCAGTAGGCATCAAACAACACCCAGTCTATACTGTACCCCTTACAGCTTACTCCCTCAAACTTGAACCCACGTACAGTCGAAGTGGCAATTCATACAATCTTGTATGTCCGTCAAATTTATCCGGCTGATCTTTTTGTGCAACGCAAGAAGTACGAAACGCCTGTCTACCAATCACGCCATCCAGGCTTGAACGAGTATATCGCTGGCGCTGTAAAAGCGGTCGGTGACGAACTTGTGCTCGTCAGCACGTCAACTTTTTATGTCCAGAAGACGTGAAAACATTTATTTTTTCCATACTCAGGGGAACGTTGAAAAAGTGGTCGTGGTCATCAAGGACAAGGATGAAGTCGCCTTAGAGCGCTTCATCTTCTCAATTCAGACCATGATCGCCATTGAGTCATTCAATAAGGACACCAGGTCAACTTCCACTGCTTGTCTATGTCACGCGTCAACTCAATAGAAGATGGTCAACCATACTATTGTAGCGTCGAAGGTGCCATGGCCACGGCGACTTTGGGTCAATACTTTCGTTCCTTCATGGTGAAGCTTGGCATGATCGAGTCCCAGCTGGCAGAGTTGCCTCGTGATGGTGTGCAGCCCCACTAGCCTAGGAACAATATAACACGCGCTGATTGCTTGCGAGGCGAGAACACCTTCGCGATCATTTTGGAATTGCGAGAAGGCAAAGCACCCTCTGCTATACCTCACAAGGTATTTTTTTTCTGATGTACGGTCGGGAAATAGTCTGGAATGTCAAATAGGATGATCCTCCACCCTGGTTGCCAGCCGTAACTCAGCATACGACACCCGGTGCCTCCGAGAAGTCGGAGCTACATATGGTGCGCGCGGTTGATACCGGCGTTGTCAACGTAAGCAATCTGGATACCCAGGGCAGCGCTATTGTTTGCTCATGATCGAAAACACACTCAGTTGTCTCTAGCAGTTCAAGAATCTGCAGACAAACTACAAACAATAGCCAATCTTGAATCTGGATCGAAAGGCGAACAGGTTCCGGCGCAAGAAATACTCAAAGAACCTTGATAACCGCATACAGGATGGAAAGTATGCATCGCTCAAGAAAACACGATTAGATATGATCATAGGAATATGTAGTACAAAATGTGCTAAACGTCCACGCGTATGCGCTGAATAATCGGAATGATCCTATCCCACTCTTCCATAGCCTAGCATAGATAAGTAAGGAGGCTGCAGAACACGAGCAAATTGCTTATGGCTTACACTCCTATACAATTCAATCTGCCCGTCGGCGAGATTGCTGAGCATTTCCTTCATTTCCGCTTCTTTTGCGTATTGGAAGGTGGCTTGTTCACACAGAGTCTCATTGCTGAAGGTATCGGAAGTTTCATGGGCCGTTGTGACAGCTTCGTTCAGCTACTTCACTTGTCAGCAAAGTACTATACCGCAAAGAGCTACGCTTACTTCTTTGATCTTAGCATCCAGTTTCCTCATCTTTTCAACCCTGCTCCTGTCATCATCTGCGCCTCTGATTGCGTCCATTTTGTCCCTAAGGTATGCGCTGAGGCCTAAGCCTGAACTTCCTGCATGCCCACTTATGATAGCAGACAGCCTGTCCCTCTCAGCAGTCACTCCAGATAAGTATTCGGTGAGCTCCTCAAGGTCAAGCTGCTTCTGATCCCTCAACTTGAGCACAGCTCGATGGGCGTGGGAATAAGCGAGCAGCGAATGCAGATGCACGAGGAACGGGTCATTCGTATTCTGCGTCTGAAAAGGATTTAGACGCCGGGCGATTCATCCTAAACCTCTACGAGAACGCACGGTATGTCGGAGTAGGGCTGAGAATTCGAGCAGCGTATTCGAGAAATGATTTAGTTGATCCGTGATACCAGACTCGAGGAAGCCCAGTCCCTGGACTGCGACAGCGAGGTCATGATAGTCTCCCGTGAGGTCTTCACCCGGTGAATCGGGAGAGCCCGCTCGTTTAGCCTCAGATCTGGCATTCGCATATAGTTGGGGGAAAGACTTACCAGTCGTACGACTGCGAACACGATTCCAAAGGCGTTCGGATGTTGATAGGCTTTCCTCAAACTTGTCGACGTTTTCTCGCATTACGAGGAAGCGCTCATCAGGTTTGCGAACGCGTGCAAAGGCATTGAGGAGTGTGTCGGAGAGATTATCGATGACACCCTGGGACTGGTCTGGTCCAGGCGGATGCGCAACATGCTGGTGCATTATGACATGCTACGAGGATAATAGGTATACAAACGCGCAGAGAAACATTCGGCGTACCCATTCCGTGGACTCAAAAAAGGCTCGGACGAGGGTGCTGCGTTGGAGGGTAGGGTGCCTTGCTATCCGCTGTAAAAAGCGGTGCAGACTGTCATCCGGAGATTCAGTCATATATGCGTATTGTCCACTGTGACTCACTCTTGTCTGCGCCGCTCCATAAACTCTGGGCTAAATCTGTCGCCTGTTATATATTCTAAAGGAAGACGGATTCAGACAACATGGTTTGACCTCAACGAAACAACCAACCAATCCTGTGTTTGTCTGGTAGTGGGGGAACTACGCATGCAGGGAAGTCCTTAGCAAGATTATTTCTTAAGAAAACAAAGTCTTGGAAGCGTCTCCGGGAGGAAGGGTTCGGGATTGAGAAGATAGATAGGTTTGTCTGAACAAATGAGAATGGAACGGAGAAGTAGGGTGGATTGGAACTCACCTTTGCCGTGACCAAGTATGAGACGTACGCGTCCTTCGTCTCCGCCAATTCTTTGACGGGATCCTTAACCTGCGTTATGAGATACCCATACCACTTGGGATCGTGTGGACCAAGGTTCTCTTCTCCCTCCTCTATGCTTTGTTTGAAACCGAGACGCGAGGGTACAGAGGGGTTTGCAGTAGCGTATCCATAGTCAGCTGGAGACTCCCAGGTAACACTATCGAAGACATCTTCCGCGTCGTCACCGAGCATGGTGACTGAGTGTCTTTGAGAGCAGCTCGGCGATGGAGTGATGACGAATAAGGAAGGCTCAGGACAAGGCCCGGCCCGCTAAGCTTGTCACGACCCCCTCTCTTCCAACTTACATGGCACGCAGCATCCAGCTGCTCACCTGCGCTGCCTCTTTCCTCCTCTTCTTCTCATTAGCAGCTAGTTATGAGGTCCCTATCCTCGACAAAGACTACTCGAGGCAAATCTGCTCCGGAATGTGGAGCAATCAACATACGTTCATCAATGGTACGCGCTCGCTCACCGGCCTCAAGATGCTACTAAACTCAGGCTAGTCAGCTTCGATAGTACATCACAGGGACACCTGGCAATGGTGATCTATGAGTGGAAGGATTATCAATACCTCGGAAAAGTGACATCCGAGACGGATGAATACTTGCCTGTAAGCGTCTGTGCTGCGCAAGTACCCGCGATACGCTCATGGACCTTTGTTAGCAGAAGACGTATGTTTGTACAACAGACGCTGTGCGAGGTGGCTTCTGTGATACATCCGGTCTCGGTCGCTTTATTCTCGATTTGCCAACTGGGAAGTCTATTGAAAACACGACATTCTGGTCCGCGAGAGTTGCATTCCCTGGGAGCGAAAGCGGCTCTAGCAGCGCGACGGGTCTAGAGCGTTGTATCCACCCTGCGGGGGGCCCCGCATGTTCACCAAACAATTCAGCCTTCCACAGAGACCTTCAGACGCGTCAGGCTAGTGTCAACCCCAACCCCAGTCCCCCCAGTCTCTTCGTATATCATGAACCGATACAGTATCTCGTCCGAAAAACTGGATATTATTGCGTCGGTATGCCAGTATAGTATCTGTGAAAGAAGCGAAGATTGACAACGCTGTTCACTAGCTGTCGTTCCCGTCACTGTACTGCAGACGTCATCACCGGCGTTACAGGAACGGCAGTCCACGGATATACATCCGTCCTATAAAGGGACTGTTCTGTTCCGAAATGTCTTCAATGGACAACTCGCCGCGACCGATTATCCAAAAGTCAACGTATGTGGTCTTTCAGTTCGTCTGCTGTGTTGTCTGACACGGTCCATAGTTTTACTTCGTTATGTTTCTCTTATACACTGCATTGGCGGCTGCTTGGGGTTGGCTATGCTACAAGTATGTTACCGAAATTCTCCCCATACAAGTAAGTTCTATCCGAGTGACAACGCTTCTAGACTTACTCCATACAGTACTATCTCTCATTTCTCGTTGGCTTCCTCATAGTCGAGATGGTTGCCAACTTGGGTATGTCTCCCTGTGCCTTGTTCGTTGTCATTCTCAAATAATTCTCCGCCAAGCGTACTATCGGTACCTCAATGCACACGAGAAAAACACAACCTCAACTGTTTTCCTCTTCGTCGTCGCAATTCTTGATGCAGGCAGGAACTCGCTTTCATTTTTCATGCTTCTGGTCGTATCTCTCGGGTTGAGTGTCGTTCGCGATAACCTTGGTTCAACTATGCGTAAAGCTCAGCTTCTGTCGGCTGCTCATTTCATTTTCGGAGGTAGTGCCTCCCCATTACACGCGACGGAATCTCAACTGATATGTTTTTATAGTTCTATATGCCGTAGGCATCGTAGAACTTGAGTTCGAATCAACATCAGCGCTGGTGCTACTCCTCTTTGTAGTGCCACTGGCATTCACGTTGAGCGCATTCCTTATGTGGATCCTATGGTCCCTCAATGGTAAATAAACACTTGGAAACTCTACTACATGTTGATGGAAAACAAAACAGCTACGATCTCTCAGCTCAGGGCTCGAAAGCAACATTATAAGCTCCGGATGTTCCAAAAGTTACAATACATCCTGCTTTTTGTCGTCTTCGTGATATCCATCTTCTTCGTCGTGTCAACGTTGACTTTCACTGGCCGTCTCGCAGAAGGTACGAGATCTATATACTTAGGCTGCAGGGGCTCGACTTACAGCATAATATATGCAGATTATGCGGCAAACAGTTGGAGGGTCCGTTGGTGGCTCCTCGACGGTTGGCTATCCTTGCTCTATTTCTTCGCCTTTGGGTACATCGCCTATTTATGGCGGCCATCGCCCAACAACAGCAGATAAGTCCATCCTTTTTATGATTGCCAACTTTCCAGTCCTGATCATTTAACTGGGATATCTACATTGTTGATGTCTGACGAACTGGCTCAAGACGATGAGGACGCTGAGGATTACGACCTCAATGCTCTCGAGCGCCGGACTGATTCGGCCCTACGACGTCGTGAAGATGATGAAACGACACTAGTGGGAGGACGCGGCGGCCCTACTTCCATGAATGAAGATTCTGTCGTCTTTGAGATAGGCGATGAGGACGCGCATGACTTGAGCGACGATGATGATGCGCACAAGCCACGGCGTGTATCTACGGAGCATGGGCACGACGAGGGCGATGACAACGCCGATGAGCGCGTTGGTTTTTTGAACGGTGGGCCGAGGTCAAGACATCGGGACGATTAGAGACCAGTATAGCTAGCTATTTCGCTTTGTGGTAAAAACATAAACTATATCATTGTGATTAAAATACATGTGCAATGTCGTCTAGTAGCAGAATGTACGGAAGTAAGAGCAACCCATAATCAGTCTCGAATACGGCCCGTCGATGTCGTATAGAGGCGCGCGGCGATGTTCATACTTTGCAGTTCCTGACATAATGAACGGGTGTTAGTAGAAGGGGTCACGTTTACGGTAGTGTCCGTACCTGGAATAATAGCTTGGCAGCGTAAGGAATAAAAATCTGCGAACATGACGTCTTGGTTTTGCAAGCTCGGCACTAGGTTACGTTACGATGAGTTGAATTAGAGCCGGAATTTCACACGGCGACTCCTCACCTCGAAACTTTGCTTTTTCTAATCACGGTAGGCAAGGGGAGTCAGCATAGCAACAAAGAATAAAGACCAGATACCAACCAAATTTGCAATTGCCGTTAGGCCACATCTTATCGAAGTTTAGAAAGGTCACGAACGGAACGTCGAAAGTTGGGACTCACATATCGCAGACATGCAGTCGGTATGCGTCGCTTGCGTCGAATAGGCGTTCCTTAAGGAACGCAGCTACACCATGAGAAATCATGCAATCACGTTCCATTTCACCAAACCGTAAACCACCGTCGCGACTACGACCCTCCACTGGTTGCCGGGTTAAGATCTGCACGGGACCACGTGCTCGAGAATGGATCTTGTCTTCCACCATGTGCTTCAGGCGTTGATAATATGTGGGTCCGAGATAGACTTGTGCCTGGAGCTTTTTCCCAGAATGGCCATGGTACATGACTTCAAGGCCACGCGAGTGGTACCCTTGCTGCCTGAGGAACGTCGATACCGACTCAACCGTGATTTCCGTAAATGGTGTCGCGTCTCCTTCGTTCCCGTTGAGTGTAGCAACCTTTGATAGCAAACATTCGACCAAGTGACCAATCGTCATACGCGAGGGGATAGCATGCGGATTGATGATAATATCGGGGGTAATGCCTTCGCAAGTGAAGGGCATGTCCTCCTGGCGGTAGGTGATGCCGATCGTACCCTTCTGACCATGTCGGGAAGCGAATTTGTCTCCAATTTGGGGGATGCGAGATGACCGCACACGGATCTTTACGAATTTCTGCCCTTCAGCATTGGTTGTGATAAGAACTTGGTCGACAATGCCATTTTCCGTGCTCTTCAGTGGCGTAGAGACGTCTCGTCGACTGTGTGTGCGAGTTCGTTGTCCAAGTTCTTCGTTGTCTGGAGGCAGAGGCGCCGTCTTCCCGATTATGATGTCCTCACCAGTGACACCAGTGCCAGGAGCAACGAGGCCGTCGTCTTCGAGCTTGTCGTATGTTCCGTGTTTCATACGGAGAGTTGTTTCACGCATCGGCTTTTCGAATTCCTCCAGAGGCGTGACTCCGCTACGCTTCTCCAGGTCCATATAGCTCCGGTAATAGATCGAACGGAATAAGCCTCGATCGATGGCACTTTGATTCATGATGACTGAATCTTCTTGGTTGTATCCACTGTAACACAAAATAGCCACAATTGCGTTCTGGCCAGCGGGGAGCTCGCGGAATTTTAAATATTCCATAGATCGCGTAGTAGCGAGCGGCTTTTGAGGATAATATAAGATATTGGCCATGGTATCCATACGGACGAGGAAGTTGGTCAAATATATACCCATGGCTTGTTTGCCCATAGCTGACTGGTATGTATTTCGAGGGGACTAATTCCATGTTAGTACTAGCACGAGAGTGAGTGACGAAACGTGCCTGGTTGTGGTCAGGGAACGGAATGATACTGGCGCAGATACCCAAGATCATGCTTGGGTGAATCTCGCAGTGTGTCCATACATGGGGTTGACTGTCCTCATTCCTCGGCTTTTTTCGGACTGATGGGTCCTGATTAGCGGGGTCATCCTTGGGCTTATCGTTTAAGGGCAACAGTCCTCGTGCTGCAAGCCGTGCGTGTTCCAGATCTTCTGGCATCATGCAAATCATTACGGTTTCCTCTTCTTCGGCATCCAGTAACTCGATAACGCCTGATTTGGCCAGGTGCTGCCATTTGAAATCTTCACCATCATCCGTAGTACCTCGAGTAAGCCACCTCACGTGCTTCTTCTGCAAAACAAGTTGTTGGCCCTCAACAATGAACAAAGGCCTGCAAACACGGCCCGGGTCGGTGTACAACCGGAGCTCTCTTTCTCGGATGTCGCGTACAATAGAGACCTCTGGATGGACATCATCCTTGCGGCGAAGTTTTTTCAGAGTCTCAATGAGATTGGTGGGATCACGATGGACGCCCATCCAGACACCGTTGACGAACACCTTCGTTGTGAGTGTCGATGAATGAGCGTTCTCTTCTAGAGATTCGAGACCCCACTCCTCGAGGAATTCGATAATAGGACCCGACATCGACCCGACAGAGATTGTCGCCATGAGAGCCAAGTTCTTCACCAGGCCGCAGGCTTGGCCTTCTGGTGTTTCCGCGGGACAGACCATGCCCCAATGAGTGTTATGGAGTTGGCGTGGTTTTGCGATCTTTCCCTCACGCCCAAGTGGTGTGTTGCACCGGCGCAAGTGAGATAACGTAGATGCGTAGGTGTACCGATTGAGTACTTGCGACACTCCGGCTTTTGAAGACATCGCCTTCTTTTGATCTCCCCAGTTTCCGGTAGCAAGAGAATATTTGAGGCCGTTAGTAATGGTGTTGTGCTTTATGGATAGGTTTAGATTGAAGTCCTTGTGCGTCTCCACGCACTGGAAGCCCCAATGAACGATGCTATCAATGTTGGACACAGCGTTGCTTACCTTCTGCAGATGACGGTAGACATCACGGGTCATTTTTCTGAAGAGCATCCTGAACAGGTTTGCCAACAGAGGACCGGCGAGGTCCAATCGCTTCTTTCCGAAGTGGTCACGGTCATCCAATTCCCTCCGTTCCATGGCGGCAAGAAGGAGTCTGTGGATCATGTACCCAAAGAAGTAGGCCTTCTTTGACTCGGACCCTTCAGACATCGATACGTGCGGAAGCATCTCCTTTTGAAGGATCTCCTGCGCGTATCGAATACGACGCTCTCTTGAGAGACCTGTTGTGGTGCCACGATTTCCGATAAAGTCCAGTGCAATCTGAGGTAGGCTTTAGCTACACACGACAGTAAAACCCACTGACAGACATACATCACGATCCTGAATTACAAAGCCGTCGTCAATACAGGGTTTAAGCATTTCCAACATCTGCATGTCTTGCATGTCGTAACAAATGTGTTCAAGAATATCGCGGTCTGACATGACGCCTAAAGCTCGGAAGACCACCCAGATAGGAATGTCGACTTTGATATACGGGATGGTCGCTTTCATGACGTTCCCAGCCTGTGGTGAAGTAAGCACGCGCATGCCAATCTAAACACGTACGACCTGAACTCACTGTCTTTTCTTGGTTCCGGTGGAACATCTTGACCTGGAATTGACTGATGGTCTTTCCTCCTTTCTCAACTGCGGAACGGATCTCCGCAAGGAAGTTTATAGGAGAGGGGTGCGCCTTCGCGAAAACATACACATTATTGGTGGCCATGCGCGCTTGCGCGATGAGAACTTTTTCGGAGCCATTGATAATGAAGTAGCCCCCCGAGTCATACGGACATTCATTCAAGTCGTATAGCTCCCTCTCCCCCAGGTCCGACAGGATGCAAAATGATGAACGGAGCATTATAGGGAGCTACTGAAAGTTAGGCTTTGATATCTTAAAACCCAAGTGGATCACGCACCCTTCCTATCCACACCTTGTTACTCTCCAGTGACGGTCTATCCTCCAACTCTGTCTCCCAAATCATATCTCCGGGTTGGCCATCGGGATCCTCACGCCCAATAGAGAATTTCCGGTACACTTCCAAATATATGGGGGCAGAGTAGGTTAGGTTGCGGAGACGCGATTCCTGCGGAAAAACAGGCACGACAGAGCCGTCCATCTCCGTGACTGTAGGTCGAGAGAGGTAAATTTGCCCAAAATGCAATTCGAAGCGGCGCGTCACATCCGAGTCATGGCCCGTGTGTTGATCAGCCTGATCCAGGACGAGGTCTGAGTTCTCTTCGACCAGTTCTTGCATGCTATTTTGCACAAACTCATCGAAAGAGTCGAGCTGCTGTCTGACCAACCCCTTCTCCATGAAGAAACTGGAGATGACAGTCCAGCAATCTTCTTGTGTGACATCTTCATCCTCGTCCTCATCGTCCAGGATGGTATCATATGCTGGATCCTCATAGGATACAGGCTCTGCTGAAGGGGAGGCGGCTACGATAAAAAGTGAAGCACATCGAATTCATAGAGTCGAATACGACGCGTACCCGCACTCATTTCAAGACGGGATCCCAACAATGCTCAAGAGAACTCCCAGTTGAGGTAAGTCTTGGTAAGATAGTGCTGAGCACTACGAGGAAGACGGCAAAGAGGGGGCGGCAGGCAACAAGGTCGAGCCAACTCTGACTCTGACTCTGAATGGTTATGGATCTCTGTTTGGCTATGTTTACAGTAACGTACACACGACTCAAGGCCCACACCACGACTCAAGCCAACGCGCCCAACAGTTTCTCCATCTTCCGTTGTGCGACTCTTGCGTATCGTTCCTGCATGGTGTGAGAATACCGACTTACATCAATCGCAATGCACTCACCCCGAACAGTACAGTATGATTCAGGTGGTGGAATAACAAGTACAAGTCCAACCTTAGCTCGTATTGCTCCACCGGTTCTGTCTTCGGCATATGTTCATGGTACGCCTCGAAAAATGACTCGGGCATTCCTTCGAACAAGTGGGGTGTCGCGAGGCTTAGGAATTTTTAGTAAAATGAAATGCGACAGATGTTTCCAAGACACTTACTCGGCTTCGTTGTGCCCGTAGACGCACGATGCGTCAAATATAACGGGCTCGCCAGTAGTCGAATCGGTTCCAGCGTTCCCGCTCTGTGCCAACATCGGTATGAGGGTGTCACATGTGCTAATCGACGTACCCATAACCCGCCGTGCAGTAGGACAGGTCTGATCCGAAGTGGACGAAGGAGAGCGGGTATTACCCTGCTCGAGATTTGAGCGCTGTGGTCACTGGGGAAAACTGGAGACCTACCTCGCTCTTATGACCTGCCCCTTTCGGCACAGATCGGAGTATCCACCTCTTCCCTCTAAGGTGGATAGTAAATCCCCCACAAGCGCATCGACATACTGTTCCCACGTCCTGTACCAGCCGTGGCGAAGCCGCGTTACACCACCATAATACGGTGGTACCTCGGACCCGAATCCCTTTGGGCTTGTGTAGTTGTGTACTTCCGTGGCCAACCTCCTTCCCAGAATTGCCCCCGAGCGTTCCGTCAAGGGGGTCATGTACCTGTATTCCGTGATAAAGTATGGGCTACCCTTGCTACTATCGGCTTCCCTCCCATCGTCATCCGCGAACCCGAAAGCCAGTAAAGTAGGTGCTAGACCAGGGGCAGCATGACCTATGGCTTTGAGCGACTCTGCTTCTGTCACGTATGCCCCTTTGTCCTTCTGAAGGCCTGTTTTTGCGTAATAGCTTCTCCCTGATGAAGACAGGACCTGGGGTAGTACACCGCGAAAATGGGCACCTGGCTCGATGCGAGCTAGCTGCTTTTGTACGTGCGGTGGAAGGGCTGAACGGACCATTGGTATGACTGAAGAGGCCGGGGTTGGGACGTTGAAGGGTGGTAGGGGGAAAACTGAAACTTGGTCTCTTATCAGGACCGGTCATCGCTATACAGTAGACGGATGAAGTGAAACGCTTTGACGTACAGCGAAATGGCCATTGTGCCGAATATGGCTATCGAGGGTCCACCAGAGGCGCATCGATTGTCTTTTCCTTTTTTGTCCGTCGGTGGACTAGGAAATACCCCTGCCCCTTGATAGCCACAAGTCATGTTACTTTAGAATACAACCATCTCCAAATTCGTG
>Ga0137358_10001093_pt1 | contig 14131 bp, 15 predicted proteins | sample Mad1_20_16metaG_FD_105551 | JGI IMG/M metagenome (GOLD analysis project Ga0137358, IMG submission 105551) | Vadose zone soil microbial communities from Angelo Coast Range Reserve, California, USA - Mad1_20_16 metaG | ecosystem: Environmental > Terrestrial > Soil > Vadose zone | place: USA... | reverse complement strand
GTCGCCCTCCATGAAGGTGGTTGTTATCATTCCGGCCGCAGGCCTGGGAACGCGCATGACCTCCGCCAGTCGCGTGAGAGCCAAGAGACCCGCGCCCTCCAAGCAGTTCACGGAATTAGGAGGCACGCCTATCCTGATCCATACCCTGCGCAAGTTTGCCGCGAGCCCGCGAGTCTCGGAGATATTCGTCGCTTTGCGCAGAGACGAAATGGTTGGTTTTCGCGAGCGCCTTGAGGCCGAAGCCAAGGACATTCTGCGGAAGCGCGTGGAACTGGTCGAAGGCGGCGAACATCGCCAGCATTCCGTCGCAAATGCTCTGGCGGCGGTGTCAGCCGGGGCAGGAGACATCATTCTCGTGCACGACGCGGTTCGTCCCTTCGTGACCACCGAGATCATCGACGACGTCATTCGGGGTGCGGAAAAGCATGGCGCCGCGATCGCCGGGATGCCCGCTGTGGACACGGTGAAACAGGTGGAGCGCACCGCTGAGGGAGCCCTGATCACCTCTACGGTTCCGCGCGAACGGGTCGTGATGGCGCAGACACCACAAGGATTCCGCTACGAAATCCTGAAGAAGGCATTCGACGAGGCGGCCGCCGACGGATTTATCGGCACCGATGAAGCATCTCTGATCGAACGATCGGGGAGAGAGGTGGCCGTCGTCATGGGTTCTGCGCGCAACCTTAAGATCACGACCCCGGCCGATATGGAACTCGCCGAGTTCTACCTGCGGCAGCAAGAAAAGAAAGTGAGCTAGTCGGTTAGCCGTCTGTCGTCAAGGAAAACGGATTTTCGCTAACGGACTGAAGACTGGTGACTGTCGACGCCATAAAGGAGACCAGACCGTTGAAACCGGCAACCCGCATCGGCTTTGGATGGGACTCTCACGAATTCCAGCATGGCGTCCCGCTCAAGATTGGCGGCCTGACTCTGGAGCACAGCAAAGGCCTGGGCGGGCATTCCGATGGAGACGTTCTGCTGCACGCCATCACCGACGCGCTGCTCGGCGCGATCGGCGCGCCCGACATCGGCACGCTCTTTCCGCCCACCGACATGCAGTGGAAGGGTGCCGACTCCGTCGTGTTTCTGCGAGAGGCTCAGAAGCGCGTGCGGGAAGCGGGCTACGCGCTGAGTAACGTCGATTCGTCACTCATTCTGCTCGCCCCTAAAATCGGCCCACAGGCCGCGACCATCCGCGCGCATGTGGCCGGACTTCTAGGCATTCCCTTGGACTGTGTTGGTCTCAAAGCGAAAACGCCGGAAGGCATCGGCACCGACAACGCTGCAATCGCTAACGTGGTAGTACTGCTGGAGAAAAGGCCAGCCGGCGGCAAGCCGACCGCGAAAGCGAAGAACAAATAGCACAAGATAGCAACGATTGTGGAGCGACGCCGCTCGCTAGCCCCGCACCAGTTCCCGGTGTCGCGCCTGCGCCGCCGTCACCAGCGCGCTGAAAATCGCCCGCGAAGGAGCATCCTCGTCCACCGACCGCTCCGGATGCCACTGCACCGCCAGCACAAAGTGATCGGGCTCGGTCCCCTCGAGGGCCTCCACGATGCCGTCTTCGCCGCAGCGCGCCACCACCCGCAAATCCTCGCCCACGCCGTCCGCCGATTGATGATGACTCGAGTTCACCGGCAGCTTGCCCAGATCCACAGCCGATCCCCGCACCACCTCCGCAAGCCGCGACCCAGGAACAACCTCGACCGTATGTGCAATCGCCACCCCACGACCGGCTCCGTGATTGATGGCCGATTCGATGTGTTGAAGCAATGACCCCTTCCGGTACACGTTCAAAATTTGCAGCCCGTAGCAAATGCCGAGCACCGGCTTGCGCGTCTTGTAAGCCTCTTGCAGCAACAGTTCGTCTACCGTATCTCGTTTGCAATCGGCATCTGCCGTTTTGGGATCGCGGGGAGCGCCAAACTTGGAAGGATCCACGTCGGCTGGGCTGCCCGGCAGGAGCACCGCATCACAACTCTCAATCACTTTCATAGCGTCCGTGGGAGCCTGGTCGAGCGGAATTCGAACCGGATCGCCTCCCGCCATCTCGACCGCTCGCTCGTATTGAGGCAGGGCGCGCGCCGCGTAGTCGGGGTCCCCGGAGTGAGGCACAGGAATGGCGATTCGTGGACGCATGGGTTCATTCTAGCGGGAGAAAATCAGCAAAGCGAAGTGCGTTGAGGAAACAGAAGATTGGTGGACCGGGCGAGGATTCCAACCCGCATCTGCGGATCCTTCCCGCCGGTATTCCTCGGTTACACCACCGGCCCATCGAGACACGCACTGTAGCAAGGGAAAGTCTTGTAGGAGATCCCTCACGCGGTAGCGCGGACTCAAAATGTTCAACACCTGTCAACTGCTTGAACCGCAAGGGGAAACACCGGGTTCCCCGGTTACTGCTGGCTGGCGCGCGCGATTCCCGCCAAAGCTTTCGCCTGGCGATAGTGGCGGATTTCCATCAGAAGGGAGAGGACGAAAGTGACGGCACCCGCCAGCGCCGCGACTGCGGGTGCAACAGCGCGGTAGGCGAAGCCTAGCTCCGGCGGGACGCCGTGGATCTTCGCCGAGATGACCAGCGCGAGAATGGAAAGCAGCAGGCCGACCGCAAATGAAAGCAAGGTAAGCAGAAAAGTGAAGAAAAGCACGCGCGCCGGAATCGCGTACCAGCTGAGTCTCGGGAGCGGGCGCGGGGACGGCATAACTCATCAGGTTACACCGTCTTGAGCGCATTCGAGCGCGGTGCTCCGCAGTCCGTGCGTTACAATACTTTTTATGTCGCAGGCAGCCTCGGCCCTGACGCGGACCCCTGCGGAAGTGGTCCGACAAACGCCCGTCTCGCAAGCCTCCAATGGCATTTGTTATGCGAGTTCGGGCGAAGTCACGATCTCGGACACCGATCTGGAGCGCATGATCGCCGCCGTTCCCCGCACGGCCGCCGCCGCGCTCGAGCGCAAGGCCTATTACTTTGTTCCGCTTACGGTCAGCCAGGGCGATGACACCGTGATCGCCGATCGCTACGACGTGGTGTTGAGCGACAACGCGGTGTGCCATCGTAACTTGAATCTGGGCGACGCGCAGTGCGTCTTCATTTCAACGCGCCTGATGGACGATAAGTTCTCGGTAGCATTCGAGTTTTACATCAATGTAGGGCACGCCATCGTCGAGCGCATTGGCGTCTCACAGGCATTTGCCGACCTCGCATGGAAACAGGTTGAAGCGGGTGTCCGCGGCGAAACGTCGCTCGATGCGTGGGATGCCCGCAAAGCCGCGACCAGTTCCGGCCCGGAAACCGAGAAATACAAGAACGAGTACTTCGCGGCGGCGTTTTCGGACGCGATCTCGATCTACCTCCTTTCTCTATATCTGGACGTCGATTACTACGATTTGCGAGAGCGGGACTATCCGCTGCTGGCACCCAGCCCCATGGCGGAACGACTACGCAAGATTTCGGAGTTGTTCCCTCCGAATACGGGATTCGAGTTTGCCATCTATTACAAACGGCGAACCTAACTCCACTTTCAACCCTTATCCCGCAGGGGCCAAACACTTTGCTGGTCTTCTGGGAGCAGAGCAGATACTTCCGGGGCACTTGCCTTGTGGCGGATGAATGCGGGCCTTCCCTTCCCTTCGTCGGCGAACTTCTGGGCGGAACCCTCTCGAAGAAACATCTTTTCGTAATCGCCCGAATAGCATTCTCCATTTACGGCATAGGAGTAGGCCATCTGCGCGAGGTAGTAGTTGGACCCGCGTGAATGCTGCTCGATCACTATGCCAAAATTCAATTTTGCCGGGGCCTGTCGGCCAACAGCGCAATCCCAGAGCCTTTGACTTTCGCCACGCCAACCCTCGGATCGCCAGACCTGCCACGATTGACGAAGAGCAGAGCGGTGACATGTCGTCAAGCGGCATGGCGCATCGCTGTTGTGGGGTTCTCTTCCGGAAGGCAAAGAATTTTTTCGTTCGTGGAGGACGCCGCCCGTGAGCGCGCGCACCCTGCAGATCCTCGGGTAACCTGGACGCAGATTACGGAGAAAAGCGCACATGCCGGGCAAGGGAATGTAATGGGATCCGGCGTAACCACAGACGCTGGGGTCGTCCGGCGATCGGTACATGCCGCGTGCTGTGATTAAATGCTGCTGCCATGACGGTCCGTGTCCGCTCTTTCGCCAAAATCAATCTTGGGTTGTCTATCGGCGCGACGCGTTCGGATGGATTTCACGAACTGCGCACCGTTTATCAGACAATCGCCTTGCACGATGGGATCCGCGTTCAGCTGGTGCGCGGATCGGGTATCGAGATTCGTTGCGGAGATCCGCGGGTTCCAACCGACGAAACGAATACCTGTTATCGCATTGTCAAACACGGGATGGAGGCACTGCGGGCTAAGGGACGCGTGCTCGTCGATATTGAAAAGCGGCTGCCAGTGCAGGGGGGACTGGGCGCGGCTTCGAGCAATGCCGTGGCTGTTTTGCTTGCTTTGGAGGGTGTTCTCCGGCAACAGCTTTCGGGGCCCGAGCGGTTGCGCATTGCGGCTGAGGTGGGATCGGATCTGCCGCTGTTTCTGGTGGGCGGGACGGTTCTGGGCGTAGGCCGGGGGGAGGATGTTTATCCGCTGCCTGACTTGCCTGCTACGCCTTGCGTGATTGCTACGCCTGAGATCGGGGTATCGACGCCTCGGGCTTTTGCGGATTGGGACAGTCTGACATCGCAAGCAGGAAAACCTGCCGAGCTGCGCTCGGCTTGGACGGCCGGGGGCGGCCGTCCGCCCGCGGGTAGCGAAGAATTGACGCCTCCTACAGCCTCCGATAGAATGGTTGAGCTTGGTCGTGCGGTTTCTTCGTGGCTGAGCGGCGCTTCTCCGAGGAAGACCTCGGGAGGGCGTTTATCCGGTGTCCCTGCACTGGGCAGGGGCCGGGCCGAGACCCTGCTTCTCGACCTCGTCCGTACCGGGATTGAAAACGACTTTGAACAGGTCGTCTTTCCTCAATATCCCGAACTGCGTGACGTGAAACGTGTGCTTGCGAGAGCGGGTGCGCTCTACGCGTCGTTGTCGGGCTCTGGCTCAGCTCTGTATGGATTGTTCCGGTCGGAAGCGGCCGCCGAAAAAGCAGCGGCACGCCTGCGAAAAGACGGCGTTCCGGCCCAGGCGACCACGACTTTGACGCGGCCACAGTACTGGAAAAAACTCTGCAATTGACGATTGCCAATTTTCGATTGCCGATTGAAAATCTAAGTACCCGCTCAATTGGCAATCGACAATCTCGAGATTGGCGTTACTGGGCCGTCGACTAATGGTAGGTCAAGTGCCTTTGGAGCACTTTGGCTAGGTTCGAATCCTAGCGGCCCAGCCAGAAAATCAGTTGCGAGTGGGCGGGGGTCAGTGGTTCGCAAGGCAAATTTCACCACGGAGTCACGGCGACACAGAGAAATGGGTTTTTTAGGGCATGTGGCTTTCGCGGTTGGATTGCGAGTACGCATCGAAGTGTGCGAATCAGTGGCAAGTGATGTTCTCTGTAGCTCCGCGACGCTGTGGTGAAAACGGCAGGTCCAGAATAACGTTCGGAAAGTTTGCGGGTTGCGGGTGATGGCGGACACCGACGCCTCACCGGCAGACTCGAAACCGGAAACTTGAAACGCTGTCTACGAGAGAGCCCCCATGGCAACTTTAGCGACGCCGGCGGAGAAAAAAGGCCAGCAGGTGCCTGAAGAGAAGGGCGAGCGCAAACCGCGCCCGCGCGTGGACGACAAATTCAAGATCTTCAGCGGGACTGCCAACGAGCCGCTCGCTGATGAAGTCTGTAACTTTCTGAGCCTCCACCGGGGCGCGTCGCAAGTGACGCGCTTTCGGGACGGGGAGTGCTACGTGCAGATCCAGGAGAACGTGCGGGGGGCGGACGTGTTCGTCCTGCAGTCCACCTGCCGTCCCGTGGACGAGCACCTGATGGAACTGCTTTTGATGATTGATGCACTCAAGCGAGCTTCGGCCCGGCGCATCACCGCCGTGATTCCGTACTACGGCTATGCCCGCCAGGACCGCAAGGACAAGCCCCGGGTGCCAATCTCTTCGAAGCTGGTCGCGGACCTGCTGACAACCGCGGGTGCTGATCGCGCCCTGGTGGTCGATCTGCATGCGCCGCAGCTGCAGGGATTTTTCAACATCCCGGTGGATCACCTGTTTGGGTCGCCGGTGCTGGTGAGCCATCTCAAGGAGCTCAACCTGCCGAACCTGACGGTGGTCTCGCCAGACGCGGGTGGTGTGGAGCGGGCTCGCTTTTTCGCCAAGAAGATGGACGCTGCGCTGGCTATCGTCGATAAACGACGTGTGGAGATGAACGTGGCAGAAGTCATGCACGTGATCGGCGATGTAAACGGCCGGAACTGCTTGATCATCGATGATTTGATCGACACCGCCGGCACGCTGGTGAAAACCGCCGCGGCGCTGATGGAAAATGGCGCGACCGACGTGTATGCCTGCTGTTCGCATCCGGTGTTTTCGCCGCCGGCAATTGAAAACATTTCGCAATCCGCCATCACGCAAGTGGTGGTCACCAATACGATCCCGTTGACCGAGGACGCGAGAAATGAGCCCAAGATCAAGGTGCTCACCATCGCAGGCTTGATTGGCCGCGCCATTCAGTCCATCCACGAGGAAACCTCGGTTAGCAAATTATTCATGTAGACAGGAATCGAACTTATGGCAACTGCAACGGACAACAATTTACTCGAAGCGCAACCGCGGACGGCGGGCAACAAGAATGAAGCCCGGCGCGTGCGCCGTGGCGGAAAGATTCCCGCGGTCGTGTATGGAGCCGGGCAAGATGCGGTACCCGTCAGCGTCGATCCACGCCAGGTATCCCGGATTCTTGGCTCGGAGACCGGGCATAACACGATTTTCGATCTAGCTCTCAACGGCATCGAGAAGACCAAGGCCATGATCGTGGACTGGCAATACGAGCCGGTGAAGGGCCAACTCCTGCACATCGATTTGAAGCGCATCGCCATGGATCAGAAGCTGGCGGTCATGGTGCCCATTTTCCTGAAGGGCGAGCCGGCTGGCGTGAAGCAGCAGGGCGGCATTCTGGAGCAGATGCTGCGCGAGGTCGAAGTCGAGTGCTTGCCCGGCGACATTCCGAGCCACATCGATGCCGACGTCAGCGAACTGGTTTTCGGCAAGGTGCTGCGTGTTTCCGATTTGCCGCACAGCGACAAGGTGAAATTCTTGACGGACGAGAACCAGCCCGTGGCGCACGTCACCGCCGTGAAGGAAGAAGAGGTGGCGACGCCCGAAGCAGCGGCTGCGGAAGCGGCTGCCGGCCCGGCCGAGCCCGAAGTCATCAAGAAGGGCAAGCAGGAGACCGAGGAAGGCGCCGAGGCTGCCGCGCCCGAGAAGGCGGAGAAGTCCGAGAAGAAGGAAAAGAAATGAGCTGCGCGCTGCGAGCTTTGAGCTACGAGCGAGAAGCCTAAGAGCGACATGGCGTGAAACTGATCGTCGGTTTGGGGAATCCTGGAATCGTATACCAGTTCACACCACATAACCTGGGGTTCCTTACGATTGACCGCATCGCAAGCGAGCGCGGCGTAGACGTAAGCAACCGACTGTGCCGGGCGTTAACGGGCCGAACGCAGATCGGGAACGAGCAGGTTCTCCTGGCCAAGCCGGAGACCTTCATGAACCTGAGCGGGCTTTCGGTGCGGGAGCTCCTCGACGAGTACCAGTTGCGGCCGCAGTCGGACCTGATCGTCATTTACGACGAGCTAGATCTGCCGCTGGGCACGATTCGCGTTCGGCAGCGCGGACGTTCGGCGGGGCATAACGGGATGGAGTCGATCATCGGGGCGCTGGGCACGCAGGAGTTCTTGCGGGTCCGGCTGGGAATCGCACCCGAGACAAAGATTCTCAAGCCATTCAGCAAGCGGCAATGGAAGGTGGTGGATGGACTGCTCGATCTTGCCGCCGAAGCTGTGCAGGTGATTTTGACGGAAGGTCCGGGGGCGGCGATGAACCGCTTCAACCGCAAGCAGGACGAAGACGAAGCGGAACCGGGCGAGAAGAAGTGACGGAATTGGAGAGAAACGAATGAATCGTGCTTATGAATTGATGTTCATTGTCCGCCCTGACATGGTGGAAGAAGATCTCGACAAGCTGATTTCCACACTGGAAACGGCGGTATCGTCTACGGGCGGGACGGTGAAGAGCGTGGAACGTATGGGCAAGCGGCGGCTAGCGTACACCGTGCGCCGGTTCCATGATGGTGTCTATGTTCTGCTCACCGCGGAAGGCGGCGGCGGATTAATCCACGAACTGGAGCGGCGGTTGCGCGTGACCGAGCCGGTGCTGAAGTTCCTCACGGTTCGGATTGACGAGGAGCAGAAGCGGCTCGACAAGATCAAGAAGATCCGTGACGCGCGCAAGAAAGCGCCTCCGGCCCCGGCGGCTACGGCCGAGGGTGGAGAGACTGCTGCGGTTACGGCTTAGAGATCAGCATTTACGGCCTAAAGATCAAAGGCCGCGGGCAGGAGTGCCCGCGCCACACACGAAGATTCGAGGAGCATCATGGCTGAGGAAACTAGAGCAACAACGTCGGGAGAGTCGACGCCTGCGCCTTCTGAAGGTCCAAGTCACGGTCATCGTCCCGCGCCCCGTGGTCCGAGGCCAGGCGGTCCGGGCGGACCGCGCGAAGGCGGACGCAAGTATTTCCGACGCAAGAAAGTCTGCAAGTTTTGCGTGGAGAAGATCGAGAGCATTAACTACAAGGACGTTCGCCTGCTCGCGCAGTTCGTGGCGGAGAGTGGGAAAATCGTTCCTCGGCGGCTGACTGGGGTTTGCACTCCGCACCAGCGGCGGCTCTCAAGCGCCATCAAACAGGCACGGAATATTGCCTTGCTGCCGTTTGCCGGGCGCGCGAATTAGTGAGGTTGCGGGAAGCGTCATCGGGTCGCCCACAAAGCGAACCCCAGCGGCTAAAGCCGGCCTGGATGGCAGGAGCGCTACGGCGCGGCTGAAGCTGCGCCCCTTCAAAGCCAAGCGACGCCCTGCCAAAGCCAGGCGGCGAATTGCAAAGCGTGCGCCGACTTCGAACCAGATCTCGCTGAAATTTAGAAACGGAGTCATTCCATGGAAGTCATTTTGAAGGAAGATGTACCTAAGCTGGGCTCTCGGGGCGATGTGGTGAAGGTGGCCGAGGGCTACGGCCGGAATTTCCTGTTGCCGCGCAAACTCGCCATTGAAGCAAATTCGGCGAACAAGGCGGTCATCGAGCAGATGAAGGCGGCGTCCGTCCGCCGGTCGGCCAAGGAGAAGCACGAAGCCGAGGCGCTGGCCAAACAGTTTGAAGGGCTCTCGGTGTCGTTCCAGCGGCGCTCGGGCGAGAACGATCAGCTCTTTGGATCAGTCACGTCGAGCGACATCGCAGACGCGCTCGAGAAGAAAAGCTTCCACATCGATCGCCGTAAGATTCAGCTGCACGAAGCGCTGAAGGCGGTGGGTGAATTCGCCGTGCCCGTGAAGCTGCACAAGGACGTGACCGCGCACGTCCAGGTCATCATCCAAAAAGAAGCGGTCGAGTGAGTACATTTTGTAATTGGGAAATCTGACAGGCGTCGTTCTTCAGAATTACACAATTACTCGATTGCGCAATCGGCAAATTGGTTTTCCCCGCCCCGGTCCCGACCTTCGGGGATGGGGCGATTTGTTTGCCAGTGAGGTTAGTGACCAACTTTTTACATTCTTGGTGGTTCCACGGGCCTTTGTTATGTTGTTAAAGTGTCGGTGGGAGCTTTTCAAGAGCAATTAAATCAGTGGTTTACGGGAGATTCCCGGCCAGGCAAGAATCCTGCCAAACCTCTATAATCCGTGCTCACAGTTCGGGGCCTGACTCGTCCATTACTACGCAGACCAGAATGAGTTTCTAGCGAGGGTTTGCTGAGGATAACGAGCGACACATGCCGGCCGATGCGTGGGCAGTACGAGTTGCGGTTGGCGACAGTTCCTACCATAGCGCTACACGCGCTCAGGCGGACAGAGGCAACGGGACCCCGGACCCCTCTCCACGGGGCCACATGGCTGGGCAAGGAAGCCGCATCGACGACACGATGTTGATCCGCGAAGCGCAGCGGGGAAACCGCGCTGCCTTCGAGGAGCTGGTTCGTCACTATGACCAGGCGGTGCTGCGGCTGGCCCTCCACCTGACCGGGTCGGAACATGACGCCCAGGACATCTTTCAGGATGCCTTCCTGAAGGCCTACAAAAACGTAGGCAGTTTCCGCTTCGAGTGCTCGTTCTATACCTGGATTTACCGCATCGTTACCAACCTCTGCCTCGATCACCTCCGCAGAAGACAGGTTCGCAAGGAGGACGCGCCGGTCGCCACCGACGCTTCGGGCGAAGAGTACAGCTTGCTCGATCAGGTGCCGGACGGCCGCGCGGGGGCGAATCCCGAGCGCGACTTGATGCGCCGGCAGCTGGGCGCACGCATTAACGGCGCGCTCGAGAAACTGACGCCGCGCGAGCGGATGGTGTTTGAGCTGAAGCATTACCACGGGCTGAAGTTGCGCACCGTGGGCGAGATTCTGCATACGACGGAAGAGACGGCCAAGAACACGCTCTTCCGGGCCACGCAGAAGCTGCGTGGATCGCTGGCGGACATGCGATGAAGTCGCCCGCACAAGATTCTGTTAAGGAGTATCCCCCAAAGGGGGCGCCATTATGAAATGTGAATGGGTACAAGAAAATATTCTGCTCTACATTTACAACGAGCTCGCGGACGACGCTCGGTATGAACTGGAGCAGCATCTGGGACGCTGCACCGACTGCGCCGCGGACCTGAAGGCTGCGCGCGGCTTTCACATCTCTATCTCGCAGCTTCCGGTGCAAGAGCCGACGCCGAATCTGCTGGCCTCGTCGCGAATGCGACTGCAGGAAGCGCTTGAGACCACGCAACAGGGCGGATTCTGGCAGCGGCTGACATTCGATCCTGCCATCTGGCTGCGGCAGGTTCGGTTCTCTCCGGCACTGGCGGCGGCGATTTTCATTATTGGATTCGCGGGCGGGATTGGGGCGATGTACAAGATGACACCCCAATCGCCAGCATTTCCACAAGAGGCACCGCGCCCGCTCCCCCAGGAGGCTTCCATTACCGGCATCCGCTCCGTCACCACCGAACCCGGCTCCGACCAAGTCAATATCAAATACGAGACAGTTCACACCGAAGAAGCCAAGGGGTCTTTGAACGATCAGAGGATCCAGCAGCTTCTACTGTTTGCGGCCCGCAACAACTACAACTCGGGCGTGCGCATGGACTCGGTGGATCTGCTGACTCAGAAGCCGGACGACACGCGGGTTCGCGAGGCCTTGATTTACGCCCTGCACAACGACTCGAATCCGGGCGTACGGCTCAAGGCGATCGAGGGGCTGGGATCTTTCGTGAAGGACGACACGCGGGTACGCGATGCGGTGTTGAATGCGCTGATGACCGACAACAATCCCGGCGTTCGTACGCAAGCGTTGCTTCTGCTGCAGCCGGTGAAGGCGGACGGCAGCGTGCGCGCGGCTCTGCAGCACCTGGCAGAGACGGACCAGAATCAATACATCCGGTCGCAGGCGCGTACGGTGTTGGCGCAGTTGCCGGAAATCGATTGAGTATGGTTTGACAAGCAGGATTAGAATCCGGAGCTTCGGCTCTGTAAAAGGAGAAAACGCCTAGACTCCAAGGGACCCGCTAGACCCCAAAAAGCATGGCCAAGAAAACTATGGTCAAGAAGTTCTCAAAATTCGCCGGAGTGGTGGCTGCGGTCGCATTCCTGGCTTCGATCGCATCTGCGCAGCAGGTGCGTGTCTATCGTGACGGTGGGGCGTGGATTCAGGAAGTCACGGGATCGCTCTCGGCCGCCAGAAACCTCCACGTACGAGTCGATTTCGGCTCCGTGCGCATCCAGGGTGGTTCACAGCAGGACATTACCTACGTTATTTATACGCGTTCTTACGGTTCTGATGAGAAGCAGGCCCGGCGTGAATTTGAAGCTTACAAGATCAGCGCTTCGGCTCGGGCGGAGGGTGCCTGGATCGAAGGGGACTGGCAAGGCGGACATCATCAACTCTGTTCGGGAGAGTTCGTCATTAACGTTCCCCGCGATTTGAGCCTTGCGAAGGTAGAAACCTCAGGTGGGGGAGTTGCCGTAAGCGGAATCAACGGACGGGTCGAGGCTCAGAGCGGCGGTGGCAAGATTCATCTGGACAACATCGGCGGACCCGTGACAGCCGAGACCGGCGGCGACAGCATTGAGATTGGCACGGTGAATGGCGACCTTCGCCTGCAAACCGGTGGCGGGAAGATTTCGATTGCCAATGCGAAGGGCAAAGTGGACGCCAGCACGGGCGGTGGAAACATTGTTCTGATGTCGGCGGCCCAAGAGGCGAATCTCGAAGCGGGCGGCGGCAACATCGATGTGAAGCACTGCGGCGGCCGGTTGAGGGTTTCCACCGGAGGCGGGAACATCGAACTGGGAGATGTTTCGGGTCCGGTCGAGATTGAGACGGGCGGAGGTAGCATCCGGTTGGGCTGGGCCAAGGGCATCGTACGGGCACAGACTGGGGCCGGACGGATCGAACTGAATGGCGTGTCGACGGCGCGCGCTGAGACCGGGGCTGGAGCAATTCTCGCGAAGTTTATCGCTTCCAGCGGGGAGCGCAGCGACTCGGTGTTGGAGACGTCGGCGGGGGATATCGTGGTGTACATCGCACCCGATGTGGCCATCACGATTCGCGCCAGCATCGATCTCGCGAACGGGCATAAGATCATTTCGGACTTTAACGATATTCGGGTCACAAGCGAAGGCGGGGACTGGCCCGGGCCCAAGAGCTTTTCGGCCGAAGGCAAGTTAAACGGCGGCGGTCCCACACTGAAGGTGCGGACCACCACCGGGGATATCAAGTTCTTGCGCGCCAGCCGATAGCGCGTCAAAAGATAGCGCCGGGCGTCCCGGCGGCTGTCTCGAGGGCAGGCTTGCCTTCGGATTTGGGCGGGACGCCCAACATGACAGCTGCCGAGACGGCGGCGCTACCAACTCAGGAGGAAGGTCATGCGTCAGTCCATCCTGTTTTTGATGATCTTTGCCCCCGCGCTCACGCTCACGGCGCGGCCCGCGCAGTGCCCGGTTAGCGAACGTCCCGGAGGGTCGTATTCCTTCAGCTTGGCGACCGACGTTGGATTCTCGGGCGACGAAGAGAGCACGGGTGCATATCTGGGCGTGGACATCACCGATGTGACCACCGAGAGGCTCTCCGCACTCAAGCTCAAGGACGAGCGGGGTGTCGAGGTAACCATGGTGGACCAGGATGCTCCGGCCGGCAAGGCGGGGCTCAAGGAGCACGATGTCATCCTAACGATGAACGCTAGCAACGTGGAGAGCGGCGCACAGCTGCGGCGGATGATTCGGGAAACGCCTCCGGGACGCCTGGTCACGTTTGGACTAAGCCGGGACGGGCAGCCGCTCACCATCAAGGTGCAACTGGCTGACCGGCGCAAGTCTGTTGCGTGGGCACCTCGTGGGAAAGATTTCAAATTTGTGGTACCGCCGGTGCCTCCCCTGCCGCCGATGCCCGACTTTGATGTGCCGGTATCTGTGGTGGTGGTCCACTCCTCAATGCGCAGCGGGCTGATGGTCGAAAACATCACTCCGCAGCTGGGCGAATTTTTCGGCGTGAAGAGCGGCAGGGGCGTGCTGATTCGCTCGGTGGAGAAAGGCAGTCGGGCCGAAAAGTCGGGATTCCGGGCGGGCGATATCATTGTTCGCGTGAATGACCAGGCGGTGCAGGACACGAGCGACTTCAGCCATGCGCTGCGCTCCGGCAGCAGCAACACCGTCACGGTTGGGATCATCCGCGACAAAAAAGAACAGAATCTGACCTTGTCATTGCCGGACAGGAAAGATTCCGGTGGGCTGATCGATGAAAGTTACGAAGTGCCTGACTTCGAGGCGGAGACGCAGATCGATCTTAGCGAGGTGGGGGACGAGATAGCCAAGCTGGAGCCGCAGATGCAGTTCGCCATCCAGGAATCCCGCGCAGCGTTCGAGGAAGTGAAACCCGAAATCGAGAAAGCGGAGCGCGAGGCCTGGGAAGAAGTGGAGC
>Ga0137358_10001091_pt1 | contig 14133 bp, 15 predicted proteins | sample Mad1_20_16metaG_FD_105551 | JGI IMG/M metagenome (GOLD analysis project Ga0137358, IMG submission 105551) | Vadose zone soil microbial communities from Angelo Coast Range Reserve, California, USA - Mad1_20_16 metaG | ecosystem: Environmental > Terrestrial > Soil > Vadose zone | place: USA... | reverse complement strand
GCTCATGGGCGTTTACGTCGCATTGCGCCGCGCATGCAGAATCTGGGCCAGCCTGGTTGAATGCGCGGTCCCCCGCGATCGCGGCGCGCTCGCTCTCGCGTGGATGAGCGAAGCGATCCGGCCCAGGGGTTGGCCGAGATCACCGCCGCCTTGGACTGTTCGCTACCTGACATTTGGGAGAGATTTGAATCCACAGCAGATTAATGGATTGTATCATTGGGGCAAGACGGCCTTCACGACGCACATGTCCGGGTTGGGACGATTGCCACTCGTCGGGTTGCCGGCAGAGGAACGCCGGCCCTCTTGGCTGGAGCGCGCCATCTACGGGTTCGATCGTGCCTTGCGCCGCTGGCAATCCGTCGTCGAATTTACCGGTGACCCGAGCTGTATTTTGCGTATCAGGGTCGGCCGTCTCGACCGCGACGTCACCCTGGCCGACGGCACGTCCGGCCGTGCCGGAGAGCGCTTCGTCGACCTGCATCTGTGGAACGAGCAAGTCCCGGCCATGCCGAGGGAGGGAGCGTCCATCGCCTGGGCGCGGCAGATGCACGCCTGCTTCCGGCAGTCGTTGGCGCAGCTCGCGCGTTATCTCGCCGAGCGGGGCGATCTCAACGACATTTCCGTCGTGCGCTGCACCTTGATGTTCGCTGGTCCGGAGCGCGACGGCCAGATGGCGCGTTTGCTCGCGCGCTACGGGTTCGAGCTCGTTCCTGCCGCCGATCCCCAGAACTTGCGCGAACGCGCCCGCCGTTTCGGCGAGAACATCTTGATCTCGCTGATGGTGCTGGCGCGCAATGCAGCCGCGCTCAGGCGAGACACGCTGCGCCGCGGGCGCACGCGGGTGTTCATGTCGCGGCGCCTGCTCGAGCAGCGCTACGCAACGGTGGCCGTGAAGTCGAGCGTTGACGTATATTCGAGCGCGTTACGCGCGGGTACAGGGGTGCCAGAGCCCGCATGAGCGAAGCGAGTTGCGAGGCCGAGATTTAGCTTGCGCTCAATCAGGCTACGAGTTCTCGCGCAGACGAGCGGACCGTAATACCTTTGTTAACCCTGCCGAGAAGCCGGCGCATAGGGGCCGTGCTTTCGCCAATGTTGCCGGCAACTTTCCCGATCTCTTAACTCGGGGCGACGAGGAGGAGAGGCACATGCTTGTCCGCGTCGGTCGAACGTTCGTCATCGTCGCGTGCATGAGCGCTGCCGCGGTCGAGCTCGCCGCGGCCGCCGATATTCCCTATGTGAGAAATCCTGCGCCCGTGGACGTCCCCGCGAGCTGGGCCGGTTTCTATCTCGGCGGCCAGGTCGGCTATGGCGCTGATAGCGTGCGCTGGCGAAATCTGGGGGCATCCACGTTTTTTTCGCCGCTGAATTCAGTCACGCGCGACCGCGGCGGCGGTGTGATCGGCGGCGGCCAGCTCGGCTATAATTTTCAGTACAACCGGTTTGTTTTCGGCATCGAGGGATCAGCCTCGGCCGCCGACTTCGATCGCAGCTTTGCCAGTCCCTACTTCCCCGCGACGGATGTATGGTCCTCGAAGCTCACGTGGCTCGGGACGGTAACCGGCCGCGTCGGCTACGGCTTTGATACTTGGCTGCCCTATATTAAAGGCGGCTTCGCCGCCGGAACTGTCGAGACCAGCCTTCGCGACAACACGCTCGGCGTGATCTCGCAAAGCTCCACCGTGCATTCCGGCTGGACGGTGGGCGGCGGCGTCGAATTCAAACTCACGCGCCAATTTTCGCTCGGGCTCGAGTTCATGCACACCGATCTCGGCCGCAGCACCGACATCAACGGGCCGTCGTCGGTGACGGCGGAGAGTTACGGAGTCGGGCTGCGCAGCAACAGCATCATGGCCCGCTTCAACTATCTGTTCGGCCAGTGATGCGGCTGCGCGCTGCGGCGGCCGCGGCGATCGCTCGACATTATCCGAACGTGATCACGCTGCGGATCGCTTTGCCGTCCCGCAGCGCCGAAAAGCCCTGGTTGATCGCATCGAGGCGGATGCGCTGGGTGATCAGCTCGTCCAGCATGAGGCGGCCGTCGAGATAGGCCTGCGCCAGCATGGGGAAGTCGCGCGCTGGCCGCGCCTCGCCGTAGCTCGAGCGCCGGATGCGCTTCTCCTGCATCAGAGCACCCCAGCGGAACGTGACGTCCGTGTTGACGTCGATCTTGCCGAGCCAGACCACCTCGCCGCCCGGCCGCACCGCCTCAATGCTCGTTCGAAACGCCGCGGCGCTGCCGGCGGCCTCGATCACGACATCGGCGCCGCGGCCAAAAGTTTCCCGCCGGGCGATCGCGGCAACCTCCTCCTTGTTGGCGTTAACCCCTTGCGTTGCGCCCATGCGCTGGGCCAACGCGAGTTTGCCGTCATCGATATCGACCGCGATGATTTTCGCTGCGCCGGCAAGGCGCGCGCCTTGAACCGCGGCGAGGCCGACCGCGCCGCAGCCGATCACCATCACCGTATCGGCGCGCCCAATGTGCGCGACATTGAGCGCCGCGCCGACGCCGGTCATCACGCCGCAGCCAATCAGGCTGGCGCGGTCGAACGGAATATCGCGGGTGACCGCGATCGCCTGCTGCTCCGGCACGATGCAATACTCGGCGAAGGCGCCGAGAAACATCAGGTGCTTGAGTTCTTCACCGCTCGCGCGCCGCGCTTTGCAGGTGCCGTCGAACTGCACCGCCTGCGACCCTTTGGCGAGATAATCCTCGCACAGGATCGGCAGGCCGCGGTCGCAGTAATAGCAATGCCCGCAATGCGGGTTCCACGACAAGATGACGTGATCGCCCTTTTTGAGCCGCCGCACGGCGGAACCCACGTCCTCGATCACGCCGGCGGCTTCGTGGCCGAGCACGATGGGCATCGGATAGCGCAGCGCGCCGTCGATCACCTCGAGATCGGTATGACAGAGCCCGGCGGCACGCACGCCCACCAGCACGTCGGATGGCGCGAGCGGCGCAGCGGCGACCCTCTCGACCCGAAGCGCGCTGCGCGCCTCGTGCAGCACGGCCGCCTGGTAGTGCAGGGTCATGCGCCGCCCACGAAACGGACTACTCCGCCTTCCTCACGTCGCCTTTTTTGACGCCGGCTTCCGGGAAGACCCACATGGCCGCCACCATGAATACGGCGATGATGACGACGAAGATCGACAACTCCGGCCGGATCGGGGAGCCGCTCCAGAACGCCAGCACCGCGGCCACGACGAGCGTGACGGCGGAGACTGCGGCTTTGACGTCGTTCGGCATGGCGGCGCGCCTTTCCGTTAGTTGGCGCCGACCGGCACCACCGCTACCTCATCCGGACGCGGCGGGACGGCGCGCAGATTCCTCTTCAGGAAGCGCGTGTCGTAGCCGTTGAGCAGATGGCCGGCGAGCCCGCGGTCGAGATCGGAGGTGCCGAACAGCCAGTCGGCGATCGGGAAGGTCAGATTCATGTTCACTTCCATCATCAGCCGGCCGTTGTGGTGCGCGGTGTGGTGGCGCCGCAGCGAGTTGACGAAGGGACAATTGCGCACGAACCAGTTCTCGTCGACGTGGCAGCAGAAGTGCATGAACTCGTAGATCAGATACATGCCCGTGGTCACGCACATGAACAACCAGCCGACGTTGGGCGACAGCGACAGACCGAGGATGACGGCGATCGGCAGCGACATCAGGATGAACACGACCAGCGCGTAGGGAGGGAATACGGTGACGCGCCAGTCCTTGTGGTCGCGGAAGCGCATCTCCTGGTCGGTGAAGAATTGATGATGGTTGAGCGTGTGACGCTCATAGATCGAGCGCAGCCCCTTGATGTTCACCGGCCGGTGCATGACGTACTTGTGCACTGCCCACTCGAACAAGTTGGTGAAGAGGAAAGTGAGTGGGACGGTCAGCCACTCGAGCGCGGTCACGTCGTGGATGTGCTCGATATAGATGTAGAACGCCGCCGCGCCCATGGCGTAGATGATCGCCACGTGGAAGTAGCCGTCGTACCATCCCATGATGCGCGAGCGATACTCCTGCCGGAATTCGATTTGTCGCTGGCTGATCATTCTCGTCTCTCCTACGCCGGCGCAAAGCCGCCGATTGTTGTCACGTCGAACGGGCCCCATCTGATATATCACACATCTATCACACCGTGGGAGGCGCTTCAATCGCGTCCGCGCCGCCTCCCGGCGGAGTTCCGCCGACGATGCGCGCCACCGCCGGATCCTTGGCGGCGAGCTGCGGGGCGCCGGCAAAGACGATCTCGCCCCGCTCGATGACGTAGAGCCGGTCCGCGAAATCCGGCACATGGTGGATGTTGGACTCGGCGATGAAGACCGCGTGGCCGAAGGCGCGGATATTGGCGAGACCCTGGATGATCGCGGGCACGATAACGGGCGATAGGCCCTCGGTCGGTTCATCCAGCAGCAGCAATTTCGGGCCGAGCGCGAGCGCGCGCGCGATGGACACCATCTTGCGTTCGCCGCCGGAGAGCGCGTGGCCGCCGCGCGCGCGGTAGCGCTCGAGCTGCGGGAACACGCGGTAGGCCTGCTCGATCCGCGCCTGGGCCTCCCGTGCCCGCGGATGTGTCCAGGTCGGCAGCGCGATGTTTTCCGCGACCGTGAGCTCGCCGAAGACCTCGCTCTCCTCCGGCGCAAAGCCGATACCCAGCCGCGCGATCCGGTATGGGCGCAGCCCGGCGAGATCCACACCCTCGAAGGTAATGCGCGAGCCGGCTGCGGGTTTGCGAAAACCCATGATGGTGCGCAGGCTCGTGGTCTTGCCCGCGCCGTTGCGGCCGACCAGGTAGATGAGCTCGCCCGCCTTGACCTCGAAGGAGATGCCGCGCAGCACGCGGCTGCCTTCGACGTCCACGGTCAGATTCTGCACCGTCAGCATCGCTACCCCATACGCTTGCCGACCACGCTCTCGATCAGGCGCGGATCGGCGAAGAACTGCGCCGGCGACAGGTCCGCCAGCACGCAGCCCTCCGCCAGCGCGATGATCCGATGCGAATAGGCGGCAACCAGATCCATATCGTGCTCGACCAGCAGGATGCTCTGCACGCCGGCGCGCTTTGCCGCCGCGATCAGCGTCTTCATGATGCCGTGCTTCTCGGCGGTGGAGACCCCGGAGGTCGGCTCGTCGAGCAGGATGACGCGCGGATCGAGCGCGAACGCCGAGGCCACGTCGAGCAACTTCTTTTCACCCTGCGACAAGGTTGCGGCGGGCCTCGCAAGCCGATGCTGCAGGCCGAAGATTTCTGCGACTTGCGCCACCCGCGCGCCCACCGCGTGGTCGGATGCGAGGGGTGCCAACAGCCGCCATCGCTTCCCTTGCCGCGAGACCACGGCGGCGGCGATGGTTTCCGCCACCGTCAGCTGCGGGAAAATCTGGATCAGTTGGAACGAACGCACCAGGCCGCGTTCGGCGAGCCGCACCGGCCCGATCCCGGCAATGCTCTCGCCCATGAACAGCACCTCGCCCGCGGTCGGGGTCAGGAGCCCGGTGAGCAGGTTGACCAGGGTGGTCTTGCCGGCGCCGTTTGGCCCGACCACCGAGACGAGCTCGTGCGCCTTTATGGCGATACTGACATCGCTCAAGGCGCGCAATTCGCCGTAATACTTGCTGACGGTTCTGGTCTCGAGCAGCGCCGTCATGGCGACTTCCGCGCTTGCCGCCAGCGCAGATCGTCGGCGAGGCCGGCAAGTCCGCCAGGAAATCCGATGACAATGACGGCAAGAACGGCACCGAGGATGAAGCGCCAGTACTGCGTCAGGGACTGCAGCTGATCCTGCAGCAGGGTGAAGGCGAGCGCGCCGATGATCGGGCCGAAAAAGTTGGAGAAGCCGCCGAGCACCGCCATGAACACGAGCTGGCCCGACTGCGTCCAGTAGACCAGCTCGGGGTCGGCCAGGCCGATGCGAAAGCCGAGGATCGCCCCGCCGGCAGCGCCGTAGGCGGCCGAGATCACGAAGGCGGCGAAGCGAAACTGGTGCACATGAACGCCGAGGTACTCCGCCTTGCGGGGGTTGTCGCGCACGGCCTTGAGATGCAGCCCGAACGGCGAATGCACGATGCGCCACATCACAAAGGCGGCAATGCCGAGGAGGGCGAGACAATAGTAGTAGAATGGGCCCGCTAAAAATTCGATCTTGTTGTAGTGCGCGAATTCGAGACCGATGATGTTCATGCGCGGGATGCGCATGCCGCTGTCGCCGCCCGTGAGGTGATAGAACTTGAACAGAAACGAGTAGAACAGCATGCCGAAGGCGAGCGTCAGCATGCCAAAGAAGATGCCGACATAGCGCATGCACAGAAGGCCGATCGGGACGGCCGCGAGCGCGGCAAGCAGGATGACCGCGAACAGGACGGCCTCGAACGACTTGATGCCCAGCACGCCGGCGAGCACCGCGGCGCCATAAGCGCCGAAGCCGAGAAACATGGCATGGCCGAACGAGAGTAGCCCGGTGTAGCCGAAGAGCAGGTTGAATCCGAGCAGCGCGATCGCGTAGCCGAAGAAGGGGATCATCAGGCTCGCGTAATAGGACGGCGCCACGAGCGGCAGCAGCGCGAACGCGATGGTTGCTGCCACTATGATGATCGCGGCCGGTGCGCGCGTCATGTCACCGGCCTCCCGAACAGGCCCGCCGGCCGCAGCAGCAGCACCGCGATCACGATCACGTAGATCGCGAGCACCTCGGCCTCGGGATAGAGCATGATGGCATAGGCGCGAATGAGCCCCACGATCAGCGCGCCGGCGAGCGCGCCGCGCATCGAGCCGAGCCCGCCGATCACCACGACGGCGAACGCCTCGATGACGAAATCGATCGCCATGTCGAGAGACGCCGCGGCGGTCGGCACCACCAGTGCGCCGGCGGTGGTACCGAGTACCGCGCCGATGGTGAACACCACCGCATAAAGCCGCCGCACGTCGACGCCCAAAGCCTCGGCCATGGCGCGGTTCTCGGCGGTGGCGCGCAGAATGCGCCCGTAATTGGTGTGCTGAAGAAGCGCTCCGAAGCCGGCCGCTGTGGCGATCGCCGCTGCAATGACCAGCAGATTGTAGACCGGCACGCTGAACTCGCGCGCGTTGATCACGCCGTAGATGAGGTAGGCGCTGTCGAGCGAGCGCGGGTTCGAGCCCCACACGAACCGAAACACGTCCTGAAACATCAGCACCAGCGCAAACGTGAGCAGCAGCTGGAGACTGTCGTCGCGGCCGTAGACGGTGCGCAGCAGGCGCTCGATCGGCGGCCCGATGAAGCCGAGCGCAACTCCGGCGAGGAGCAGGGCGGGCATGATCAGCCAGGGTGAAAGGCCGGCGGCGATGGCGTAACCGATGGCGCTCACGCCGAAATAGGCGCCAAGCGCGTAGAACGAGCCGCAGGCAAGATTGAGGATCTTCTGCACTCCGAAAACGAGCTGCAGCCCTGCGGCGACCAAGAACAACACGGCGGCGTGAAACACGCCGCCGAGGAGAATGTTGGCGAAAGCGACCATCTAAAGCGGCTTCAGGTGAAGTGGAATCAATGCGAGCGGCGAACTCGGTCTGCCCCCTCCCCCCTTGTGGGGGAGGGGTGGGGAGGGGGGTCGTGCAGTGAGATTTCGGTGGTGCCGCCTACGCAGAATCGTGCGACCCCCATCCCCAACCCCTCCCCCACAAGGGGGAGGGGAGCAGACCGAGATCGTTGCGCGTTCGTCGACACTCATTGTTGCGCTGCGCACGGAGGCGACCCGAACTCCGTTTCTCTCCCCGCTCTTGCGGGGAGAGAGACACAACCGGCGATACCGCACTCCAGGGGCTGCGTTCGAGATCAGATGTTGAATTTGGCGGTCTTGATCCACTCCCAGAAATTGGCGCCGGGCGGCTTCTGCAGATCGCTCGCATACATGGTCTCGAAGCTGCCGAGCGTGACGAAGTCGTATTTGTTGTTGTGCGTGGTCAAGCCCTGTACGAAAGTCTGTTCGGCGATGTGATCCTTGCGCCAGGATCCCTTGCCGCCGAGGCTTTCGACCGACAGCCCGGCCATGGCGTCGATCACGTCGTCCTGCGAGGGCCAGCTGCCGTTCTTGGCCTTCGCCGTGTTCTCCACCGCCGCCTTATACGAGGCAATGGCGAAATACGCGCGGTCGGCTTCCCATTCGGGATAATCCTTGTAGGTCCTCTCGTACCAAGCCACGAACTCCTTGGCCAACGGCGACCCATTCGGGTTGTCGAAATAGAACGTGTTGTGGCCGAACAGGATGCCCTCGGGCGTGAACTCCTTCTTCATCAGCGTGTGCTGCCATCCCGCGGCCGGGAACACGAGCTTGCTGTCCTTCGTCAGCTCGGCCGCGTGTGCCTGCTTCATGAACACCGGCAGGTCGGCGAAAAGCAGCGAGGAGAAGATCAAATCGGGCTTGGCCGCCTTGAGCGCGGCAACATGGCTGGTCAGATCCATGGTTCCGACCTTCGGCCATTGCTCGGTGACGACCTTGTGCTCGATATTGAAGCGTTTAAGCATTGCGACGAATGCGGCCATGTTGTTGCGGCCATAGGAATAGTCAGGGTTGATCCCGGCCACGGTCGCGAACTTGCCCTTCCAGTACTTGATCGCAAGCAGCGAGGACATGATCGCCTCGCACTCGTTGTCGGTGCTGCGGAACAGATAACGGGGATTGGGAATCTTCTCGTCGACGCCGTCCTGGGTGGTGCCGTCCCAGTAGATCGTGAGCGCTCTGGCTTCCTCCACCGCCGGCCCGAGCGCAAGACCCGCGCCGGTCGAGATGATGCCCTGCACGCAGTCCACCTTCTCCTGCTGCACGAGCTTGCCGAAGCGTTCGATGGTATCCTTGGGCGAGGATTCCTCCTCGATCACGAGCTCGATCTTGCGGCCGGCAATGCCGCCGCCTGCGTTGAAGCGCTCGACCGCCCATTGCGTCGCTCGAATGCCGTTTTCTCCCGGCGCAGCGGCGATGCCGGAACGCGGCGCGAGAATGCCGATGCGCACCGGCTTGTTCTGCGCGATCGCCGGTGCAAACACCTCTGCCGAGGTGGCCAGCGCGCCAACCGCCGCTGCGGACTTGAGCAAGCTTCGCCGTGATAGGGTCATGGAACTCCTCCCTGAAGGATTGATCATTGTGGTTGCGAAAGGCCGCGGACGAAGGCATCGATCTCTTCGCCCGTGAGCTTCCAGTCGTTGTCGAGATTGGCCACCACCGTTTTCATGAATGGCTCGCAGAGCTTGATGGCTCGCTCCTTGGCGCCGAGGCGATCGAACAGGATGGCGAGCGCAAGCTGCTGCGGGCTGCCACCTTCGTAGCTCCACTCGAAGCCGAATCTGGTGAAGCGCTTGATCTCGTAATGCTCGTCGAGCTTCTTGCCGTCGATCGTCACGACAAGACCATCGATCGTGCGCTTGCCCTCGTACACGCCCATGACTCATACCGATACGGTTGCGCGGGTAAAGCTTTCCACATAGTCCATCAGCTTGTCGCTGGCGCGCGCGGCGGCCTCCGCGTCGCCCTTGGCGATCGCGCGCGCCTGGTTGGCGTGCAACCGCGCACAGAGCGGCAGATCCGCCGCCTCGCGGTAGTGCATGTACCAAAAGCGCCGCGACAGCCCTTGCAGCAGCTTCATCGAGCGGGCGGCATAGTCGTTGTGCGCGCATGCGATCATCAGCGCATTGAGCTCGCGGTCAAGACGCATGAAGGCGATATCGTCGTTGCGCCTGGCGGCCTGGTCCATGCCGCGAGCGATGTCTTGCAGCCGGGCGCGCTGCGCCGGCGTCGCGCGCTCGACCCCGGTCCGGCTCAACAGTCGCTCCAGTTCGCGGCGGACTTCCAGCACGAGCAGCTGGTTGCGCGGGTTGATGTCGGAAACCAGAATGCCCTTGCGCGGCAGAATGGTGATCAGCCCTTCGCGCGCGAGCCGCTGCAGCGCCTCGCGGATGGGCGTGCGCCCGAAGCTGGTCGTGGCCGAAAGCAGCTGCTCCGACAAGATGTCGCCGGGCTTGAGCCGAAGCGTGACGATCTTTTCCTCGATCACCCGGTAGGCCTGCTCGGTGAGGCTTTCCGCCTGCCGCGCGTTGAGCGTGGTGCGCGCGCGCAGTGGCCGCGCCTGCAGCGCCGCCTGCCTGCTCCTCGCCGCGCGATGGACCGGCATAGCCCCACACCCGGTTCGACAACTGATATATGTGTCGTATATTAGAGATGGCGTTCGGCCGGCGGTCAAGGGGACGAGAACGGAGCGACGTGATGCGGCGCGACGCCATCCTCCCGCTTGCGCTGTTTGCCGCGCTGGTGCTCTCGGCTGCGCTCGGCGCGCTTGCCGCCAGCGGCCATTTCCCGCACGAGCGGCGGGCCCCCTCGTTGCGCGGCGGTCTCGGCGGCTCCGTCCTGTTCGGCGCCTGCGCCCTGACGGCGGCGTCGTTCATCCTCGGCGCGGGCACAGCCTGGCGCATCCTGCCTTGGCCGGCGGCGGTGATCGCGAGTGGGGCGGCGATCTTGGCGGCGCCGCTCCTGCTGCGGCCGATGCCCGACCGCTTCGTCAACGGCCGCGCCGCCCTCCTCGCTTTCTCCGGCGCATCGGTCCTGCTCGCGCTCGCGCTCGCTTCATTGTGACGGCGCCAGAGCGGACAGGGGAGACACAGGACCGAGCGCGTGACCGCGCAGCTTGGGTTAAGCGCGCGGCCGCTGGAGCTTTGCTTTTTCGCGACCGCGTGGGAGGGATCGGCGCGCAGCGCGCGACAATCGGCAGTCCGAGGCGTGCGAAGTTGCGGACCAGAGACCTTGAACGACAGGGGTTCAAATGCGATATCGAGGCAGACGGCCGATAGAAGGCGGCGCCAATGGGTGCTAAGTCGAAACCGGATTCGGCGGGAGGTTACTTTAATTCCTCTATGGCGGGGTAGCTCAGCTGGTCAGAGCGGCGGAATCATAATCCGTAGGTCGCCGGTTCGATCCCGGCCCCCGCTACCAGACATCCCTTTGCAATCTCATACCATTTTATCGCCCACCGATGGGCCACTGAGGCTGGGTTTGACACTTTTTCAGTCGGGTTTGACACCTTTTGTGCGTCGTTCGTTCACTTCGACGTCGAATGCCGCGACCACGCCGCGCATTTTCGCTCTCAGGTCAGCGCCTCGCGCATAATGCCGAGCCATCTCGATCGTCTTCTGTCCAAGAGCGTCAGCAATCGTGCGTTCATCGAACCCGCACTCGCGGAGAATGACGGCAACGGTATGACGAAGGCCATACAACGTCAGACCGGGTCCGATTTGTCCCGTCTTTTCCAACCGCAAGCGCAAGGTCCTCCAAGAAGCGCGGAAGCCATCTACGGTCCACGGGCGCCCGTCGGAGTTAGCGCACAGCATAATCGCATCGTGCTTAGCCGCGAGTGCCAAAGCTTCGCGAAGCGGGGCAGGGGCGGGCCAAAAGACTGCTTCTCGGGTTTTGTATCTCCGAGTGCCGATTCCGTCGTCTTTGTGGAAGTGTCGGGGAGGGGATAGCGCGTCCTTCGGCCCGAGCCCCGTGAACATCATGAGGCTAAGGGCGGGCTTCATCTGCAGTGGCGCGGCATCCAGCACGGCGTGTCGTTCAGCATCGGTCCAGGGTCTGTTGGCTTCGGGCGCGCCTTTCGGACGCCTGATATTCTTGACGCGCTCCGCGGGGTTCGTATCGAGGTATCCGCGCTCGATACCCCATGAAAACAATATCGAGAGGACTGCCTTTACATAGTTTGCGAATCGTCGCCCGCGCTCGCTCGCTTTGTCGCGTATGCGTACAACCAGGCCACGATCGAACCTCATCAGTGGCGTATCTGCGATCGGTTTAAGGTAGTCCAGCACACGCTGATAGTCGGTTCGAGTCCGCGGAGCCAGGCTCTTGAACTCAGAGCTTGCGCGGTATTGGGTCAGAAGCATTCCGAGCGTTCCGGATCTAGGTTCGGCGGTTTGTCGTGCCAAGCCGTCTAGACGAGCAAGCTCTTCAAAAAAATCACCCGAGCCAAATTGAGCTTTGATCGGCAGACCGGTCTTGCGGTGATAACATCGCCATTTTCCGTGGCGGTCACGGAAGCGCTTAATTCCTTTAATGCGCACAATCGTCATCGTTACAGCCTACTTACTATATTATCGTCATCGTCTGCACTACTCTTGAACGTATCGAGCCAGGCATCCAAGTCACGAATGTCCCACCGAAGATCTCCATTCGCAAACTTCACGGGTGGAGCAGTGCATTCGATCTCGAAGCTCTTCAAGGGGCGACCGCAATGCTCAGCGGCCTCTCGCTTCGTGAGCATGCGTTTCGAAACAATGGTCAGATTGAGCGTCGCGTTAGGCATGTTAAACCCTTATCACAACTCACAACTGCGATTGGCGGCCCGAGTAGCGAGCCGCCACTGGCAGTATGCGATCATTTATCTTTAGAGTGCCGTTGCAACAAGCGTTCTAAGATCAGCTTCCAAAGTGGACCTGCTGGCTCGCAGTACCCATTCGATAGTGTTTTACCCAACCCGAGGAAGCTTAAAACGTCGGCGATGTCGTCAGCATAAGTTGGGGCTGCCTCACCTTGCGCAGGTGTTAGCAAGACGGTGAGAATATCACTGAGGCTAATGGCACTGTTGCTTTCGCTCTCATTGGTCAAACCCGCCGCTCGCTCCGCTATGATCCTGATCAGTCGAGGTGTGGGCCTCCAACCGAACGTGGATTGCTCATCTATCTCGCCCAAGCCCAACATTTCAAAGACAGGCCCCGCCACCTCAATCAGCTCGGCGCCGCTCTTGTCCAAGTACTCGGCCCCGGTTAGGTTAACATTAGATTCGTCGGCATGCGGACACGCCAATTCAAACACCGACGTCAGAAGGGTGGTTTCATTATTAGACATTGCATTTCTCCTGAGGAGTTCTGACCGCACCATGCTGCCAACAACTCTCGGAGTTCATTTACAATATTGATATTCGCAACTTTGATGCCCTTTTTGGCCTCGAGCGTGCTCTTGCGGGGGTGCCTGCCTTCTGAGTTCCATGACTGATATTCCCCTCAAAAGAAATGACTGATTTTTCCCTCGGGGGAAATGAGCTTCGGTGAAAAGACAGGTATCAAGGAATCATCCGATGGCAAAAAAGTCATCTGCCCGACGACGATTGGAAGCAAAGAAGCAGCAACCAGAATATTCTCCTGAGAGACTAACTAAGGACCTTGATTGTGTTCGCAGAGTTCATGTGAAGTTGGGTCGCGGTCGATGCGCAATCTATGACTATTGGGGGGCAGTCTATAAGCTTCGCAGGAAATGGCGGCGGCTCCGTAAGAGGGGCGTGAAGGTCAAACAAATTGCCAAACGTGCGGTCTCCGGCGGTGTCCCCGCTAGCTCGGGCGACGACCTTCTTCGGCTCATTATCGACGCTACGATGAGTACGACTGCCCAATCACCAACTGCGAGCACCAAGCTAAGCAAACTGAAATCGAAATATTTTTCACTCTTGAATTACGTGTACTCGCAGAAGGTCAAGACGGCTAACGTCGACCAATTCATCAAAGACCATGGCGGCCTAAATTTCGAACCGTCTTCATTGCCGAAGCCGAAACGCAGAAAAAGGGGAAGCGGGACATAATCGTTTTGCCCCGCCGCACGCGAGTCTGGAGATCGCTATCAGCGTTTATTTTTGGCTTCGCCGAATACATCGGGACTTAGCTCGATCACGATCGAGCGTCGCCTCGTGCGGTTGGGCCATACCACTTGGCTTTCGGCCCAAGTGATTGACCCCCCAGAGCTCCGAGACGGCCGGCGTTTCGAGGACAGCGCGTTCTTCGAATGAAGCCAGCGTAAGACGATGGCAGGTTGGCGCTGGTCGGAAAACCAGCTCTTGAACATTTCCCCGCGGATCGTCGCCGACGTGCCGTTATTGGTCTTTTCCCGATATCCCTCGGCCCTTTTCCACATGCTCTTTGGGTAAATCTTTTTTCGCGAGACCTTCAGCAATTTCGACTCGATCCCATCACTCAAAGTACGCAGACCCTCATGCAGTAGATCAGTCTCGGTGCGCAGCTCACGACGTGCGTCGCGATAGCATCGCTTGATGCACCTGACCACGAACCGCTCGGTCCAAGGCAGCGTTCCGAATCGGACCCCGAGAACACCTGCCGCAGCTATGTGTGCGAAGCACATCGCAAGATGACGTATGG
>Ga0137358_10001088_pt1 | contig 14157 bp, 19 predicted proteins | sample Mad1_20_16metaG_FD_105551 | JGI IMG/M metagenome (GOLD analysis project Ga0137358, IMG submission 105551) | Vadose zone soil microbial communities from Angelo Coast Range Reserve, California, USA - Mad1_20_16 metaG | ecosystem: Environmental > Terrestrial > Soil > Vadose zone | place: USA... | reverse complement strand
TTATGCATCATGACCCAGCAGGGCTGTCACTTGGACTCGGACTGTACGATCATCCGAGAGAAATCACTGAGGCATGTTTGCGGTATCATCTAAAAGAAAATTTCCATATAATAATATCTCTTCCCTAGGCCTTGGAATAACAGTAAAAAGAGCTTTGTTGCTACCCAACGGTATCATTTACCGAGAACTCTCACTGTACTTACCATATGCTTTGCACTCACCATTAGATACATGAAACGGGATTCAGCAGTTGATCATCACAATAGCCGCGCAGGTGCACTCCCAGTCATTCCTTACGGTGCCCTTATGCAAAATTTTAGGCGAGAACATAGACGCCAACCAGACCGGGATCACCGGATTACTATGAGGATATACATAAGCTTACTAGTATTGTAGTTTGACCACATGGGTCTAAAACGCTAGGTGTACTACGCGGACCAAGCGCGGATTATGCTATAGAGGTACCTCCCGCCAACGTGCCCTGTCCACGCTCCGGGTCTGACATACGATGTACCCTTACAGTAGGGCCAACGTGAATGTTATTCATATTCTGCGGGGTGATGAGTATGTATTGCTTTCCGTCGGACGAGTTAGCCGTGTCGATCTGAAACGACAATTAAAACGGGTTGGGATCATGAAACCGTCGAAAAAGCCCTTACCATCATCCTCATGGCGATGCGGCGATTGACTGCGTCCATGAACACATCGAATTCATCTGAATCCCACGTCAACTCGATGTTTCCTTTGATGGTGACTACGGAGGCGTACCAAGGCAGCGAATGGGACTTCCAATGGATTCCCACATAGCTAGAAGCAAGCAAATGGTTGCAAATGACTTCTCCCCACCGCTGAGCGAACGCGGGTCTTTGTCGCGACTTCCACCTTGAGTGCTGTTCTGGTCATCGGTTTGGACCTAAAAATCTAGGAGTCAGGTGAATTAATAGTCCAGGGAACGAGATTACTGCACCTTCAGCTGCAACGTTCCGTCGTGATGGTTGAACAGAACCTTGCCGAAATATCCACGATTCGAAAGGTGGTACTGGAACACGACCTTACAACGGAACGCGATGTGGCGGCGGAAGTCGTGCCATTTCTCCAGACGGAGGCGAAGCGACTGCTTAAGGGCCTTGATTCAAAGTCCATTTTCAATTGAGAGCAACGGCGTGAGAATGACATGCTCACCTTATTCAACGATGCCATGCTTTTCAAATCCTTTTGTGCTGTCTCAAGCGCAGCTCGCGCTTTGTTGACTTCAGCCGTCATCTCCTCCACTGATGCGCCTTGTCTACTTCTCGTGAATGGTCACGCAGACGTCGTGCAGAATTATAACACACCGCTTCTCGCGCTCTTTCAAGGCAGCCTGCGCAGAATCAAGGTTACGCTGAACGACTGCGACCTTCCTAGGATTGGAAACGCGATCACAGTATTGCTCTGCTCCTTTTGTCCAATCCTAAAAAAGCCAAGACCATAAGGAGTTGCCTGGTAATGTGCATATTCGACTCGCCTCAAACTCCTGTTGGACAATATCCAACTGCTCCTTCGCGGCCCGGACCTTCTTCTCCTCGTCGAGGAGCTTCTTCGCCCAATGCTGCTGCTGATTCTGTGCTGCTAGTCGCTGTTCAGCGGCCTGCGTAACTCGACCCTGGAGGCGAGGGATAAGCATTTTGTATATGGGCAGACAGGGAGGGCACGCGCGAACCTGAGCTTCTTGTCGCCGACCATCGAACTCTCCGACCTGCTTCTTAATCTCATTCGACTCCTGAAGTAAAGGCTTCTGCGCCTGCTCAATCACTGCCGTTTGCTCTGCAATACTCTGATATTGAGCCATGAGAGACTCTTTCTCGGCCACCATTTCCTGCATCAAAGATTCAACGGAACTGGGGTATATGAAGTAGCACTGTGTAACAGACCTGCAGAGCTTCATCGAGCCCAGATGTTTCAACAAGCACATTATCGTTGGCCTCTATTTGTACGGAATCACGGGTAGACCTCAGGTTCATCAGCCGCCGATGTATATCCCGACATTGACGCTGAAAACATGATAAGGGAATCAAATCCGGGTGAAATTCATTCGAACCGTACGTTTTGTGTTTCAACCTCGCGTTGCGCCTGCTTGAAGCGCTCACGCAACTCATTGATCTGGGAGTTCAGGGCTTGCAACTTTGCACCCGCAGACTCCGCCTCTTGCTGATAATGTCTAGAGAAAAGGGGAAATATGGCCCTGAACATAAAATGCCAAGGATTTGCAAAAACAAACCGGAGTTGGGCCTCAGCATTCTTGTCCGTGAAAAGCAGATTCCGCTGATCGTTAGGCCTCAATGGTTGCATCGGCTGCGATTGCCCACCACCATCACTGGGATAAGATGAAGCCATGCGGGATATCCAAATGAGGGCAGGGAAGGACAAACCTAAACCGTTGCACGCGCCACAGGTCCGCGGTTAGGCATTGCCCGCCTTTTTCCATGCCCCTCAGTAGTTCGTCGGCTGCGCTGCGCGTCGGGGCTAGAAGAGTTCGCTCAATCTTAGCTTGGTTGATAAGTATGCGAAGGGCGAATTCATTAGACACCTGCGAGGTGGGCTGTATTGAGAATCAAGTAAGGTTTAAGGATATGCTCTTACGTCAAGTACGCGAAGAATAGTACGGTATTGAGGCAGAGGTTCCCCTGACTTGTAATCAAAGATATCGACCTCAGATACAAACACGTTGGTATTCGGACTAGGGATCGTCATCAGTACTGGAAGGGATAAAAAAAGAAAAGACGATCTACACACTTTCCGCTCTCCCTTAGCATATTCTTCAACACAGGAAGGTCCCTAGGATCTGTTACGGCGAAAGACGACATGTGGGAACCAAGGACAACCCTCAACAGGTCTGCCCAGACACGGTCCTTCAATTTCACGTAGACACCAAGCGGACCAAGCGGTTTCTGTCCATGCCATCTTGTCCTTCCGATGCCGTCTAGAACATTCTTGAGGTTTTTCCCATATGGTACAAGTGAATTGTTTTGTTGCTCTATACAACGCTGGATCTGCTCTCGGAGACCCATCACAGCATTTTTCGCTGTTTGGACCTCGCGCTCGGTCTCTTCACCTTGTGTGTTTAAACCACTGGCCTCATTTTTTTTCTCGAGGACCAGCGCTTCCGCCGTTTTTAGGTCCGCCTCAGCTTTCTGGACATCGAGGGTGGCCTGCTGCAGGCGCTGGTTTAATTCGTCTTGCTTGGACTGTGAAAACTCGGCAATTCTGGCTTTCTCAGCCGCCATCCGGGTTTCCAATTGTTGCATTGCTTCTTTGGTCTTCTTCAAGTTGTCACTAATCATGGTCGCGTCGTGCTGGTATTACCGCGGGCTTTCAGCACGACATAACAAAGTAGTCGACTTTCGAAATACCTTCAGATTGCTGAGCTTGTTCCTATTCGTTCGCAGGGTGTCACTCAGAGTTTTCTTCTTCTCCATAAGATGGTTGATATTGCCGAGATTTTCGTGTTCTCTCTCATACATCTCGACGTCGGCAGTAGCTGCATTGAATTTTTGCTACGTCCTAGCATTGAGCTGAGTACGGTCATTCTAATTGGACCACTTACGTCGGCTTCATCCAAACTACGCTGGATCTTTGGAATGCGTTGCTCCACCTTATGAAGTTCAGTAGCTTTTTGTGTCACTTCCTGCCAAATAATTCAACATAAATGAGATGGTAGGATGACCAGCGGATGACGAACTTCCTGCTTCGCAGCAACATGAGCCCATGCTAGCTCTTTCTTGAGTTCATCAGCCTTATGCCTCTGCTCCCGGGCTTTAGATGCTTCCTCAAAGCGCGTGTGCACCTCTTTATAGTGAGCTTGGAGGTCTGGGATTGCTTCTTTCTTGCGCATGAGCACCTTGGAAGTTTGGGAGATATTTTCGAGGCATGTTTCGTACTCTTCACTGAGCTGACTAAGCTGAGTGCCACGGAGGAAGAACTAAGAGTAAATGAGACTTTGGCCGAGAACACAAAGGGCACCAGTCCTACTTTATATTTGTCGGATGGATGAGAGGAGCTCAAAAACTGCCTAGCTGCGTCTGGATTGGGCCATCAGAAAAGCTGAAAGTAATGACGATCAAGTGCCCGAATTACCTTGCGTAAGGACGTTCATGGGATTGTCTACTTGGATGTTCATATGGTCGCAAATAGCGGAGAGCTCTTCGCGCTTAGTCGAGATAAGTTTGCCATCCCTACTCTTGATCTTGTACGATGACGACCCTTCTTTGGTGAAACGGCGGGTGATGACGATACTGTCTCCATACGGGTCATACTTATAAGCCTCTTCGCCCTGGTTTTTAAGTTGAATTGTCACTTCTGCAGCACTAGCCTCGATCGCACTCGTCACCGAAGAGAATAAAGTCAAGTGGAATGAGCACATACGGTTGACCCTCTCGGATGAACGCCTTCAGACCGCTCCCACGGCCAGTAGAAGTGGCCTTTCCGCCCAATGCCACCGTGATTGCGGTAAGGACAGCACTCTTACCACCTACACCCCATGTTAAAAACATCACACATAATTTACCAGCTCTACGCACTTCCATTATGACCTATAAGGGTGACATGGACTCGGTTGATACCACAGAATATTGCTATGCTACGCACCAATGATGAAGTTGATCTGCGGACCGAATTTAAACGTGAGAAACTTGTGACACATGAACTGGTGCATCTCGACAGATTCAATAATGCCATATTTCGCGGCGCCCTATTAGTAGGAGCGTCAGAGTTGAAGAGATTGGGCATGGAAAGGAACGCACCGCCTGTTGTTTGTTTCTTTGACGAATAGATTCGCGAATAGACTCTTCGTGCTCCTCTTCGAAGCGTTCCTGAGAACACTCATCCTCTTCAGCTTGGACATCTCGTATCGCAGTGATGTCGTCGTCGTCATCGACTCGAATGTCATTCAAGATGTCATTATCCTCTCTTGCCTTGCCCTTGCCTTTCGATTTCGAGGATCGATGCTCTGCTTGATCTTTGCTTTCCCGCCGAGACCGCTTAGCACTCGACTGGCTGTGCTGGTTGTCATCTTGATCGTCATCGCTGTCTACAATTGTTCTGCGTTTAGCCATGAGAGGAGTGTGTGGACGCGACGCGTGAAAGTGAATGAGGCCGGGCCGGGGTCGCGTCGGATAAACAACACCAAATGGATTGTCGTTTCCAAGAGAAGCAACGCCGGTCCAAAGCTGCGACCGGTCGTTCGCCTTGTTTCTCGTCTCGTCTCGCTTTGCCATTCTTCCCAACGTCCCCCCACTGTCTTCTGGGGAGAATTCACTCATTTATTCCACGCTCATTTATTTTTCGTCTCTCTGAATGGCCTCTCTCGCTGGTCGACCCCCTTTTGCTACAAACATACCCGACTCGCTCCGCGCTCAGTCCCAGTCACAAGCTCGGTATAGACAACAAACCAGAGACGACTTGAATGCACGTACCCCTGCATATAATCAGTGCGTTATCCCATCCCCCCCTCCCTCACTGACTCTCCCATGGTAATCTTTTATTTTCTCTCCTGCAACTTTGGTCCGTACGTGGGGTGAGTCTGGTAGAAAATATTGCCAAATTTTAATTTTAATTTTATTGGTTACAGATGGCTATTCGACGATAGAACCCACACCACGCATGCTGCCCAATTCGTTCCACATCAAATGCCAGTACCCCTTGCCGCTCCAAAGCCGGGGTATGTTGCTCCAATTAATGCGCTAAACATGTCCCAACTATCCGACAACGCTCGCTCTCCTCCTGGTTACGACATTGGCTGGCATGGGGCTGCCCATGTGCCCCCTGCTGTCACACGGCAGCGTCCTCCTGTTTCGCCGATTTCCGTGCCTAGTACTCCCCATCCTCTGCCACCAACCATGACTCCTATCCTCCCTGTTTTCGCGCGACCATCAAACCCCACTGAACCCAGTGACGTTAAACGGGGCCCCGAGCCTATAATACGTGGGAATTCGGAAGAGAAACTCCTTCCCCGACGTGGCGAAAAAGGTGATGACTTCTGGAGGCGTTTCAGTATGGTCGCCAGAGAAGAGAGCCGAAAACCTTATTCGCAGAAGCAGAGGTAGTTTTACTCTATTCTTTTCATAATTGTTACTTATCGTGTACGTATTTCTCAGTGCGTGGCTTCGCGAAACGCAGAGCGGTGCGAATCGTTTGTCCATATGGGTATGGATCGTTGGCCTCATCGTTTTTTCCGTATGCCCACTTTGTCATTTCCTTATGTGATCCATCATCTTATGGCAACCGTAGTGTGCTGGCCTCGGCATAGGGCTTGGGTGGTATCTTTCTCACAAGGCCCCCCCTCATCAAGACCCCACTGCTATTGGAGGACATGCTAATAATGGCGCTGACACGACGAGTTCGCGACCAATCCAGGGCATTCACACTGGTGCCAGCATTGACTCTGCATCACCACATGTAACTCCTACAAACACTGTCGCTCGCCGCGCCGTCTTTCCACCCTCATTGCCAACTCCTGCGGCCGGCGCACCCATACACGTCATGCATATATCCCACCCGCATGGCTCAAAGCATGGCTCTTCTGACTCACGACGTCATTAACGTCGTAATCTCAACCATGCAACTACGTGACCAATCTGCACATCTTTGATCTTTGATCTTTGTTCATCCCAATGTGGGATCGGTGTTTTTCAACCCAAGTTCCCATCCACCCGTTTTCCTAAGGTATAGATGACCAACATACCCTTAATACCACTCGCAATTTCATTTCTTATTTGACAATGGCATTTTATTTCAATTATCATGTCAAAAATACCCCTTGTGAAACCCCAGAACAGTGCGTAGCTTGCATTCTACCTGGACTTCCCCACTGGACAAGAGGATCATCTACCACATCTATGTAGTCCTCACATAGGCATTCTTGATTCCAACCAACGGTAATTTGACTTTATATCCAGTGTCTTCTTTTCACCATTTGTGGTCGTCCGCGTCCCATGTACTTATTCGTCTTTGCTATGAATGTGTCGGACCAACGATGCATAATGATCAGCCAATTCAGGGGTACCTCTGGACGCTACTCTACAATTGATTAAGCATGTCAGTAAGTTCTGCCAAGTCATATTGGTATACAGGTATGTGCAAAGAAAAGAAAGAATGTGTTGCGATGTGTTGCGCGAAACCTCAACGAAGTAAGGCGGAGAAACGATGATGCAAGTTCTAGAAACATAGGTATGCTGAGGAATGAATCTATGGAATGAATTAAAGAATTCCTGTCGAAAGTAATGGAATATATGCGCAGACGAGCCGGCTGGCAGGCTCAGGCTATCCCCGGGCCCTAGTAGCTGACCCCTTCTTCCTCGATGCACTCGAGCCGCTGTCCCTTCGTAGCCCTTTATAAACCGGAGAGCAGAGTACCTCAATGTCAGAATCGGAGTCATTATCAGCCTTCGAGGATGCCGTAGGAGTCGCGCGTTGCTCCTGTGGTGCGGCTGCACCGCTACCGTCGTGGTCGGTCGTGTCGTTCGAATTCTTCGTTGCCAAATCCCGCTGCTCGCTACTACGTTGTCTCTTCCATCCCTCAGACATCGAACGTATCCGAGCAGCCAGCTCATCGCGATATCTCCCGACCGAGGCATCATCCCAATGTTTGTGGGGAACCCGCCGACCTTTCTGTAACGAGGAACGCCATTGGTAAAAAAAAAAAGTTAGATCAAGACGTAAGGTTGCCATATAGCATAGTTCAGTAACATACGCTGCGAATGATGTCTGACGAGAGCTGCGGGTCCTTCATGAACGTCTTGGCAAAGTGCAGCAGATATATACCGCAGTCACAGAAATTGGGCTGGGCGGGTACCTGAACAACAAGTAAATCCCACACAAACCCCATAATAGACGAGTAAAGTACCCACGATTGCCTGTATGCCTTTGGGTTCGTTAAGCGTGGCTTCTTCTAGCTGCTTTTTGTCATGAGCCTCCATGAGAAGGTATTTGCTGAGCCTCTTGACAGCTTGGGGGTGCTTCGATGCCAGCGAATCAAAAGTGTAGATGTAAGTTCTCGGAAGCCTTAGATATCATGAGTGATACTTCTGGAGCTGGAAAGAAGGATGCGCACTCGACAGTTTCTTCGGGCTCGCTCTCGGGATTACCCATGGTTTCATCTTCATCGATCTCAATCTCTGGCAGGGCGTTGTTGTTGATAGGGACAGGTTGAGGGATGTCGTTGCCTTGTCCTTGACTCTTCGTGCCATAGAAAGTAGATGGGGGAATACCTGATGTCCCTGATGTCCTGATGGTATCACCTTCGCTCGTTCCCCACGATACTGGATGGTTTAATTTATCAGCGTCATCGCCTTGAGGATCCGCAGTCGGCAGTATTGCGGGGAGAGAGGGTGACGAGCTGTGGGGATACATTAGGACTGGGGAATCTGGGCATTTCGTAACCAAGGTGTCCGGGCTGGTTGCGCCAACAGGCTGTTGTCCATCAATTCGCTCCGTCGTTAGGTCCACTTGTGCGAGGTCGGATTCTACCATTCGCTCAACATCAATCTCATCCTTTTGATCATTCGTTCTCGGAGTCTCTGGCCCGGTGAGTTCAGAACAAGAATCAGCATCGACTTGACCATTTGGTGGCGGATCCGGTTCAGGGGGAAGTGATTGTCTCGATGCAGGATCCGGTTGCAAGTCCGGGGAATCGATAATGACCCCTAAACGACGCGTAGACCTGCGGATTTGGATGCTGCTTGTCTCTTGAATAGGACGCACTAGTAACGTGTATTCCGGAAAGTAGATGATGGCCAGATACCAGTGCAAGCTATGACCCATTGAAAACCGATTTCACCAACCTGGGTCAAAAGAGACGTACTTCTCGTTGATCGGAACGACGATGTACTTCTTCTGAAAAAGATCAAATTTGGACGTCCATTTCCTGACACTGTTATAGCCGTCCTCAGGACTGTGAAACGTAATATGGATTAATGCCTTGAAAACGAAGCACTCGACGCACATTTTCGTGGAAAGCTTCTTATAAAAAAATGAATTGAAGACGTGGACTTGACTAGCCAACTCGGGGTTGCTCTCCTGTAAATCAGCCAACCATAGCCTTCTGGAGTCAATTTCATCAAAATTTCGCCACAGAAACGACTTACTTGAGACCAAACTCAATTAATGTGTCGTTCAGAAATTCGCCAGGATCTAAACGACAAACATCGCCATTCGTGATATTAAGGGAGCCAGTACCAGAGCGATAACCCAGGATCCTGGGTGAATGTTAATAGCAGCAACGGACCTAAGGCGAGGCAACATACACTTCATCGGGATCAGGCCTTGGGGAATATCGCCTCAGTTCGCCCCCAGACAGACGCGCCGAGCGGCGCACGGGGATCTCAATAGTTGTACTTGCATCAGTGCGACTATGAACCATTTAGTTAAACAAGAACCCTAATGAGATGAAGCTTACAGTTTTGGCCGCGGGCGGGGCTTAGAAGGTGGATTAGGGGGATTTTTCATGGGAATATCCACATGCATAGGTTCTGGATTGTTTGATACCGATGGTCTCTCGTGAGAACGCATGACAGCCTCCCATAAGGCCCTTGCAGCCGGTTCGCTGAATTATGATGTCAGCATGGGGGAAAATTGCAGAGAGGGCACGCACTTCAAAATCGATTTCCCATCTTTTGCCTTGATAGCATCCACCAACTTTCCGACAACTCCCATGTAAACATTATCATCCCAGTCACTTGCAGATGTATCGAATTTGAACGTGAGGAAACCTTCAAGATCGGAATCACCTAAGCGCGTTGGTGTAGGTGTGAGATCAAAGCTGCCAGAAGAATTTTTTTAAAAACATACCGGGATGGAATTTGAACGCATCGCGATTTTGTACTTTAGCCATTATGGATGGGTGAATTTGGATGAGTGGCTCTGATGTCATAGTTTTCTGGAGGAGACCTCAGACTTTGACCTTGCCAGACATAAGGGGACCAACCTTCACGTCGACAAACTTGACGTCATCAACGGACCCATTTCTGAGTTCTAGTTCGAACTGAGACGAGCCATTCGTGTCTTTCACTTTGAGGCATCCTGACTCCACGACGAGATTGACCAGAGGTCCCGGTGTTACTTCCTGTGAGGAGATGGTAGCTCCGATCGAACATTCCTTCAAAGGTAGATGAAGAGAAACACGATTTCCCGTCGCTTTCCCTTTCAATGACTTGGAACCGGAGACGAAGTCAGATGGTCTAGTGGCGTCTGCGTCCACCAGTTGAAGGGGTAATGCATTGACGTCTCGCCGGGGGACCTCATGGCTCGCTTAGTTACAGCTGCCGCAGACGAAAACAACGGACTCACCCGTTTTGGTTTCATCCCGTTCTTCCTTGATTGTGCTAAGGCAACAAGATCGACATGACGAGGGCCATCTTGTTCGAAGAAAGCCACTTTCGCCTTGACATTACCCAGTCCGGGTGACATCTTTGCTTGCGCAGTCGACGGACTTCTTCCAGAAAGACGGGGTCTCCCTGGCTGCACATCATCGCCATCATCGTCCGGACGAGAAGCTGACTCCAACCTGCGTGACGAATTCTGTTTCATCATCGTTTTGCGCAGGCGAGATGTACTTGCGCCATCTTGTGGAGACTTGCGTTGCCCCTCCAATGACACACTGAACTGGTTCATCGGTGAAGGCTTGTTTTGATCGAAAATATACGAAGCATTTGGGTTCAGGAAGTCCACTGGATCAGGGGAGGAAGTCGTCACTACGATCGGGTCATGAGGGTCGTTATTCGTGGCAGGCGTATCATCTTCTCCGTCGATGATAATAGCGTCGGCAGTGGCGAGGTTAGCGTGCACAGATTTAGGTGTAGAGGGGACGGCCGATGCGCGTTTACGTGGCGAGCCATTCTTGGAAAAAAACCTTGATAGGGTGTGTTGTTCGGGGTGGTCCACCTTCTGACGTTTCGGCGTAGGTCGTGAAACCGACCTTAAGGCGTTCGATGAGCCTGCTCGGCCATTTCGGCCTTCAACCTGACGGGTATCACTGCTCGTCATTCGACGGCTGTATGGATTCGGAACCGATCCCTGCTGCGACCACGATCCATTTCTTCTACCTTGCGCAGTAGAGGGTGAGAGGACGGACTTACTTTTCCGGGGGTAATTATCGTCGGCTTCCTCTGCCATCTGCCGAAAAAGCACCTAGTTGTTACACACAAGTTGGTTGATCCCTGAATGAGTTGACGTACGCTCGTGCTCCGTCTGTTCCGCCTGAGGCATCCCTGAAATTGTGAGGTAAACCAGCTGTGGTGTGCAATTCGCGGATATTTCCCATATCATCGCGAGCAATGCTCATAGCTATAGCTACGAGCAAGGACTTGAAGAATACGAAAGATCTAGATGGGGTGGTATGTGTTTAACACGCACGGTGCGGGTCAGGCGGCACTCCATTCACTACCATAAATGGTAATCAACTCAACTACTCGTACTAGTACTGTACAGCCGGTAAAAATCCGCTGTGAGATATAAACTGCCCGCTATGCACACAAATCCCTTCCCCCCGTGCCTTTTTTGCTCTTTGTGAGCCCAGAGTAGCGCATTGGCTACGCTTTCTCGCTCCCCACCCCGTGGTGTCCATAAACTAATGTCGTCATCTATGACCCGAATCACGTCGCGTATCTCCGAGGAAGGCACCGGGAGTACCCATGACATGCCCTCTACTGGTGTGAACTCTAATGCGGCCGCGCGAACGTTGATTTTCACACCCGTTGGTCGTTTGAAAGACAAGAGTGGCGATAGTGTCTGCGAGGGCGTCTTTGGAGGCGAGTGCGAAAGTGCCAGGACAAAAGTCAGGTTCAGTTCCTCTGAACCACTAACAGCGGTTGAATTGAGGAGGTGAGACAAATATGACGCCAGTACAGACGCAGATGCAGGGTTATGGGCTCCATCCACAAGCACGACCAAAGACTCGTCGGGGTCTTTTCTTTCACTACTAGGAAGACACAGCCTCGACAAGGGCACATCGTGAAATGATAGCCTTCCAGCCCAGGTCGTCGACCGCACACCAGCCGCAATCGTGCTTGGAGTGATCTTGCTCCGGAACGGAAGCTGATGAGTGGTGGAAGGGTGGGTCAGGAGTGAGGAGATAATGTTCGCAGCCACGCCCAAATTATCCAGCTGATGATCTCCATGCAATGGAAGTTGTGCCAGAATAGGGTCTGGGAAGCACGGTAGAGACAAGGAGACGGGTCGCACGGCAGCGGGACGAAAAGGTGAAGAGGAGGTGACATCAGGCCCCGCAGGTCCATCCACAGCCTCATCCCACATCCGTGTGACAGCCGGATTGGCGCATACAAGGTTCGCGCCGACCTCTTCGACCACGATCCCCACAGAAACCATAACGTCAGGATACTTCTGAAGCCCGATGATGAATGGCCGCCCTTTCCTTGCGATGCCCGCTTTCTGTGTCGCAATCGTACCCACGGTATCTCCGAGGAATTTCTGATGGTCTAGATCAACGGCAGTGAGGGCGGACACAAGGATGCAATCATCGGAAACAGCATTCGTGGCATCCGTGCGCCCTCCCATACCGGCTTCGAGAACGACGATGTCAAGTTTGGCTGACTCGAACAACATCAAGGCGGTAGCAGTGAGGAGTTCAAAGCTGGTGGCTCCGATGCCTAACCCCGAGTTGCGGTCTTCTACGACTCGACGTGCATCATTATACGAGTCGAATGCCACGAACTCGCCATTTATCACGATTGAGTCCAGGACGGAGATAAGATGTGGGCTATTAAACCTGCCGACAGTAAATCCACTTGCTTGTAATATTGAGGCAACGAATGAGGAGACGCTGCCCTTCCCATTGGTACCCGTGATATGGATTGTTGGCAGAGTGTATTGCGGGAGGTGCGAGAGTAGGACCTCGATTCGCTCGAGCGAGAGGTCTATGTGGTGGGTCATCGGAACAGATCAGGATGGGGATAAAAGTTGCAGCGCGACAAAGAAAAATAACGAGCGACTCGGAGCGTTAGTGGGCGTTGAGTATGTTGAGCACGCACGTTCACAATCAGGCCGTCTATTCATGTTCCAGTCACCTGTGTTTGTCGAGGGTTGTCGTTGATTATTGATTAACGTTGATTCCGCCCCGCCCAACCGCCGCCCTTAACAGGCCTAACCGCCCGTCAGTAGTCTTGAAGCAATTCACTTCGTTACCAGCTGTTCTCGGCAAGCGAATCCATTCTGTCGACTCACTCGACTCTGTCTAACACTCCAAAATCGCCAAAACCTCACCCACCATTTGAGATAATAGGTCACTTCCACGAACATTCAAGTCGGTTCAAGCAGACAAGTTCCGAGAAGGTTTTGGACGACCGTCCTGTGCAAGATTCGAATGTATTACCCGCTTCCCTCCTATATGATTGGCTTCGGCGGGCGAGCACGTTCAGTTTGTGAAGTGACTTCGGAGCGGCACAATCTGGAATTGGCCGTGAACGATTTCGCAGAGGACATGACGATTATCGACAACGACGAGAACGAAAGAAAAATGAAAGGTCTACGTGGTTTTAAAATGAAATTTGTCCCTCGGCAGCGAAAGCATGCTTATGGCGGCCAGCGTTGATTCGAGTCGAAGCCGAACAGACGGTCATTATAACAGACCCACACCGAGCAGTATTATTTCGAAACTTAACGGTGCACAGTCATTGGTAAGGTGGACATCTCTTGGTCCTCTAAACGAGTCTATCGTGATGAGTACCATATGACAACAGGTCCGTATGTCACGTCCTTTGCGATAGTCTTCCTTCGCCAATGGCGTGTGATCAGCCTTACCCCTGCGCTATCGTGTACTGTATCTGCGGGTGGAGGCCACGACCGCAAAGCAAAGCGCTCTATGCCGCTACGTTTTCTGGTACCTTGACTTTACCACGACGCATAGACGACAGACGCGGCACGCTTCGTCAAAGTACCGCCCACGATCCCCACACAGACCTTGCAAGTTTTCCATATATTTCAGCATCTTCAAGTTCGGTGTCTCACAACGAGTATATCCATTTCCGAATTCTCAGGCCCCATCATCCCAACATGCGAGATAATCGCCTGTTGTACATTGCTGAAACATCAGACGAGAAGCAAACCACACAGTATCCAATTGGTCAAGTTCACGGAGGCCTATGGGCACCAAACATCTTTTGCGATGGA
>Ga0137358_10001083_pt1 | contig 14195 bp, 20 predicted proteins | sample Mad1_20_16metaG_FD_105551 | JGI IMG/M metagenome (GOLD analysis project Ga0137358, IMG submission 105551) | Vadose zone soil microbial communities from Angelo Coast Range Reserve, California, USA - Mad1_20_16 metaG | ecosystem: Environmental > Terrestrial > Soil > Vadose zone | place: USA... | reverse complement strand
TACTTGTTTTTGTGACTCACCACAACACAGATCTTTCACATTCCATGGCTATTCACGATGTCAATCGCTGCCACGCGGATGTACCGCGGTCTGGATGACTTTCAATCCTCTGACATGTATGATAACCATCTCTTCCTCTCATCTCTACTATGCTCACCACGTGAAAAATGTCACCGCAGTTTGAACGTATCTTCCCATAAAGGTGGCCACCCGACCTTAGTCTCAGGAACCAGGGATACTCCAGCCAGGTCAATTCCGCTCCCTCGGATAGATGTGGAGATGCCCACAGTCCACGATGACTCACTGATGTCACAAGTGGTCGGTGACATGGATACACAGCTGCACGACAAATCACATGAACTGGTGTAATGCCGGCATCAACGCATCTTAGACCAACACGAGAAGTCTTGTGGGTGCCGTCAAATCTATCTGACTTGCTCTTCCCTTCCTTGGTTCCGACAAAGTGTATCACTGGCTTCTCCATTACCAGGTTCCTATTTTTTTTGGGTTGTTTTGCCTCATACGATATATATCTGCCACCTCCAATGCGGTCTTTGTTCCCCTGTGCCCAGTCTCTTTCTGAGCAGCCTGTCTTGGTTCTCGCATTACTATGATTTCGTACCTTTTACTTCCATAGATCTCACTCTTTCACCTTGAAAACTCATGATTTTATAGTTGTTTTGAACCCCTCCCATTTATTTGCTTGATTGACGTTCTAATAAGGCAGGGAAATAAGACAAGGATGTGATATCAATTAACGTTTGGATCAAATGCTCTTTGTGTGTACACGACCACAAGCGCCTTATCTATGCGAGATTGATGCACGTGACAGCATCAGCAAAAAAGCGCAGAGATGATAGGACATGACCCGCACAGTAACTTAGACGAAGGCAGACTCAACCTTCTCGACATGGGCCCTGCCTAAGGGGACACCCCGCTGCCAGTGGCCGTGCGCCAGAACTACCGTCCCGCATTGGGAGGCAACCTGGGCGAAGATCACACGTATACTACTGGATGCATCAGCACCGCAAGGATACAACGCCCAGACAAGGACCAATACCTTCCTGAGTCACGGTTACCCTCGCACAGCCAGGCATGCACCATATCCTCCAGAATGTATTACAGATGTACATTGTCACTACGTACTTATACAGCGACGCCTTCCCGAGACACCTTCAAGTTAATACTTCTCCCAGGAGACTTTACCAGTAGGTCAATATGCTACATTCGCTGGCCAGCAGCACAAGCTGTAAAACTATCCAAAATCTGCCGAATCTGTCAGTGAGACATAATGGTGGGCCTAGGCTGTTGCTCCCATGGAGCTCATTTCTCCACAATGTTCACAAACAGTGCCAACTATCAGTCCACGCGGTTTTTCAAACGGCTTTTCGTCCATATTCGGGACAAAACGATTTGCCTGCAGTATAGAGTGCTGCAAGTGGCTCGTAGCGGTACGATTGGTCTCCAACGCAGTTCGACCGTTTGTCGGGAGAATTTCCTGTGAGCTGCCATGACATGGAAAAAGTAAAATGACCACAAAACAGAGGTGGGAGATAAGATCTTACATATTAGAGGATAAAAATTCGGACAAAGAGCGATACATCCGTGTGGCAGCAATTGTCATTGTAATCGCCCAGGGAATCTGAAAAACCTATCACATGATGCAGGAAAGGGTAAGAAACTACCATCCCCAACTAACAACAGCTAAAACGTACGAGGTTGAACGGTTCTGCCATTTCGAGCATCGTCGGGCTCAGTCAGCATTATTCATGACCGACGAAAAAATATACCGTACCGTTAAGGTTCAAATAAATGAACACCTGGGGCGCAAATGGCGATTAGCGAGAGGGAGAGGTGCAGGTGCCTATGCCGACTTACGGTTGGCGTGAGCTCTGCGACGACGGCAACTAAGAGCCAGATGACACCCTTACGTAATAGAAATATATATCAATGAGTCGAGAGCACAGCAGTTGGAAAGAAGCGTTACTGCAGTGCCCTACCTGGTTCCACAAGAGGCGTCCCAAAGCCAACATACCACCATAACGGCGTATGCGGGACAGACCAATTAGCATGATAGAAAGTAAGACGATATCGGTGATAAGTGCGAAAGTAGTGCTGAGTTTGATGCTCTCCAGTTCGGTGACCACACAGTTTGCGTCGCCAAATGTAGCATGGAACTGTAGATGAATTAAATTCAGAAGGTTCAAATAGATGGTATTGATGATTGTTCACCCGCAAGACACCTGATGCCACACCGCGTTCAAATAGGGCTCACTATCTCGAGGAGAGGAACGGCCCTACCTTGAATGAGGAACACAAGGTTGGTTCCCCACATGCCGGTCGCGATAGCTATAACGATCCTATCCCTATCCCAAATGGCAATTCTGGCAGTGCCTATAAGCTTTATACGGGCTGCAATAACGGAAAACGTACACGCGAAGCACGATCAACAGCGAAGAGGCAGCGAGGGCTAGGTAAGCCAAGATCTGGGAAAAACGGGGCTTAGAAATTCGTCCTCGGAGATTAGGATGCGATGGCGTGCATACAAACTGGGAACTCATCAAAACCTGGAGAACGTGGTCCGTCAGAGAGGCGGGCAGAAATGACGTGAGGAATGATGTGGCGCGTACCTGACAGTTGATCTGGGTCGTAGTATCAATATTATAAAGATTTAGGGCTACAAGTACGAGGGTGACCACACGGGTAAAGGAGTAAATCTGCCAGGTGAGCATATCAGAATTTTCCCACTAGTATATCGCAGAACAAAGAAAAACAGGAGAATTATTACCAACCCATATCGTCCACCTGCATCGGCGACGGCCCTGGATGACACTCCACTCGTAGCCAAGAGTGGTCATAAACTCCCAACTGGGAGCAGGAAATTGAGTAATGCAACACATTGTAACGAACAAGAGCCAGGCCCACATGAAGAAACCATCCACCAAACTCAGGAACTTCTTGAGTACCGCTAAAAGGTGAGTCTGGTGAGCTTCTCAGTTCAAGAGAAAGGCCGAGAAGCACATGCACCGATATCTTCGACAATGACAGCCGGGTCTTTAAAATTGACCATCCTGATGGTCAAGAGTGACAGAGTAGATATATAAAAAAAGAGCGGACTGGGGATTATAACTCTTCCCATGACAATGGCTTCTGATTGCTTTATATATTGGGAGAGTTACCAATCTTGGTTAGTGAATACTAGATGATCTCATCATCAACTTGTCAAATGGGAAGACGTGACCATCTTCGAAGCCCCTGCGCGCCTCTATGCTCTATCAAGGACCGGTTCTGGTTGTCATTGACAAGAATAGGCACGAGACGCACGACAATTTGACCATGCTCAGCAGCCCTCAAGCACAGGGTATCCCCACCACAAACAATGCAGGGTACGTGTCGTGTTGTAACCGCCTCAAGTCTGAAGGTGGTACGTTGGTAACAGTGTTCGGATCTCTTAGGTCAGATTCGGAATGAACATGACTCGGACACCGCTCACCGCTCATGTAAAAAAACTAACGACATTGTTATTTCCCATATTTCACTTGACAGATTTTCTGTGCCTAGTCTCAGATTTTCGGGGCCAATGATCATGAAGCAAACATTAATTTTACCTTGTGGATTTTACTTACGGGGCCGTTGGTGGCACCGTTCAGTCACAACAGAGGACGTAAATCGTGCCATTATCTTGAATTTGACAGCTGTTGTTACGGAGTGTCACGATGCTGCCAGTACAGATGAATGAATCAGTTGTGTGAGGTGGACCGGGTATACGTAGTTCCTTCCTTGCCCGTCCGTGGGAGAAATTCCACGTGACGCCGTCGACAGGACCACCGTGTTGATCAAACTCAAATCAGAATCAGTGGCAACCAGTGGCATTAACGACGGGCCCTCTACAGTATCGTACAGTAATTTACAAGCAGTTTTCTTCGCCGTGGAGCCCGGGGTACACGACATGCTAGCTATCACATCACGTGCGCGTTGGTTCGTGTTAAATCAGTCGCCGCTACAAGAATTCTGGTCTTTCAAGTGCATGTCAAACCCCGCACCAGCTCTTACGGCGACGAGGCTTGCACGCCAATATTTCTCAGAAAGAAGTAATAAGTACCTACTATCCCACGCCGTGACCCACATCTTCGAGCCACCCACCGGCTGTCCTCGAGGCTGGCAACTTGAAAATGGCCGCACAAAGAGACGCACGTTGAGTCTAGGCTTCTCCGTCACCCTGGAGATTAGACAGGCTACTGTATGGCTTTGAAAGCCAGGAATTCTCCACCCCCTTCCATTTTGGTGATCATGTCGCAAGTCACCCAACCCGATGATCGCATCAAAATCGTTATCGGTTGCAAGATTGTCGTAATGGTATGGGAGGGGTGTGATTGACAGACTCATCCGTGCTGACCGAATAAGTTCTCAAGCCTTTAACGAGTTCTTGTGCACTAACGGGAATTGCTGCGCGTTGAAGAGTTTGAAGAAACGTGAAGCGCAACTGCATGACGTGCGAATTCTCGACAGTCACGCTACGTTAGTAGGATGATGTGACTATCGAGACGTCTCGAACACTAACCGCCATACCCGACATGGCTGACATTTTCAAATACATAAAGATGGAATTCGGCCATGGCGCCAGACACCGCCAGTTCCTGGCTTATCTGTCAGTTATATTTTCTCAGACTGACCGGAGGACATCGGCACATACGCCTCGTCGTGCTTTTGAACGTATGACAACCGATGAAATCATACTGTATGGCCTCCATCTAGCAGATTTCTCAGAAATAAATGCACGCTTGGACTGAACAGAATCGGCTACTATCAACAGAAGCCGATTCTGTTCAGTCTCAATCGATCTGACGACCCTCACATTCCCCGGCGGCTGAACAGAAACGGGATCCTCACCACTCGACAATATCGTTTCTCACAGGCATACAAAGTGACGAAAAGTACAACAAGAGGTAATGGAGTGGCCCCAAAGAAGCAGTTCCTAGTGCTGAAAGACTTGTTTCTACTCGGGATACATACTGCGCTTTACGTCGCCATTGACACTCCACACATTCGGCTTTCAAGCACCCGCTCACTTGTGCTGTTGCATGAGTCATGGTCGATGCGTGATTGTTCATCTTCATTATCGTTCGTCTGAGCTGTTGGACGTTGATCAAAAGCCGTATACACAGTTACCTCGATCCGATTCGGTGAAATCAACCGATGTGGCCTGGGCCCGTTTGGGCTTCGAAAGTGAGACATTTCCCAATTTGAGATTCCTGTGAGCACTAAAACAAGTGCCCTCGTTGAGCAGGATTAGAATATAAGAGGCATACACGTAGGGGAACCCGGAGGGCAAGTCTACCTGAGAGCGAAGCATTTGCATGGCAGAGACTCTCATTGAAATGAGAGCGTGGGTCAGGGGCCTTTGTGTTACAGAAGGTGCAGGAATTAGGAGTTTTTACGCATATTTACGAACTGACCCGACAGTCGGAGCTGAATCGAGCTCAACAGACAGTTAGGCCTGGGAAGTGAAAATCGCCGTTCGAGGCTCAAATAGCCATACCTGCGACGTAAAGCGGGGAAAAAAGGGGGAAGGAACAAGAAAATATCCGGATTAATCGGTGGCGGGGCTTCAGAGACGAAAGGAAGTGATAGATAAACGAGAACTTCGAAAGGAAAGGACATTAGGACTAATGGAAAGGACCAGGCAAAAGAGCGTGGATGGAAACAAGGCCATGTCGGCAGAGATCCATGCAGCAGAGATACGGATGGGGTAAGCCCTGATGGTTAAGAATTGATGGTTAAGAATTGGACATTCACCAGCGTAACATCTATTACCAAAAACTACGTTGGTATAGAATTAAAGGACGTTTGCTATACCGATCGCCCTCTAGTGAACTCCCAGCTGGACAGAAAAAGGTTGGATTGCGTAGTGCGCGAAAAGAGAGGAAGGAGAAGACTCACACGTATACATACCACATAGGTAGTGCCAGAGACTGTCAAGAGAATCAGAGCATTGGGCGCTCAGGATCTTGAAAATGGCAGCAAAACCGTTCGGCAAAGCCAAACTGCGTGGTCAAAATATGATCCCAATGTTGACAATCCCGGTGGATATCTACTGATGGCAACATGCCACCGTCATAAAGGCCACCCAGACGGCCAAATTAGTCCGAACCAATCGTTGAGCTGTCTGTAAATGATTTCTCAAAGTAGCAATTCTGTTATAGATAGTGGATTTCTTTCAGTGTTTTCTTCTCTTCTACGTATGCTAATAGGAAAAAGCGGTGTCAGCAGGGGACGTCGGGTGGCCGGTGACAGGTCGTAACGGTACAGTACTCATATTAGTGTTGATTAAACTTGATCGACGTACGTGCAAGGTACCGGTGTTGTACGTCCCTGACAACTGCCTACTGTATCAAGACTCAAATAACTTGTGACTTACAATAAGGACGCGACTTGGCTATAAGACGGCACAGACTCGGAGGAGGCCGAGTGTTGAATGGACAAAAAAACCTAATCACCGACCTCAGTTGCCATGGATCAGCAACTCAGACTTCGCTATTCCCCTGCTTGTGCTCATGGAAACCTTCCCATCATGACCTGACCGAAGATGATACTGTATCTTACGTTGCCTGTAATTGCAGGGGAAAGGGAGTGTTGATGGTCGTTGAGGCCACTGAGGGGTGGAAACGCCAAGATGCCCGGGCCGGTACATAGCGCCAATTGCTGGATCTCGCCTCCGAGACACGTGACATACTGCACCGGGCTCTCACTATCATCTACGCCAGGAGAAGGAAAATGCGAACTGCTCGGAAATATAGACGAAATTTGGAAGCCTTCGATTAGTGGACAATTGGGGCTCTTGCTGGAATACGATACTACGTGGTTGTCTTTGTGTTGAGCGCACTGTGAGTCGCGGCAGTAGCTTCCGACTCGCGTGCCACCACTGACAGGTCTTCATCTCATCCCTTTCCACCGCGAATGCTTTTTGATTCACCGTCACCGTGCCGATTCGCCTTCAAATTTCGATTTCCTGGCGCTCATTGTCCGCCTGTCTTACCCTGTCCGACGAAGAGCCGCTCGGCAAAATCTCTGAGTATCACTCGTGACTCCCCATAGCCTCGTTGTCTACCGCTGAAGCAGAGGACAATGCACTCCAACAGGGAGAGGAGAACTCGACAAAACACACCCTGTCCTGCGGCAGCGCCGTCAAGGTCAAGACAATGCAAAACATCACAGAACCTGCTCAAGCGAGTGACTCGCCCAGCTCACATCACCCGAACAGGTGTATTACGACCCCTCCTCATCTCACCATCCTTCCCGCCGAGCATACGTCCTCATACCCATCCTTGAGTCACCCTCCTCACGCCAGCAAGTCTCAAAGGTGGACACTTCTCGATAATGGCGATCACTCGCGAGACTACCCTCAAATATTTTCGGCGCGGGGAGTAGGGTAGTGGCAAAGAACCTGACGTGGATATATATACTGCGTCGCGAGCCAGTTGCAATACCACTCCTTAAACCGGACTGGGCAACGTTACGATGACGGAGCGATCTTTGTGTTAGACTTCCTCCCTGACAAGACGCAAGAGGAGCTGTAGGAATTACGACTTAGAGCGACTCGTGTTGCGTATGTCCCTTGCCTTCCTCACTCTCTTGAATAGTTGGGTTTTCTGAGCGGATTCATCATAGGCTCCGATTGAAAAATACGCTTTTTTTATACATTCCAGTGAAGATAATGTTGAGCAAATATTACGTGCTCATCAGCGGGTTCCAATTACCCTTCGGAGGCAGAGTTTACGCATGGAACGGGTGGAGAAACTCTCGTACAGGTCGTCCCCTGAGTTATTGAAGGACCATCCTCTGGACCTTGGGAAACCGCTTGACCCCACGACATCTAGAGCTGTCCCCGAGGAGCTCATGTAGCCAGTGCCCGTGTAGAGAAGTTGCACAAGCCACGCGCGTCCTCGGGATTGGTCAGCCGCCTACGGATATCTCTCGCATGGCACTCAAAAATTTCTGCCCTCAGGTTCATGTTATATATAATAATATGTCGCCATTCCTGGGAAGAGAGCGTTCGGGTCCTTGCGGTGCGTTCTTGCAATCCGGGAAGATAAACGACGCGGGCGCGGTGCCCCCTACGCTGGAGATGGACGAGCGGAACCCGGTGCGAGATCCTGTATCCTGTATGCGAGGTTGTCACGTCTGCAAGCGGGTTATCCAAATCTGCTGTAGCGGTCGACATATAGGGTACAGGAGCAGGAGAAGCGTCGGTATCCTTCAACTGTCGCGTGCTCAGATTCTTTTGACACCAGAGACCCCAGGCGGCTAAACATGCGAGCACTAGACAAGATTATCGACGTCTTTGACCGCATCGAACATTTTTTCCGCCGGCTTGAGAGATATACACTGGCATCACACCGACTATGGCAATGACGGACATGATCGCGGAGATTATGGTAGAGGTGCTGACGGTCCTTGCGATCATGACAAAGGGAGTGAAGCGTGGACAGTTCAGCGAGTTGATCTCCTTTATGTTTATGCGTCTGGGGTTGACACATTGTTTAGAAAGGTACTTGAAGAAGTTGAGAGGGAACAGTGACCTCGGGAGTAGCCTAGAGAGGTTGGACAGGTTGACACCAGAGACACGGATGGCACCTGTCGAGCTGCTGAAGATGACACGCAGCGTCGATGGGTCGATGATCGGGTGAAGGGTGTGCAGGTGCAGGATGTCCGTGGCGACGTGTAAGACGTTGGCGACAAGGTTCAACATGTCGACGATAGGGTGCAAGGCATCGGTAAAGATATTTCCATCAGGGTCCAAGGTGTCGATGACAAGTTAGACCAGACCAACCGTTTGTATCTCTTTAACCCCTGGTTGTCATTCCGACGGCTCAAACGGGCCTCACAGGGAACCAGCTCAGAGATAATCTTCTACGATGACTATCGCCCCCAGACCCATCCACCAGTCATAATGGGACAGCTGAATGGTTTTTCAAGGCAACATATTTAGTCAATGGAGATCCACCGACTCCTTCTTGTGGATACACGGGAAACGTGCGTTACCTTTGGCCTTCGACATGGCTCTTGATCATCCGCAGGAGTTAGAGGAATGGACGTACCTTGAATGAGGAATGCAATGTTGGTCACCCATATACTAGTCGTGAGAGCAATAATGATCCTATTTCTGTTCCAAATAGCGATTCTGACGGCCTCCGTAAGCTTCGAAAACGGTGTCCCAGAAGAAGACGAACATGCGAAGCACAATCAAGAGCGAAGAGGCAACGAGAGCCAAGTAAGCTAAGATCTGGAGAAAAGGTAATAAAACGGGGCTAAGAGCTCTGCCGTCGAACTCTCTGGTATGTATGAGTACGCACAAATTGGAAGTCGATCGAGACTTTGGGAAAATGGGCCGTTAGAAGACAGGCATAAGGACGTAGACGAATGACATGGCACATGCCTGACAGTTGATTGGGGTCGTAACACATTGCTAAAGGTATTTAGAGAGCCACAGTTGTCAGGGTAGCCACACGGGTAAGGGAGTAGATCTACCAAATGAGCAAATCAGATTGTTGCTCATTGAAATGTCGCAGAGCAAAGTAATGGGGAATGATTACTGGTACATACCCATATCGTCCACCCGTATGGGCGATACCCTCGAACGATACTCCACTCGTAGTCGAGAGAGATCATAAACTCCCAACTAGGAGTGAGAAATTGAGTTATATGGCATATCGGAACGGCAAAATGCCAATGAGAGAGGCAGGTCCGCATGAAGATACCATTCGTAAGACTCCAATAACCTCTTGGTTTCCACTGGAAGGCGGATCTGGTCATATTCTGACTTCAAGAGAAAAGGCCGAGGAGCACACGCACGAGCTTCGTTAGCGATCACGACGGGGTCATGGAAGTTGACCATCCTGTTAGTCGAGCAATGGGGTAGATAAGTGTGCCAGTGGAGTCACAGACTTGGGATAATGACTCTTCCCATGACAGTGACGCCCGGTAGCTTCCCATATACAAATGGCACCAACCCTCCTTAGTAGGGGCGCTATCGAAGATCGGCAGTGCTGCGCGCTGATCATCAGTTCTGGTGTAATTGACTGTAAGCAACCCATGGATACTTACTAGGATGCATGATGTCAGACATTTTAATCGTGTTTCGGAACCATCAACCACGAAGAACAGCCACTACAAACCAGTACAGAGGTACCGTGTCAAGCAGTGACCGGCTGAATCGGTATATGACGATGGTGTTCTAGGCTCGAACTTGAAATTGCCGCCGGAGAATATTGGTCGCTTCAATTAAAGTTTGATTTGTCGGTCACTTACAGAGCTCGTTGTTGAAGCGCAGCATGATAAGATAAGATGAATGCTAGACAATAGCATTCCGTCGATATTCGAGACATTTTGTAGATAACACAATTACATACAGTAGACAATATCGCTACGAGATAATCAGCAACATATAGCTTCGTAGTATTTCTGGCTGGCGAATGAGTTAACGAAAAGCCCTTCCAAGTTTCCAACTCGGTTACTGGGACCTCCATCAGACATTAGATAACGTTCGTCACTCATATCCCATTCTTGGCTCTTCTCGACGACTCTCCTAGGATCTAAACAAGTTCAAAACTCAAACGAAATTCATTACAGTAAGGTAATACGTGTAATTGGATTTACTCGGCCATTGCCGTCACACAAATTTCCTCTCCTTTGCCGCCTCCCATATCATGATCATTAACAATGTTCACGATTAATTCGTGCGGCTTTCCGTGAAGCTGCCCACTGACATCCGAGCCAAAACGATTTGCCTGTGGCGTGGAGTGCTGTTCGTGGGTTGTGTGCATGGCCATCTGAACGCCAGTGAGGAAAATGGGTTCAGTAGAGATACCACTGGCCTCCAACGCGGGTCGACCGCCCGTCGGGAGATGTTTCTGTGAACTGTCATGAGGTTGAACAAGTACAATGAGCACCAAACAGAGGCAGGAGTGAATACTAGAGTCTTACGTATCGGGGGATAAGAAGTCGGACAGAGAGCGATACATCCGCGTGGCAGCAATTGTCATTGTAACACTCCAGGGAGTTTGAAACATCTATTTCATGCGGAAATAGGTAAGGGACCATCACTCTCCCCACTATTAGCAAATAAAAACGTACGACGGCCATTGGTCCTGCAATTTTGAGCATGGTCGAATTCAGTCAACATTCTTCATAATCGACAATAGTGAAAAGATGTACCGTTAAGGTCCAAGAGGATGAGTACCTACATGGAAAGTGGCGATGAACGAAGGGGGGCGGCGCATGATAAATTTACTCACCGTTGGCGTGAGCTCGGCGACGACGGCAACCAAGAGCCAGACGACACCCTTATGGACGGAGTACACCGGTGAGCCGAAAGTATGGTAGTTGGCAAGAAGCGCTACCGGCCTACCTGGTTCCATAAGAGGCGTCCCAAACCCATCAGACCACCATGACGGCGCAGGCGGTACAGACCAAGGAGCATGATGAGGAGCAAGATGATATCGGCGGCGAATGCGGTAACGGTGCTGAGTTTGAGGCTACCCAAGTGGGATATGCAATCGTCGACGACACTGTCTTTTCCTGCCTCCCTTGAAGAGCGGAACTGTAGCTCGATAAATTTTAAGTCCAAATGAGTGATATGGACGACTATTCACCCGCCAAGCACCTAAACCACACTACATTTAAATACGGCTCTTGATCATCCAGAGGAATGGACTGACCTTGAATGAGGAATGCAATGCTGGTCACCAATATACCAGTCGCGAGAGCAACGATAATCCGATTTTTGTCCCAAATAGCAATTCTGACGGCCTCCGTAAGCTTCGAAAAGGGTGACCCAGAAGAAGACGAACACGCGAAGTACGATCAAGAGCGAACAGCCAGCGAGAGCCAAGTAAGCTAAGATCTGGAGAGAAGGTAATAAAACGGGGCTAAGAGCTCTGCCGTCGAACTTTCCGGTGTGTTTGAGTACGCACAAGGTGGGAAACAATCGTGGCCTTGGGAAAATGGGCTGTTAGAAGACAGGCTTAAGGACATAGACGAATGACATGTTACATGCCTGACAGTTGATTGGGGTTTTAACACTAAGGCTAAACATATTTAGAACCACACTTGCGAGGGTAGCCACACGGGTAAAGGAGTAGATCTACCAAATGAGTAAATCGGATTGTTGCTCATTGAAATGTCGTAGGGCAAAAAATGGAGAATGATTATTAGTACATACCCATATCGTCCACCGGTATGGGCGACAGCCTCGAATGATACTCCACTCGTAGTCGAGGGAGATCATAAACTCCCAACTAGGAGTGAGAAATTGAGTTATATGGCATATCGGAACGGCAAAATGTCAATGAGAGAGGCAGGCCCACATGAAGATACCATTCGCAAGACTCCATAACCTCTTGGTTTCCTCTGGAAGATGAACCTGATTATATTCTGACTTCGAGAGAAAATGCCGAGGAGCACACGCACCGGCTTCGTTAGCAATTACGACGGGGTCGTGGAAGTTGACCATCCTGTTAGTCGACGAATGGAGTAGATAAGAGTGCCAGCAGTGAAGTCACCAACCTTCGAATAATGACTCTTCCCAAACAGTGACGCCCTGTAGCTTCCCATATATAAATGGCACCAACTTTGGGGCATGGGCATGGGTATCAGATGACTCCCTTAGTGGGGGCGCTATCGAAGCTGCTGCGCGCTGATCATCAGTTCTGGTGTAATTGACAGTAAGCAACCCACGGATTCGTAGGAGGCCGCGGGTGCGTGATGTCGTACATTTTAATCGTGTTTCGGAACCATCAACCACGAAGAAGTCGGAAGAACTTGAACAGCACTACGAAGCAGTACAGAGGTATCGTCGTGTCAAGCAGTAACTGGCTGAACCGGTATATGGCGATGGTGTTCTAGGCTCGAACTTGAAATTGCCGGCGGCGAATGTAGGTCGTTTCAATTAAAGTTTGATTTGTTGGTCGCCTACCGTACAGAGCTTGTTGAAGCGGAACAAGATAAGATAAGATAAGCGCTAAATAATGGCGTTCAGTCGGTTTATTCGAGACTAGTTGTAGATAACACAATTACATACAGTAGACAATAGCACTACTACAAGATAATCAGTAACATATGGCTTCGTATTTCTGGCCGGCGAATGAGTAATAGTAAGTTAACGTAAAGCCCTTCCAACTCGGACCTCCATCAGAGATGATCAGACACATCAGATATCACGATCGTTAACAATGTCCACGATTGGTTCGTATGGCTTTCCATGAGGCTGGCCACTGACATTTGAGCCAAAACGATTTGCCTGTGGCGTAGAGTACTGTTCGTGGGTTGTGTGCATGGCCACTTCCACACTAGTGAGGAAAATGGGAGCAGTAAAGATACCATTGGACTTCGACGTGGCCCGATTGCCCGTCGGGGGAATTTTCTGTGAACTGTTATGAGATTGAACAAGTACAATGAGCACCAAACAGAGGCAGGAGTAAATACTAGAACCTTACGTATCAGAAGATAAGAAGTCGGACAGAGAACGATACATGCGTGTGGCAGCAATTGACATTGTAATAACCCAGGGAATCTGGAACATCTATTTTATATTGCGGAAGTGGGTAAGGAACCATCGCTCCTTCTCACTAATGACAAATAAAAACATACGATGTTCATTGTATCTGCAATTTTGAGCAGTCGAGCTCGGTCAACATCATTTATAATAGACAAGAATGAGAATTATACCGTTAAGGTTCAAAAGCATGAACACCTACATGGGAAAATGACGATGAACAAAGGGAAGAGCCCAAGAAGATCGAGTAAATCGACTCACCGTTGGCGTGAGCTCAGCGACGACGGCAACCAGGAGCCAGACGACACCCTTACGGAGGAAGAAAAACACCGGTGAATCGAGAGTATGATAGTTGGCAAGAAGTGCTACCAGCCTACCTGATTCCACAAGAGGCGTCCCATACCCATCAGACCGCCATGACGACGCAGACGGTGCAGACCAAAGAGCATGATGGAAAGAAGGGTGACGTCGGTTACAAACGCGCTAATGGTACTAATCCTGACGCTGTTCAGGTAGACGTTACAGTCGCTCGTCTCCCCGTTCCAGGAGGAGCGGAACTATAGATCAATAAAAGTTCAGCATGTTCAAATAGGCGATATGGATGACTATTCACCCGCCAAACACCTAATACCACACTAAATTT
>Ga0137358_10001081_pt1 | contig 14211 bp, 20 predicted proteins | sample Mad1_20_16metaG_FD_105551 | JGI IMG/M metagenome (GOLD analysis project Ga0137358, IMG submission 105551) | Vadose zone soil microbial communities from Angelo Coast Range Reserve, California, USA - Mad1_20_16 metaG | ecosystem: Environmental > Terrestrial > Soil > Vadose zone | place: USA... | reverse complement strand
GTAGCCACCTTCGCCGTTATCTCCGGTGGTGGTTAATGGCCGCGAGCCTGAGCGTCCGGGTACGGGGTTTCCTGTCGTGTCGTTACCCTTGCCCTTGCCCTTGGACTTGCTGCCACGCTCCCGGAAGGCTGTCGCCTTTTTCTGCTTTTTGGTTAGGCGCGCGGATTGTTGGCGTGAAGAGAACATGGACAGGAATGATTAGTTTTTGATTAGTTTCTTTTTGCCTCTGGTCACTTGAGTTGTAGCGGATCGCATCGGCAAGCGCCGAGGATGAACCACTCGAGAGCGCGGAAGTTCCGCCTTGCGTTGTCTATCAGCGATGCCTGGGCCACTCAACCTGAACCTTGCCGCCGTCGCATTCATCTCCCCACAAAACCATCCGATCCTCGTGCGCGCGCTCTCAGGCTCGCCCGAAGACCTCCTCAAATACCACTACATCGCACACACCTCTCTCGACGTCATTGACGAGCGCAGTTAAGCTTCCCCTCTTCCCCTCATATCCCTCCACCAAAAAAAACGAAAATGAAATAAATAACGTGGCAACTCGCAGTTGCGGCAACGCCGCCCAAAACCCCGGCTGAGAGCTACCTTGGCTTCCTATACGCTCTGGAGGAAGTCGCGGTATACGGCTATGCGACGCCGCTCAAACTCAAGATTGTCCTTGCATTCGCGCTGACCGATGCCGTCGTGCGCGACGCCGATATCATCTCCGTGCGCCTCCTTCCTTCCTCGTCGTCTTATACGATCCTAATGCGAAAAAAAAAACACCCTTCCCATAAAATAAAATAGATATTTAAAGCGTTGCACTGGGCGTATTACCGCACCGCGGCCAACCCGTTTCTCAAACTTCATTCGCCGCTCGACGTCCCAAACGATCACGTTTTAGAAGTCGGCAGCCCGCAATGGATGTCTTTCCGTCGACGCGTCGACGAGGTCGCGCGCGCCGCGGGTGCACTGCCTGTTGATTCTAGCTCATAATGAAAAGCGGCCGCCTTTTTTTTCATTTTTCTCTTTCGCCTTGTAGCATGGCGCCTTTCTGAAGGGCAAACGGGCATCTAGCTTCCATCGCTCATGTATTGGTTCGTGGTTTGGTTCGGCGTACCATCCGCAGTTTTGCGGATTCAAAAACTGCGGTTGGGCTTGCGCGGCTTTGCTTGCAAAACCTAGGCGAACCTAGAATGAGCGCTCGCCTTTCAGTTGACTCAGCTCTCACAAGGTCGCAAGAGTTGAGACAGATACGAGGCACACATCCGCCACTCCATGAGGCTGCTGTGATATATACAAGAAATTGACGTATCAGAAGGGACGTGTGCAAACCAGATTGACTGTATGAGACCGTGCAGTAGAGTACAATGATGCGTGAGACGATACATGTGAATAGGAACGACGGTACTAGTGCGCAAAAATGGAAACCCATGGAACGTGCGTCACACAAGGGCAAGGAAAAGATCGTGACATCGTTATGCGGTGAGGGATAATCCATTGACAGCCTCACCAGTTCCATCGACTTCCCGATCTTCGTCGTCTATCCGCCTGCTCATGCGCATTGGCCGCGTGATTGGGCTTGCGAGGCCCATCGATGTGCGCATGGTCGGACTTGCAAATGGCAGCGCTCCATTGTGTGAGATCGGCGAAGATGCGACAGATCCTGTTGCAGAAGATGTGATAGGCACCGGGATAGGTCCGCGCGATGAAGAGCCCGAGCGTGGGATATATATCGGGGAGAGAGACGTATGGTTCTCGCGCAAAAAAGAAACCGAGGGGGAGACAGCACGGCGTTTAGAGGAAGTCGGATACGGATCGAAGCGATCATCATCTATATTCGTCAGAGGGTGCGTCAGTACTCGAGGAGGGAGATGGACAATAAATGTCACAAGGACTTGCATTTTCGTTTGCTCGTGCGCACGGCCGAGGATGATGTTGGGGGTGGCGTATATCTCCATTGATGAAGTGAGGCTGAGGCGGGCGAGCCGAATAGAGATGGGGGCTGCGACCCGCATGATCTTGGTATTTTACATCGATAAAAATGACAAATGCGGAACACTGACCATGTCAACGTCCATTGCAGCGCCCCCGGGGCTATCTGCAGTTATATCATCGCCACACAGACTCCCGCTCACGCTGGCCGCGGGTGTCCGCGTCCTGATAGTGATCGGCTCTTGTGTCGGAGGTGCAAAAGGAAACGAGATGGCACTAGTATCTGCGTCTTCATAGTCACTGTCATCGCTGGGCGTCTGGCAGCGTGGAACATCCCGATCTTCAGAAGCTTCTTCAGGATAGCGGCCTCTGTCTGACAGTGCTCGTGGGGTGCGCGGTTGCATCGGTAGCTCGGAAAACGAGGCAACGAATCGTTGAAACTGTGCCTCGGACTTGACCTCGTTCTCATCCGGGCGGGAAGATTCTCTAACAATGTTCAGAATACGAGGGAGTTTAAGCTGGAGTACAAGTCAGTGTGTATGCGTCGATGACAATAGACGTCACGTGACGTACAGGGTGCGACAGGCGGCGAAGATGATACGATGATTCACTGATGACGTCCATGCTGGATGACGATGGATTGCGAGGAGGCGGTGTCTGAGGTCGGCTGGTTTTCATGGCACTGTCACTGTCGGCACCTGCGTCCTTGTCTGCCTCGCTGCCGTTGAGTGGTGGCGTGGCGTTCTCCGAGCTCTCAGAGGCAGAGCGAGAGTCCGCCCATATACGTTCCCGATCGACGTCGGAAGCAGAGGAGGGCCGTAAGGGAGCAGTAAATGATGTGGCTAATGGGCTTGACAGGCGTGAATCGGACAGGTACTTAGGGGACAACAAACTTGGGCGGTGAAGGCGAATGAGGAGGGGATTCAGGCCGTTGAAGTCGTCGCTGGGTGATTGAAGGGGAGAGGAAGAAGCCCGGAGGGCAAAGTCCGTGGATGAAGCAGGAAGAGAAGATCTTGGGCGGTGGGGGCTCTTGGACATGGTGAGATCGGGGGCCACGGAGTGAAAGGTACAGAACACGGCCTCGTTGACGGGGCATTCACACCACCGGCCCGCTCACTCACGTACACATCAATCACAACGCCGTGATCGGCCATTTCTGTGCTCACCACGTCCAGGAGAACCATCTCGGAGCCACCTTACCTGCCGCGTCGACGACAAATGTCTCGAGAATGCAGTTGTCAGCTTCCGCACTTTACAGAAGAATGCCATCCCATGTGGGGACACCCTTTGCAATATGCCTGGATATCCGCTGAACGACGGTTACTCCATACAGTCGCCACCGTACAATAGCCTTACATCAGTGTCTCCCGGCCCTCACGGCCTGCCAAAACACGGAGACTAACTTAGTGTTTGTAAGTAACTATGGCAATTGTGAACCAATTTCCAACTGCATTTTTACAGTACGGGTTCAGGGCGGGAGGCGGATCATGAATGAATGGGGACCCTTTCGATAAAATGGGCCCGAACCGATTAGACTCTCGTCGCTCGTCTGGCGATATGCGTGCATCAATGTCATGTCTTGACTCATGGTCATACAATGCGCAACTGGACTTCCGTTGCAGTGGCTCACTTCAAGATCGCGTCGCTTTATTATGTTCTCACCAACATATACGACTGGATTAGAAGCGACTGGCGGCTTTGCTTGTCAAATAGCTATGGTGATAATTACCGAAAGCACTAGGAAAGCCACAATGGAACCTCGACTACTAGACATCACCTAACTCTTCTCCGACAATCCCTCTCTCTTTGCACCATCCAGTCCGTTTCCTCGCCCTTATCATTCGCCCAATTTTCTCAACGGCTACCATCTTCTACACCTCTACGGTCGCTTTGAATGAGTCAGCACACAGAAACATTCACTCCCGTGTCCTCCATTTTGCCCGAGATAGAAAACAAACTACGCCGTGATGATGTTGGGTGTAGCGCATGTCCACGTCATCGGAATCAAAATGATCGGGAGCCCACCGCCAAGTCCACCAAGTCAACTGTATGGGCTCGTTGACAAAGCGGTCTTCGGCCCAGCGGCAGAATGGCAATGAGTTTGCTCCACCAAACGATTGGGCCGTCTCACACTTGGAGATTTCCAAACATTTTTTTTAGTAAACCAAGGAACTGCAATGCTGGCAACGGATTCGATAGAACGCCACTACACCGAGAATTTCCCGTTGAAGAATCACGACTGTAGTTCATCTTCTTAGAAGGTGAAGAAATATCAAGTTGCAACGACAATGCGCGAAGCAGATGGATCTCGCATCAGCGGGCTATTTGAGCCTAGTGAACAACCTAGAGATCTGTTTGCGAACTTGTGTTGCATATAGAAGATAGAAGGCTACACCTTCTAGAACGGTATGTTGTCTACGTGGCGCCATTCAGTTACCAGCATCCCGTAGTTACCCTAACTTGAACGGGCGCGCGACGAAGTCATTATCCTTGACAGAGGTGCACCAGAGGGCGGGTGGTCTAGCATGGTGAATGCCGTTGGGTAATTGATACCAGGGACAGATAACATAATGCACACACACCCCGACATCGCTATCAGGACATGCGTTGCGGCATAACGCACATGGGCGGAAAATTATGGATAGGAAATACTCCAATATTGTAAAACAAAGTAAACACGAGCTCACGCATTCTCGGACCAGACGCCAAAAGATCTCAAGCCACCTTGGCTCTCGTAAACGTGAATGACTGGTAAAGCGATTGGATAATTGCTGCCGCGGCTATGCCACGTCAAAAGGCAATGATCTGGTGGTTTAAACACCAGCTTTAATAAGGTCAAGCACCACCTTTCCCGAAAGAACCGATAGAACTATACGAATAGTTAAGTCAGATGTGCTGCATTCATGAAAGCGGAAGTTCTCTCACCGGTCTGTACGAAGAAGCTAAACCTGACCGGAAGGGCGCGCTGGGTTAAAGATAGGATTCAGATATGCCCTTCAGGGTGACTTTGCACAGAAAACAAATACCCTATTAGGCTCTCCAGTGCCATAGCGTAACATGTAGAAAACGCGCGCGAACGTCCAAAGCCCGCATGCTGCTGCTGCATAAATTGGATAACGGAAACCGCTGATGAGAGTCCTGTAGGTTGCCAACAATCTAATAAGCCCCCGGGGTGTGTGTGAAAAGAGAACAGGATTCACGTCAGGACAATCACGGGGACATTTTCAAGCGTGTTCTGGTGCGCGCCTGTGAGAGTATTAGATGACAAAAAAGAGGGATAGGAGATCAAGTCTCACGCTGCCTGCAGTTGAAAATCTTTGCCTCAATTGAGGACTCTTGCTCCGCTTTATCGGCGTATGCTGGGTCATTTGATGTCAGTACAGAGGTCGAGAGATTATTCACCACGGCACCACTCACCCTGGGGATACGCTATGCGGGCCCTCTTCCTCGCACCGCCAACAGCCATGGCTTGCCATTGCAGGACGGTAGTCAAGGTGAGGAGAGATGCAGCAACGTAAGAGAAACTATAAAAGATGAACGTGAGTTGTATGTCGCGGGATACAGTTGTGAGTCGGGAGGGGAACTTCACCCTGTGGGGACATAGAGCGTTGTCATGGTCTTTAACCTGCTACACTTGAATGCAAGTGAATGATGGCAAGGTGTCACGCCGCATGGCTGTTTATATACGGTACTGCGGGCCAATTACAAGTAGCAACAAAAGGGCGCAGTGGCGTCACGTCCACTGCGCCACGTCAACATAAATTAAATTCATTCCATTCCGACGGCCCGGCGACGGCCCTTCCGACGGCTCCCCTACACCGCAGCCAGCCATTGGCAACGAAAAACATGCCAAAACGCGCGGCGACTGATGCGCGAACAGGACCCGAGAAGGCCAGCCGTAGGGCTAGCGCCCAGGCACGCGAAAAGCCCCCCGAGGATGAGATGGGCGAATTCGAGGATGCTTGGGAAGATGAGATTGCCGATGATGACGCGGAGCAGAGCGATGGTGTGTGCTTTACGCATGCGGTGTCGCGCTTGCGTAGGCTCGTAGGCTGACGCGTCACCATGACTGGCACTGCATGTAGCTATGGAAGTGGATGACGAGGTCGTGCCGGCGATTGAAGAGTCAGACGAAAAGTCCCGGCCGCCGAACGTTTTCATCCCGGGCTTGCATACACTCGGCAAGGATGAGACGCTCGAGGCTGACGAGTCGGTATACATCATGCGGCATACCATGAACGCTGATTGGCCTTGCCTTTCGTTCGACGTGCTTCGTGATGATGGTGGCGATCAGCGACAGCGCTTCCCGGCAAGCGCATACATCGTCGCTGGGACGCAGGCCGACGCCGCGACGAAGAATCAGCTGACGGTCTTCAAGATGACGCAGCTGCACAAAACACAAAAAGATGGAGGTGTGTCCGTCTATTTATTTTTTCTGCACTCTTTGGTTGGCCCGCAAGGCTCACGGTGCCAGAGAGCGATGACGACGATGACGACGACGACGACGGTGACAACCTGGATGAGGACGCGGTCCTCGAATATCGCGCCGTCCCACACTTCGGCGGCGTAAATCGTGTGCGCGCCCAACCCCTTCCTGCCGGGCAACCACTACCCCCACCGGCAAGGCCTTATTATGTCGCGAGCTGGGCCGAGACAGGCAAGGTGCATATTTGGGACGTGCGCCCGCTCATCCATGCACTTGAAACTCCTGGAGCAACAGTCGACAAGGGGCGTGCGGAGACCCCCCGGTACACCATCGATACCCATGGTCGCGCCGAAGGCTTCGCAATGGACTGGGCTGCATCGGACACTGGTTCACTGCGGCTGCTTACTGGCGACATCCATTCAAAGATCTATTTGACGACAAGCACGCCCACGGGCTTCACTGCGCAGAAAACACCCTTTACCTCGCATGCTTCGAGTGTTGAAGATATCCAGTGGAGCCCGAGCGAGGTGACCGTCTTTGCATCCTGCTCAGCAGATCAGAGCGTGCGTGTGTGGGATGTACGGAGTAAAGGGAGGCAAAATGTCGCAGGCATCGAGCAGGCACATAACAGCGACGTCAACGTGATCAGTTGGAACCGAAGTACGGCATATCTCCTTCTCAGTGGGGGCGACGAGGGTGGGATCAAAGTGTGGGATTTGCGAAACGTAAAGAAGCGCGGGTGAGTAGTGTGGCATTATCTGTGTGGGGCCCAATTAAGCGTATGATTTAACTAGAACCTCGGCCCCCGATCCCACACCTGTCGCTTCCTTCACATGGCACCGAGCACCCATCACATCCGTCGAATGGCACCCCACAGAGGATTCGGTTTTCGCTGCATCCGGAGCGGACGATCAAGTGACACTTTGGGATCTCGCTGTTGAGCAGGATGACGAGGAGACTGGGGCAATAGACGATACTCCTGAGAATGGAGAGAATGTCCCACCCCAGTTGCTATTCGTTCATCAAGGACAAAAGGAAGTAAAAGAGGTCCATTGGCATCCTCAAATCCCGGGAACAATTATAAGCACAGCACGAGATGGGTTTAATTTATTTAAGACGATCTCTGTATGATAAACCAGCCTATCAGGGATGCTTGTACCAAATTAGATATCGTGGATGGCGTCATGGCGAGCGTTGTCCAGTACGATATGACGAAGAGCATTGTACCACGAGAAAGGGTTAATATAGACCCACGCCATTATTACCTTTCGGTGAACGAAGCTATAAATGAGGTTTAGTTGCGGTTACATGATCGCGAAAGGTCCATAGTTACCTTGGTGATGTTTTTGTGCAGTATGTCTGTCATGACAGCATACACGTTGCGCAAGTCGGAAAGGTTTTGTCTTGCAATGTATAGCTGTTTGTCATCGTGTTCTCTTAACGCCAACTACGACAAATGCGTGAGCCACGGTTCAGCGCGAACAAAGGACACGAACGGCATAGTCCTCCAAATGAGGATATTTAATGATTTTCGAGCAGATCTTGGCCCTGTTCAGATGGCTTTGCCGCACACTATCTCGCATATTATAACCGCTCTCTTGAGAACGGTGCAGTTCGTTCAAGACCTCTGTGTGACGTCGTCAAAATTGTTGGGAGGCCAGAAAAGTTGAAAGTTTCTACCTTCTTGAATTTGCACCCCTTTGGATATGCTGTCAGCGGAAGATGGTCACATGCGAGATACGTATCAACGAACCAAAATTGTCACCACTGGCGTACGGAATTGTGAGTAATTGAAATGTGGGAACAGGACACATACTCCTCAATCCTGTATAAAGTGTCAAAAATGTAGGAGTGACAATCGGAAGGAAAGCGGGACGTACTTGGGCATTGTCAGATTTATCCACAGCTTAGCTTTGTCCTAGATGACATGAAGGTAGGGAAGCGCACTGATACAAGAAAGGCAGTGCAAACCGTGAGTTCGATTAGCTGTTCACACTCCTTCTTCAGCGTCTCATTCACTAAGAGAATGTGCTTATTCGTGTGAAACAAGTTTGGAAACCGTGCATGCTGCGTGTCACTCAAAGCATGGTCGTTGGGCTCTCCGGCTTCTCGCTTCCGCTTCTTCTTATCTGGTTCCACTGTTGAATTGGAAGCATTGGGCGGCGGGTGAACTGTCACGTCTGTAGACCCTGCCGCATGCGACTGGTGGAAAGGAGATGACGGAGACGAGGTTGACTTGATGAGCGTCTGTAGTTCCCTGAATGAACTGTATCAACAAGGGGAGAATCGAGGTATAGTATGATCGTACACGATCTGAATGTGGGAGTACAGGGCTAGATAAATTTAGTATTCGGAGATGAAGAGGCCGATATACCTTGCTGGGAAAGATGCGGAATATCACATCCTCCGCATCAGCATCCACAGATTTACGAAAGTCCTAGGGAGGTTGAGAGTCGACAATTTTGGGAAGAGGCATGACCTTTACCTCGAGTTTTGCAGCTGTTTCCTTGTCCACTTGAGGCTCCTTGTGTTTCATGGTAGTCGTGCGGATGACGGAGACAGAGTCCTGCGCGACATCGCGTGCATTCAGGGGTGAAACCCCAACCCTAATCTTCGAAGCCTATCTCGGACAAAGCGGGCCGTCGTTGTCTTTGCCCCCCCTCCGAGCTCAGCTGTCCGCTGCCTTCGGTTCGGTGCTCTTAAGCCTCGCGTGTTGCGAGAGAAGCCCGTGTTTCTCCAGAAAATCCTCCTCTAGTTGCATGATCGCTTTGGGCCAATGTCGAATGAAGTGCGCGCGTGCTCCTATGTTATTGCTTGACTTGACACCAAATTCAACCCTTCACAGGATGACGCCGTATCAGCCCTCACGGGATTTTCTCTCGACCACGTCCTCTCGGATCTCTCAATTCCCAGCACGGGCCTTTCCAACAAACTCGGAATCTCTGGAATTCCTACCCTTTCCTCTTCTCAAATCTACAACGAGAAGTGGAGTAAGGATGATGGCGCAGTTGGTGCGGGGGAGGGAGAGGACTTCGAGGACGAGGTGGATCGCGAACTCAAGGAGGAGGAAGAGGAGGAAGACACAGTGAAGATGGAATTCATGTCACCAGTAGCTCCGTTCAAGCAACGGCGCGTACGCGTGGTCCGACGCCTTGTCGAGAGACCCAAGACAGTCTACGAACGCTTTCCTTCCTTTGAAAAGAACAAAGTGCTCGATTTTACGGAGCTCTTCCAAGGGTTTGCTGTCAAGAAGTCTCGGGTAGTGAAACGCCCGATACAATGTGCGTGTTTCTGTACCCGTTCGTGGCTAGCTGACATCAATTTATAGTGGAATCGGTCTACCCAAAGAAAAGGGACGTTCCTAAGAATTTCCTCGATGTAGTCGTTGGGGATACGAAACGACAGGTAGAGAATGAGCGTGTCGAGGAAGTAGTTTCATCAGGGAGCATCGACCAGGATCTTCGTGCTGCTCTCGAGGTGCGTTCTTCGTGGTCTATTTAGGCGCTTTCCATGATCCTCATTAGCGCATACACTTAGCGAAAGCATGGCGGGATCGATACATCTCCCTCCATCCCCCTTCATGACCGCTCCTTCGACCTTGTCCTACTGTCCAATTGGGAGGACCAAATCACCTATGAAACCGAGAACGACCCCCGATCAGCTGAGCAAATACGAACTGATCTCATGGCCCCCGTCAACAAGGCGCTTGAATCCGGCGCATGGACACAAAGCATTATTTGGAGTCCCCACGCTCCGTTTCGTGACTTCACTCAAATTGAGTTCAACAACGCTGATGACATCATTCCGGAGGAGCGTCCTCCTGGTTCGTATTTTGTCGTCTCGCACTCTCATCATAATTCACTGTTCTACTAGCCCAGGAAGTCAGACCTAGAAAGCGTCTACGCTTTGACAATGCACAAGTCAAAGACAAGTTCAACTTGTCCAACGACCAGTTCTATGACGTCTCAAAGGATGGTGGACGGCATCGCGTCCGGCAGACATTCGGGGACCTTGTCGTCGAGCACGCCTACCCAGCTCAGAAGCTGCAGCTACCATTCGTAAGTCATTGTCTTTGGGCTTGATGTAGACGAAGTTATTTACCCTCGTATGTTCAGTATAAGACACGGTTGGGGAAGCAGGAGTCACGTTCTTTCCATCGACCGGCCCTGCAAATACCAGCGAACATTGAAATTCGCTTCACAAAAGTGCGGTCGGCGAAGAAGAAGAAGGATAAGACCGGTCGGAGGCTTGGTCGCGGGGGCAACGTTGGGGAGAATCTCAGAAGGACAGGTGACCTCAGCCTGCGCGATACTAGCAATTTCGTATTATGGGAGTTTTCAGTGAGTTCCTTGCTCTTGTTATTGTGCACTCTACAATTCGTCGACAACAGGAAGAACATCCACCCATCATAGCGAATTTTGGAATGGGCAGTATACTCGTCAATTATTATCGGAAAAAGAGCGAGAAAGACGAGCATATACCCAAGGTGGGTCCTAGAACACTCTGGCGCTAGCCCACTAATTCCTTTCTAAGGGCGACCTCGGAGAGCCATTCGTACTGGAACCACAAGATGAATCACCTTTCATGAAGTTTGGCTATGTCCAACCAGGACAAACCATCCCCGCTCTCTACAGCAATCTCATTCGAGCCCCGTTATTCCGACATAAAGCTTATGCAACAGACTTCCTCGTTATCAAGTTGGTAATTTCTTCTCTGCACGATTCAGTCATTTAATGGCATCGCAATAGGAACACAATCAAGGGCGAATCGAAGTATTATATTCGCGAGATCAAGAACCTTTTTGTTGTTGGGCAAACGTACCCTGTCACAGAGGTGCCAGGCCCCCACTCACGGAAGATCACGAACACAATTAAACACCGCTTGCAAGTAGTTGCGTACAAGCTACTAGCCAAAAGTCCTGGCGAGCGCTTGAAGATATCAAGGTTGATGAAATACTTCCCAGACCAAAATGAGCTGCAGATGCGTCAGCGTCTCAAGGTCTGATCTCTCTTTATTAATTGCTTCCGAGTGCTCAAAGGTGTATAGGAGTTCATGGAGTATCATCGACGTGGCCCCCATCAGGGCTTCTGGCGGCTTAAGCCAAACTGGGTTGTTCCCAGTAAACCCGAGATGCTGAAGATGGTGGGACCAGAACAAATTGTGCTCTCTGAGAGCATGCAAGTGGGACAGCGGCATCTGCAAGATGCGGGCTACAGTGGCACGCAAGATACGGGCGGCGACGATGACGACTCGAATCTATCTATCGAACAACAACTTGCTCCGTGGATCACAACGAAAAATTTCATCTTTGCAACTCAAGCGAAGGCCATGCTACGGCTTCATGGCGAGGGTGATCCAACTGGTCGCGGTGAAGCTTTTAGTTTCATACGCGTATCGATGAAGGACATCTTCGTAAAGGCTGGTGAGGATTATGAGCAAAAGCTTGGTCTGTCATGTTTACACCCCTGACCGAGTTCCTCAGCTAATAGTTGCGCATTTGTAGCGGAGGCGGAAAACCGCCCAAAATCTGCGCACAGATACAACGTAGCTGAGCAGCAGCTTATCTACAAGTCCGAGATCGAGCGCATGTGGAGGGCGCAGTTTGCGTCGCTGAGCCGCAAGGACGAACCACAGCTGACGGATGACGAAGACGATCGCAAATCTCTGCCTCCTCAGCGTATCGCACGGAAGGAGAGCCGTGCGGACTCGCCAGCCATCGCTCTGACAGGCGGACCTGCTGCTGCAGCGTCGCCTGGGCTGAGCCGTGCGTCATCGATGGAACGCGACCGGGATGTGAGCGTCGGACCGGACGGCGGGCGGCGGGTATTGCGCATCAAACGCTACATGGACGGCAAATGGTCAACGGAAATCGTGCGAGATGCAGCTGTCATCCGTGCGTATATACGAAGACGACAGATCATCGAAGACGAGACGACGGGTGCTGACACGCTGGCGCCAACGGGTGACATCGACCGCGACACTCGGGCAAAGAAACGGTGTGCCCACTCTCACAGATACAGAGTTCTGTCTCTCTGCTAACATTTGCGTTATACAGACTGGAAGAGGAGATTGCACGGATGAAGAAGAATCAGGAGCGCCGACTTCATCGCAAGAACGCAAAGATCGCGAAGGAGGGCGGCACGTTGATGACCCTCAACCGCCCGATTAAGCCTGATACCACGGTACGCCCTCCCTCCTCGGTTTTATTTCTTACCGCGGCAGCGGCAGCTTTTAGGCCGCTTCTCTTCCTCACTCCTGGTCCTTGACCTATGCAATGTGTATGTAACTGATATGTTCTATCACCTGTCCAGAGACGATGCGGCCACTGCGGCCAAATGGGTCACATGAGTACGTCAAACGCCTTCCTATCCCAAGATTGTGCTGAAGCACATCACAAATTTTTTTCGTTTCCCTTTTTAGAAACGAACCGCAAGTGTCCACGTTGGGCAGAGTTCAACTCGGGCGCGCAACCACCAGCTACGCCTACACCAGTTTCGGCTTCTGTGTCTGGAACTGCGGGTAGTCCACCGCCATTGACACCCAGCCTTAGCACGTCACTCGGTTTAGGCCCGAGCAGCTTGCTCCATGTGCCCTCGCCACTTGCGACAACCCCGCCTGTGGTCGCTGCGTCAGATGATGTACCTGCCGCGCCGAAGATTAAGCTCACGCTTAAACGGTGATAGATATGTCCGTGGGGGTCGCTGGTGACCCCGTCTCATCTGCCGTACAAATTATACGGCCAAATAAGTTTACATTATAGTTATAGAGCGACATCATCATGACGATAGTAATGGGAGACAGGAAGTACAAGTGGATTGTATGTCGTCAGCCTATCGTTGCAGTGTGTGGGTTGGAGCGTGAGGGCGCTTTACACACTTAAGTTAAATACGTGTGATACGGCAGCTTGGCTTTCTGTTTGTTAACTATCAACGGTATCAACAGCCGCTGAGGGATGCCTTCAGAGTTGGAACATGTTAGGGCCCTCTGAGGGACGTCCCGGGAACCTTTGGAAGTAGCAGCCACGCTGCTCAACTGGATATTGATCTAACAAAGCCCGAAAGCACAGACAGATCGGTAGACTAAGTTGGGATATCCATTAATATCCATTACTTCAGCTGGTCGCAACGCTGAAGTTATCCGACCCATTCCAACCCAAATCCCGCAAATACGTGGCACAACAGTGGAATTGTTCCGCAGGGGCTCTTTCCAGTAAGCTGTTTTCTTTTTAAAAAAGTTCCGCATTCAAATTTCCCATGCATGTGCAGTTATGTACAAAAGATATGCATGGAATGGCGATGCGGCGCCAGTTGGTTAGAGAAACGATGGTATTTATGCGTGTAAGGTGAATGAGAAGCACTGCAAACAAAGAGTGACCGAGTGACTTTCAGGCGGCGTCACAGTCACGACAGGGGCGGCAATCGAGTGACATCGTGACAGTATGTGATGATTTCTGATTCCGATTTGTGGAGCTTTCCAACTACCGTCGTCTTCTTGTCATCTACCCCTGCCGGGAACATCTGATAGTATGTCTGGTCAGCTGGTCAGCTACTTTTGGAGTCAGAGTTTGGACCATCATTGCCAACTACTCAGCAAAAGACTTTGTTATCTCACCCTTGAGGTGCTATAACAAAACCTTTTGCTGAGCACATGTGTAGCAAACTTGCAGCTTTCAGATAATAATGAGGATATCCATGAGCTGACAAGAATCGAGCATCCTGAGTCATTCCATGTGACCATCTCTCAACCAAAACTACCAAATTTCCACCAGCGAGAGGCAAATTTAGTCCTCCCCTAGCGTGGGAGGTTCTTCCTAACAAATGTCAAACCACTGAGTTTCATCTGTGATCAGAGGCCCAACCTGGAATTTG
>Ga0137358_10001079_pt1 | contig 14217 bp, 14 predicted proteins | sample Mad1_20_16metaG_FD_105551 | JGI IMG/M metagenome (GOLD analysis project Ga0137358, IMG submission 105551) | Vadose zone soil microbial communities from Angelo Coast Range Reserve, California, USA - Mad1_20_16 metaG | ecosystem: Environmental > Terrestrial > Soil > Vadose zone | place: USA... | reverse complement strand
CATGTCGGGATTCGATGGTTGATGGCTATGAGAACCAGGCTGTGGCCGAGAGGGATGGTGGTGCGAGTATGTCGGGGATATGCTCGGCGGTTTCTGGCTCCCTGGCGGCCATTGAGCCGAGACGGTCACGTCCGGTCGGCCGTCGGGGTATCGTAAGATCATGCGGGGGGGCAACGAATGGCTGCTCTCCGCGTCGGAGCCTTGAGAGCTCAGACCGTCGTCGGTGTCGCTGACGAGGGAGGGCGGTGCGGAGGGCACGACGAGAGTCTTGCCTGAGAGGGAGTCGACCCAGTGGGCGGTGCGGGCGCGGGCGGCATGATAATGAGTGATGGCCTCAGGATCAGTTGTGTATTCAGTCATCTGGCGAAGGAAAGGCAGGAGGGAGGGCCACGGGTGGCCGAGGCCTTTATAGACACCAACTCTCTCTCCTTCTCGTTACTCATCTCCGAACTCGCTCATCCTCAACTGAACCGTTCGCCGTCTTCCTAAACGTGTTTCCAACGAGGTCTTCAGTCCCCGATTCAGCTCTCAACGCTACTCCCTTGCCCCCCCCGGACTATCTCCTCTCCTTCCCAGTCCTCCTTTTCTCCCTTTCACTCCATTTCCTCACATCTGGCCGTGTGCGTGTCTGCATCCTACACGCTGCATCATGCATCACGGTCATATGTGAAAACACACCTGACACATCGGACCAGCCACCACTCTTCTCTCAACAGGGTAGCTTGTTTTCTCTCTTCAAAGTTGGTGTACGAGTCATCCCTCAGGCAGCAGGCCACAGGCGCCTTTTGACGCCTTCCACTTGGTGCCCCGGTCTCGCGCTCCGGTCCTTGCGTAATAAATAATGCGATGACCAAACCATGGTTTTCTTCTTGAACCGACTCTGGCGCCTCTTTTGCTCTGATGGATATAGCTAACGTCCTGCGCATCTCCGTCTCGCACACCCGTGACATAGCGTACCAAAGCGAACCGAGTGCCCAGATCCGCTCACTCGGCTCAAGCCGCGATATGTTATCCGCAGTCCGGTCCTTACCAACCCCTTCACCGACTTTCTAGCGACGGAACTTCCTCCCCAGGCAAGTCTAGACATCTCCTTCTCGGGCTCGGAACTACTTTTCCCCAAAAGCCTGATTCCCTCATACACCCACGGACGCAGTTGATTAGAGCTCGCCAATTGATCCCTATCTGTACCCTGGTATATCGATGTATGCTCTCTACACTCCCGATGCGTACTGCCCTTCACCGCCGTCCCCGTTCCTTCGAGGCCTGAGAAAGCCATTACAACTGTGGTTCCAAAGCCCAGACCTCAACTAGCGCTCATACCCCACATTTACCCCACCATTGGGCCATGGTCCAAGCGCCCGTTTCGGTCAGCTGATACCGGGACACCACTTGCTCCAAAAGCCCCCAACTTTGGTGCGACGCTGGGGGGGTTCGTTTTTTCCCGGAAAAAACACTCTTTTAACAGCGGCTTTTCACGTGTTACTAATGTTCTACGGTTTCAGGGTTCAACCGTTCAACACCGACAGGGTGGGTGGCCACGCGGTATCAAGGCAAGAGCGGCGAGGACTACTATCGAAATGCTCACTTCATGACTTTAGACACGGACTCACATGGCTGGACTGGACACCATCGTCTTGCCACCCTTTTAGAACACTATACACAGCAACCTTGGGAAAAGGATCCAGGACCACGGCCACTATGCCCCAGGGTCCACCACTCCGACGAAGCCAATACCCCTGACTCGCGTCATACCGTGTCTTACATGGAATGCCGCACTCTTCATGTTTATCGTTAACTTCACACGCTCGCGTACATGCCCCTTATCCGCCTCAGATACCTGCCAACGGACGTGGAGCATTTTCGGTTTCTTTTGCGCTGTCAACTCTCTTTTGGCGTCAAAGGGACATAGCCACTTACTAACAACCCACTTGATGACCCGTCTCTCGAAACGGTCGACCCCACTAGTTTGCCGACGTTTGGGGGACTCCCTTTTTTTAGACTCCTGGATCATATCAAGCGGCCAACGGTAGATTTGCCCTTACCGGTGATTGGAGCATCGTTTCTTATCTTGGTACCCTGCTTCTGACTGCCTTACTTGGCCACGACTGATGATTTAGTAGCGCAGCGAACTAACACAGTACGGGAAGTCTAAACTAATGATTCTTATGTCCCCTGGGGGTTCCCGCTGACGTCGCACACCCAGATAAATGAACCTTCCTCTTGCGGTGTTTGCTGGCCGAGTACTTAGACAATGTCTTATTAAAGAGGGATTCTCACTGGCTTGTCATGGCACCCACGCGGCTTTTCATATCATCAGAAAAGGTCCTGAAACCTATGCTCAATGTTCCTAAAACACGATGAAATGAAGGAACGCATGTTGATTGACACCTCATCACATTCCATATACTGTCAAGTCAGCGGATCTATCATCGCATCTTGTTATTATGACTGGAGCTTTCTAGCGCCCCCGACGACGACGGGAACAAAGTGATGTATGTCGCTCACTGAGCCGCTTCTCCTTCTCTCGAGAGTAATGACGTTACATTGCGCAGAGCGTGATCACCATGAGATTTCCTGGGTACTAATCTATATTCAATTACACCATGCTAGCACATACTCTCACGCTCTATTCACTCTCGCACAGAGCACACGCCGATACATGCACAACGTACGCATGCACACACATGCGAAAACGACATTAGGCGGTATGTGCCTAGAAATAATACATACATTCACGCTGGGCGACGGACGACGACATACCAGTGTCGAGCGTAGCGCTGTGGCCAAATTAAGCAAACAGAGCCCCGAAACCAACATCTGTCAGGTCTGCCAGGCCCCGAACAACAATAATGAAAGACTCGCAACGTGGAATAGAGACACGCGCCCCGCGTTTTCCCCACCCACGATCGCGTAAATATGAAAACCACGTTGTGATCGGTTGGAGGGGTGGTGGTAGGCTGCCACCCACCCGTTGCTGTCTCAGTTCATTCAAAGTAGCCGCGCCCCCAATTGAATCAAAGGACAAAAACGAGTCACGGCGAAGATAAGTCTTGTTATCCGACCTTGCATGGCATGGCGTGGCGTGGTGTGAGTGACTAGTCTCAGGGCCCAGTAAGCGCTGGCTCCTGGTGCCAGGCGTCAAGTCCCTTCCCCATTGTGTAAACTCAAGGTGGCCCCAACGTACGAGAGCGAGATCGAGATCGAGATCGTGTCAAGGTGCCCGTCCCGTCCAGGGTACGGGTGTATAGTAAGTCACCAACTCCTCCAATGGCTCATGGATTTGATAGAGTTTGAACATCTGCAATTCTCGTATGCAGACGGAGCTTGTAATATGTTTTATTTCGATGACAGGGGTGACGCCCCCGAAGTGTTCTGACTCGAGCCGCAAGGAGTGCTAGAACAAGGGAAAAGAAAAGGGACCAGGTGGAGCCTTGACTTGGGAGCGCAAAGCGCGTGTGTCACTGATGATCAAAAAAAGACCAAATTTGAACGGATGTTTCCGCACGAAGGCAGGGGACCTTATCGATGAGAACGATTATGGGGGGTGCCCTGGCGTCTCCGCCTCCGCCTCTTGTTTTGGACCCTTAAGATGACGATCCGTCGAACCAGACTGCCAGACCACTGGCAATCCAATCCGACGGTCCGAGATCCTCACGGCATGGCGAGAGCAAAACACCTTGCATAGGCACCTGATCTATCGGTCTATTATTAAAATGGCGCGTGCTGCCAGTGGTTAAGCTCTCCACCTTTAGAGAATATAGAATATACAACAGTTGTAGTAGTTGTAGTGATCGGAGGGTTGGCGCTGGTAACCGCTGATATCAGGGGTTGATCACAGTACTTCACAGTAACTGTACTGTGATGTACCGAACCAGAAAGGCGGCACGTACGGTCCATATAAGAGAATGCGAGTACTACAGCTGGTATACTACATGCACGATCGAGTACAAAGGAGCGCGCGCTCATGTAGATAGATGACTCGACGGATGGATGAAGACAAATGAAAGAGTCGATCGAGGAGCATATCTTCACATCACACCCGGCGATTTCGATTCTTTCACCCGAAAGTAAACCAATGAAGCTCACTCAGGCTGTATGAGCGTCGCAGTGCGCTTCCAGCTGCCTGAAAGGTTTGTTTGCTCAAAACTGTAATAGCGGTCCCTTTATCAAAACGGTGCAGACTGCACACATTGTATGGCACTACATATGATCACCGCATGACGAGAACGACACACGCGGGGAAAGGAGATTGCACCCGGGGGTCAACTGTACCACGAGGCTGATAAAATAGCCGCCTAACTTGGGGAAAGGTGGGGTCAAGTTTGTTGGGGTAAATGTCGGACACCTTTCTGCCCCAATTGTGGTCCCATCGTAATCATCCCCTGTTGAGAGAGAGTATAAAACGAGAGCAAATTGCAATTGCGTTGGATCCACATACATGTATGTGAATATCGAATGGAGAGAAAAACAGCGTGTCTGTGGTATGTGATATTGCCTCGTGTAGATCTGACGATGACGACGCGCAAGCTCCGAGTAACGTCGCGCGGAGTCTGTGCCTGGAGAACCGCACAACATCCCGTTCTGGAGGTAAAAGTTGCGATCTCATTGCCTTTGGCAAGTTGCAAACAAGTGAATGGAATCCGAACGATCTTCAAAATCAACCGATCAAATCTGTCAGTCTTTTGACACGTGATAGTCCCCACGTGACAGCGTGATACTCGACTGAAAAGATCCAAGAAGATCCAAGGAAACGAGAGCACCAGTTGCAGACGAGCACGCGCTTCACGCATCATGCGTCATAAGCCGACTCTTGGCTTCAGGTACGCCGCTTCTTGCGGGGAAGGTAGTGTACAGTATTGACCGGGAAGTAATCGGAATTTTTGTAACGTCGGAGAGCTTGTGCCCAGAATCCTCGGTACCGGCTCAAAGTTCGAAGATCTGGAACAACTACTGTAGCCGTGTGAAGCGCGTGTGTGAAGCACGCGGACAGGATACACGGAAGACTGACGTCGTGATCAAGCATACAGGAGGCACAGGCGTTTCCGAAGCGAACGTGAGAGCAAGGGCAGAATACCGCTAAGAAGGGAGTCAGTCATCCCATAGAGAACAATGTCTTGCCGTTATGGTTCACCAACATGGGACGGTCAGCCACTGTACCAGTACCGTGGGTGCGGAGCGGTAAGTTAGACACAAAACGTCGTGGGTACGGATAGCCCATTCATGGCGAAGAAATTGCTGGGATTTGCAGAACTCGTTGAGGGTCACTAAGTCGTTTCGCGCACGAGGAAAAGAGACATATCTAGTAGTCCGGCCGCGAGGGCGTTTTCGTCATATAGCATACATGTGTCAGAGATCTGTCACACTCACTGCTACACCGGTCCGACCAGTTACGATAGCCCTTGAGGATACAGTGAGAGTAAGTTTCTTCCGTAAAACACGGCCGCCCAAAAGGAACATTGGATAATCGAGCAGCGCATTGTCAAAAGTCGCTTCCAACATAAATTAGCTCGCACCTGGAACTGCCCGTTAGTCTAGGGACCGAATAAGTGGGATAAGAGCAACTTTCATCATCAGCCGCTCCTTCGGAGGTTTTCTCTCCACGGCGTCTCATATATTAATTTGATCAAGATTTGGCGATGAAGTGAAAAAATTTCACCAAAACACAAAAGTTGGGGTGAAAATCGAGTGGCCTCTTCGATGCGGGGATGCGGGAATGCCATGTCGAGAGAGATGACTGCGGAGAAGGACAAAACCTAAAACAAAAGGGGGAAAAGAATTAGAAAAGGTCCGAGATGAGTCAGTCGCTTTACTGTAAGGAAGTCGCTCACTTTAGTCCAGCGAAAAATGTTGATGACTTTGCCTCGAAGTTTCCATACGAAGAGAGCATCCCGTGATCGGGAACGGGTTCCCTGACACAAAAGTAATCCACACACCGTACTTTTGATCGGGACGAGATAGATCTGTAGGACAAAAAACAAAAACAACAAAAGGCGCAAGCAGAAGTCGGGTCAGATGTCCTCGGATCTTCGGGTGATTACTTGCGGACTTCGTGCCGTCTCAGATCTCGTGACACTTCGAATACGCAGTCAAGGTCGGTCTACAAAGGTACTGAGGGTTAGAGGGGGAAGTAGAGATTTCTAGACCCACCTGCTTCATACGACACTCTCAAAGAAGGTCAGGTCCCAATGCACTGCAAAACGTCCATGACATCGAGGCACGGCGTTCCAAGAAAAACACCTGCGGCTTCTAAGCTCGAAAGTAAGTCACCCTCAAACCGTATAGAGCGAATTATTACGAGACGAGAGGTAAGATGTTTATTCCGAGTATGGCCAAGCAGAGTACGTACCACCACCGGCGGTGGCGACCGGATCGAGGAACACGGGTATGGGTTCTGTCATACTGTAGGACATTTTCTGTTCATGGGGAAGCATGAGAACTGCGGGGTGAAGTAATGTCCGAGAAGATGGATGTGGCATACCTCTGCCAATACTAACCCCCGCCCAGGTGATCGTCACAATGTCCTTCCAACGTACCAAACACGATACTTCTCACCAGCGCCTCAGAAGAATAGGGAGGAGGTAAATCCGCGGCTCTCTGTATCGGAGGATGGGGGGTGGGCGTATGTGTGTGCGTGTGTGTATGCGTGGAAGAGAAGCAGTTCGCTTGTCCGTCGTGCACGGCGGTGTCAATAAGCAACGAAATGAGAGACAGATGAATCGACAATGATGGATATTGAATAAGCGCTAATACAGCATACAATGCGGTATTTCCGGTGCTTTGAGGCTCAACTAAACATGAGATGGCGTAAGTACAGATACAAAGAACATACAGCAATCGTGACAGCATTGGCAGGGAAAAGAATATCGAATATCTAATTAGATCCCCCAACGTGTTAAAATGGATAAGTATAGTTATAGTGCAAAAAAAAGGAAGAAAAAATCGGGGCTGGTGCCCTCACTTCTTTCTCGTCTTGAGCTCCCACATCCCTTCGCGACACCGCACGAGGCCAACAAAGACGCAATCGCGCATGAGATAGTCCACCTTCTTTACGCCCTGGCCCATTTCGCCCTGATTGTATTGACACCGCTCTTTCCACGCGCGTGCGATCTTCTCGCGCTCCTCCTGGGTGATCTCGTTATTGTAAAAATCCGAATTCTTGATGCGCGACGAGAGCACTCTTTGGAGTTGCGCCAACAAATCGTAGAACGTGACGCCGACCTCATTAGAGGCCCGGACTTCGATGTACCACGGCAGGCGGTCGTGGAACAGTTTCATGTACGGCGTCGGCGGCTCCGTGGTAAAGCGAGTGAGGTCATAACCTGTAACTTGACGCTTCAAATCACGGAACAAGACCCGACTAAGGTCTTCCCGGAGGTCCCAAAGGACCGGTGGTTCCCGGAGGGCGGAGAAGCGTATGCGTTCGTCCAATGTTCGTGGTGTCGTGTCAGCTGATCCTCAAAAAAAACAAGTATTAATGTCATCTACACGAACAATAAAATCGTACGACACACCTGGAGGGAAGCTCTTCACACGAGTAAAGTTTTGCATAATTGAGCCCACACCCGATCGTGGCATTTGAAAACGGGGTCTCCATGACCCTGGTCGGTCATATAACCATGTTTCGCGTTCCTTTGGACGGGCTGAAGCTGAGCGAGATAGGCTCGAAGGGGATTGGGTGTAAGTGTAAGACTCTGATCCCCCACTTCTGCTACTTGAGAGTGGGGGCGAGAAAAGGTACGTTGGTGGGACGACTGGTGAGGTGACTGTGCCCCCATGTAGCCGCATCGAGTTGTCAAAAGCGCTCTCGCTCGTGCGAGGTTCGTATGTGGACTGCATCGGTGTAGAATCGGGGGGGACGTAGTTTCTTGCGTCGAACGGAGCAGATGAAGAGTCAGGAGGGAAGAAATTACGTGCGTCGAATGGTGCAGCGGGTGTTGGGGGAGGATAAGCAGCCATTGCGACAGGTGCTGCGACGGGAACGGATCCGGCCGCATATATGGGTACACCAGTAGTAATCCCACCTCCGGAGTAATTTTGGGGGTTGACGGGCGGAGGTCCCCACGGGTCGGTTCCCGTAGGGGCAGGCCACGTTGCGACTGGGGTGTGGTTTGAAGGTTGGTCGCCCCATCCTGTCCCGACATCGAAATACCTTTGGTCCCCTGCCATGCCTTGAACACCTGAAAGCTCTGAAAGAAGAGGTTTTTGGGCGTAAGCTGTGGCAAAGTCCATAAAAGAGGCCACTCAAACGGGTGTGGAGCAAAAGTCGAAGTAAAAGAATGTGAAAAGAGCCCGACGGGTCCGTAGGATGGAAATTAGTGGTATAAGGGTGTCGATGTACGTCGAGCACGAGGTGATAGAAGGAAAGGAAAGGGGAAAGGGGAGCAACAATAGGGAATACTGTAATAGGGCACAGCCTGAGGTGACGGTCAGTTCTACTTCGCTGACTCGGCCGACGCCTCGACCCGGATCAGGTCTTTTCGGCAAATCACTGGACTGCCCTCGAGCTCTCTCGTAGATGCTAGATGATCACGGTCCAGAGCTAAATGCGCTATCTCTACGCTACACAATTGGGGTCGACAGGGCGGGAAATGTCTGCTCCGGACAGGCCAAGCACATCGATGCAACGTGGCGTAACAAACAAGGGCACAGACATCCCAGGGCACCAGCCCAGCAACGCGTGGCCCGCCCAAAAAAATTGAATATCGTAATCGTATGGGAGGGAGCGGAATAACAGTGTTACAAGTTAGCAAAACACCCCCCATACCGGAAGGCGCTGATGCCTCGTGGCCGTCCTTCTCAGACACGATAGCCCGTTAGCGTCAAAAAAATGACGTTTCAAGGGAGATTCCGGGCGCTGGCGCAATGGCATGAGACCCGAACTAATCTCAACTGACACGAGGTCTAAGTACTTACTAAAGAAGTCTTTCCAGAGCCAGAGTCAAGACGAGCAGGTGTTGTGTTCTTGTGCGCAATACCACCTAGATCTGATCAGTACGAGGTGATCAACGGAATCAAGTCAACACTAACTAGAGTAGAAACTAGATCTCTACTTTGGCATCATCGGAATCTTCCTGGTCGCTCGTCTTGATGTTGACGTCACTTTGGGCCACATTCTCCATTACATCTGCTGACAATGGACCAGGCGGGGGAAGGGGGGGTGAGCCGTCCATTTGTGGGACACTTAGCTTGACTGCCCTCCACACGCTTTCAGCACCAGCAAGGCTTAGTGCCTGCGCACGTGCGAACTCTCCTTCATCAAACAAGCCGTCCTTCGCATGCCAATTTGCCCATACCATTCGCCCGGCGGGACTATCCTGTAATTGCTGAGAGCCGCTGATCTCCGTAGCAAACGAGAAGGCGAAACAGCCACAACTCCCAGTCTCGAGCAACTCCGCCTCAGAAGGGTCGAGAACCAGAGCTAGGGGTGATGCGTCATCTTCTTCGGTACTGGAACGAAGCCGTGCGATCGCAACTGCGCATACCACGCTGATCATGGGAATGGAACCAGCATTGAGCAGAGCCAGCGATGATGCGTTGATGCACGCGGCAATTAGGGAAGGAGAGAACCCTTCGGCGAGGGAGGGCGTGAGAGATTGAATGACGAGTTGTATGAGCGCTCTTGGGCTGTGTGAGAGGATGATACTGGGAGACAGAAGGCCCTTCAAGGATGTCGCCAGTGCTTTGGATTCCGTTCCAGGCAACGACGACAGTGGCCGCACATTGACCTCGACGGTTGCCTTTGATGGTTGCTCAGCAGCAAAGCGAACCTCGATGGGCCCCGAGACGGACGCAAGGGACTGCGTTTCGCCTGTTGACACAAGTGAGAATGTAGATATAAGGAACACCATCGCGAAACGGGACGTACCGAAGCCAAACCGTGCCGATCCGTCTACCCTGTCCAGCCTCTCGTAGACTATATGCAAGGGTCTTATATCGTCACTTCCTCGCCCATCGGCTCGGGAAAGAGGCATCTAGACAACAAGCCCAGGCGAGAGGGTCCAATTTAATGTCAAATCATGACATGTGTGACTACTCGTCACGTTACACGTGATGGTGTGACAAGTGACGCGACGCGTTGCAACCGCGTTTTGTCGAACAGTTGGTTGGTTGGACCAGATGTCCTCTACCTGCCCTCTACCTCCTCTCTACCTCCCTTCTTCATGACATTGACCACTCATATTTCTCGACGTACTGGTCTACAAAAATTGGTGATTCCCCGCTGAAAGGAGTTTGACGGGTGAGTGAAATTATTGCGCCATCAAATCTTACATGACGTGGCTTGGGTCAGCACAATGCAGCATGGCAGTACTTACAAGTACTAGTGTCAATTTACCCGCGTCCACGACGCATCGCACCAGCCAACGTTCGTAAATGCCGTACTGCAGGTATGCTGCGCCTACTCCTATTTTTAGCAGCTCCTCCATTGTCTGGCACGAAGTTTCACACTCGAGTCAGTTCCTGTGCGAAGTAGAAGGATATAAATGGGTGAAGGCTTTAGTGGCTCACCGTGCCAACCGTGCCACTTCCCCTTTTAGTCCACTCTCAGCCAATGTCCCTGACTCACGACGTGAGATGCCAGCGACGCTAATTGTGCGTCTCCATTTCGCCCAACTCTATTGTTCATCTGGCCTATTGTCTTCACCACCGACCTTCAATTTTTATACCTTTCCCAGCGAAACAGTGCGGTACGCGAGACGCACGGGCGTGCATGACCTCTCATCGCTTCCCTTTTTAGGATACCTACACCTGATCGGGATTTCCTTACGCGCACTCCCCTTTGTCTTCCGAGTTGGGCTCGCGGGTCCTCCGGACTCTAGAAACTAGGGCATGGTATTAGATAAAAAGCTCTCATACTTTCGTGTGGTTCACCATTCCTTGACCCCACATACTTCCGTCTCGATGTGCGTGTCCAGCTTGGGCCTTCGTCTCTCAGCGCTTAGAACCTAGGCCGCGTAACTCCGTGTCTGTTCCCTTCATATCCCCCTGACTCACGAGCGGCGCATTCCCCCCGGGCCCTCCGTCTTAGAATGAACCCGCCGTTAGCTGCGACCCTCCTATCTCTGGATAATAGAGGAGTGGCTACGGTTCTTTCCCGTTCACTATCTCTCATCATTTCAGGTAATTCACCTCTACATTTATATATACCCTCGATTACTATTTCACGAGTGATATAGCTTACGTGCTCCTATTTCCTCACACTCCTTTCTCCCAGGACCCCAGGTGTCTGCGCTTCTCTTCAGCTTTCCGTGTTATCACTGGTTCTTGACCATTCTCTCGTGACCACGTCATCTTTTACTCTATGACTTACGGTCTTGGGTAAATGTATTCCGTCATTGGTGTTCGCTACCCCAATATCTCGGTTATTTCCGCAAACCCCAACGCCATAGCGCAATTCTAGACTTCGTCGTTTTGCGCTAGTGATCCGAGCGGTCCTCGGCGTTCCTTTCCCATTCCCTTACGCGGCTTTCATTCGCCTGATCGTTCTGTTCTTTTTTTACCCCAAACCTTAGATCACCAAGCCACCAAACTATAATTCTAGATCATTTGGATGCTCATGCGCGACGCATCCACTTTTGCTCACATCGCATGTTCCCAACAGTGCCTCGTTTGCTTACCTCGTGGCCTGCTGAAAAGAGACAGCAATGTGGACAATTGAAGATTGTGCATGCGGGCGGCGGAACCCTAGTTTCATTCTCAGCTAGGGCCGGGATTCCGTATGAGCTTCTTTTGACCAGAATTCCCAGCCCTGGGCATACGCGCGCTAACGTGCAATCATTATCTGCCGTAACTTCAAATATTCCACCGTTCCAGCATCAGCTGATCATACGATTTCTGACTATCACCGGCAGTTGCTAATAGGACCGCATCCATCAGACGTTCTCCGTCAAAACCTAGCGCTCCAACATTTCCCATTATTCTATATCGGTGCAAAATATTTACAAATAAAATGAGTTTCCCATCATCAAGGCAATCGTATACAGGAAGAAGGTAGATAAATGATACAGTGGGGGTGCGCTATTCAAAGCCAAGATACAATATACAAGGGATAGAACGCCATTACTGCTACATGCATTGATATCAGGGTTGTCCAGCAGCACAAGATGGGATAGCAAGGTCGTCGTCAGAAGGCGAAATCCTGAGAGGACTGAATGAACACGCCCGTGAAGCCAGTAACGTCCATGTTTGCCACCTCCGGTACGCGAAGCTTGTGACTGTAGAATGGGAAAGACCCTTTTGAAGCCGGGTATGATGACTGCTCGTGATGGGGATACGGCAAATGTCCCAGTGTTTCACGCCCAAGTCCTTCGGAATGTAACGCAGTCCCCTGGTGGCCGTCAAAGCTGGCGGAGCTACACGAGTCGAGCTGAGCCATCAAATTGTACGGATCGAACACGGGGGTAGACGGTGCCGGCACCGCCTCCACGGACGAAGAAAAAGGTCCTGCGGAGTAACTGACTGGGGTACAAGGTGAACTGGGGAACGGTGACGCCGGCCATGACTCCATGAAGGACATGTCGATCGCAAGTGATCCGGGTGTAGGTGCGCACGGCGTTGTACTCTCTCCGTGGAATGCACCATACAGCTCAGTGTCGGTTGCAGGGCTGAGGGGGTCTATGGATGATTCAATGCATGTCGCAGGCGCTTCATGAAAAACGAATGTGTTGAAGTTCTGGACAAATAACAACAAACAATCAGTCACTACAGCCCCCGCAGTCAAGGTACGAGACACTTACAAGAGAAGGCGCATGTTTGGTAACGAGTGAGGTATCAACAGGGCCAGCGGGAGGAAGTACAAGGGGAGGCATGTCGTTCCATGTGGCTTCCGAAGTTGCATCGGCATCCTCGGCGAGATTCGCAAAGGGTGAAGAACTGAACACAGAAGATGTTGAAGAGGGCGAAGCACCAAAGAGAACGACGGGCTCCTCCATCTTGGGCGTCGACGGGCGCGACAAGGTAGGCTGGGAGCTGGTCGCCCTGAGACGCCGAGAGGATGGCTTGGAATCAGGACGCAGGAACGCGGGCGCGGAGGGGTCTGTGTCTGGCGCCGGTTCGGACAATGAACGACGGAAGGAGCGAGCCGTGATGGGAGTGTCGAACCGGGTAACGATGGTGGGTACGTGATTCTTGTCAAACTCTTCCACAGCTGCCTTGAGGTCCGCGCCCTTCTTGCCCTCGATCAGCAACTGCGCGATCTTGGCACAACGCTTCATGTCCTTCGGGCCCACTTCTCGCATTTTACGCTTCTCGGCGGTGTTGCTGCCACCGCCACCGCCCGCGCCGCCCTTGGACTTGACGTGCGACGGACGGAAGGCGTAATCGGGGAACTTGCGCTTATGCTCGGCCTGGGCGACCTTGGCTTTGCTGTGCCAGAATTGGCGTTCCTCGTGTGGCATGTTCTGCCAGGTGAGTCCGATGATCTTTGAAAGCGTGCTGTGGTTCGTCTCGACCTCCGTAGAGACGTGCCGACTCTTGATGAACGAAGAACGGAATAGGATAAAAGCATTCGGTGGACGAGGGATGTGGTCGTCCGCCTTCTTCTTCCCATGTCCTGGCTTCTTGGGGCCTGCGCCATCCAGAGTTGACGGGAAGAGCGACGGTGAGGGCTCTGCACTCCCGATGGAAGAAGGCTCCTCAGTGAATGTGCCGGGCGTGACGGCAGGGGCGAAGGCAATTTGTTGGGGTTGAGGAACAGCTAAGGTCTCCACGGGATCAGTCCATGTAAGTCGGATCCCTGATACGACGTGACATTTAGCCGGGGCGAGACGGGACCAATAAGGGAAGAAGATGCTGCTCACCATCTACTTCATCCTTCACCTTCTTTAGGCGCGTTCGCTCAGCAGGCATGTTCAGAGGAGTACAAACAGTGAGAGGGAAGGTGTCTCGAAGGAGGGACGATAAAGTATGTCTTATTTCGGGGGATACGAAAGGCGCATGCGTAGGAAGCGGAGTGCCAGGGCTGAACGCTTTATACTTTAGATAACTGGTTAACTCCCGAAGCTGAAGAGGTCCCGCGCCTGCCTATGGGAGGCGGACACGCGCTCATATCCAGGGGATTCCGCCACAGAATATCAATTTTTCTCGATGTCTGCCTTGAAGGGTGCCCAAACATTTACAAGATTACATGATGCATAGTCTCCTCATCCCGGCTCGTCGCCCACTTCCTCCGAATCATATGTCCATTGTTGGAATTTCTTCCCCTTTTACCTCCGGCCGCTT
>Ga0137358_10001076_pt1 | contig 14235 bp, 8 predicted proteins | sample Mad1_20_16metaG_FD_105551 | JGI IMG/M metagenome (GOLD analysis project Ga0137358, IMG submission 105551) | Vadose zone soil microbial communities from Angelo Coast Range Reserve, California, USA - Mad1_20_16 metaG | ecosystem: Environmental > Terrestrial > Soil > Vadose zone | place: USA... | reverse complement strand
TGGCATCAATAGCAGTGATTTGGTTGAGGCCCTGGCTGAGTATGTGGAGGGCAACTACGAAATCGTCGCGCTCCCTTACTTTCACGGGCTGACTAATTCAGTCGTCAACGGGTATCCGGGTAAGATCTCACTGATTCCATGTTTCCATGACGAGCCGCAGTTTTATTGGGCCACAACCCAAACAATTCTGCGCAACGCGAAATGGATCTTCTTTAACTCACAGGCAGAAAAGCAGATGACAATTAGGCAGTATGGCCAAAGCGTGGGCCGGCCTATCGTAGAAGGTGTGGTCACCGGCGTCGGAGTCGAGCTGCCGGTATCCAACGATCAGCTGCCGGCCATTTCAGTGCCGCTCCCTGCGAGTTATTTTGTTTATGCCGGACGCAAGGAGGTCGGAAAGAATGTCCCCCTTCTTTGCCAATGGTTCACGAACTATGTCGAAAGATTTCATTTGAATACAAAGCTCGTTTTCATCGGGGGTGGTGACCAGGCCCTGATTCCGGCGAGCGATCAATTCATTGATCTTGGTTTTGTCTCCGAAGCAATGAAGCATCACGTTGTCAGACATTCGCAAGGCGTCATTAACCTTTCCGAGAACGAGAGTTTCTCAATTGTGATTATGGAAGGCTGGCTGCTCGGCGCTCCGGCGGTAGTTTCGGCTGGCTGCGCCGTGACCAAAGATCACGTCAGAAAATGCAATGGCGGCCTGTACGTTTCAACCAGCGACGAATTTGCCCTGGCCTTAAGGTATCTCGAGGATCACGCGGATGCCCGCAACCTTCTGGCCGCGAATGGACAAAAATATGTGACGAGAGAGTTTTCTTTCGATGCGGTGCTCGCCAGGTACCTGCGACAGTTTCGCGGATTTGAACAGGTTTGTTTGGCGGCTGTGCCCGCCTAGTTTATCGCCCGCTGCCCACCTTGCGTGATATCTCCGCAATGAAAATATTAATCGACGGCCAGACGCTTCTTACTCCCGAGATCAACCGGGGAATCGGTATCTATTTCAAGAACTGTCTGGAGAATATTCTTGAGAACGACTTTACGAACGACTTCTACATCAATACGGCAAACAGAGAGCACCTGAAGGTCTTGTCACCGTGGGCACGACAGAAGCTATGCGTGATCGAGAACGAGGCTTATGATATTCGGGCGACCCATCAAAGCGGCAGAGAGTATGTCGCCGAGCGCTACTCGAATACTCTGAACAATGACCTCGAGACGCGAGCTATGCACCTCTATTGGTCTCCCAATGCCTTGATGGATAATGTATTCCTTCCGGCGCGACAGACAGGTACCTGCCAATTCGCAGTCACGATCTTTGATTTGATAGTTTTGGTAATGGCCAAAGAGTATGCGAAACACTTGTCGGCATCAGCCATGGCGTCTTATAAGAAGAAACTAAACCTGCTGGAGCGGGACTATGATCTGTTTCTCCACATTTCGCGTCATACCGAGAACGATTTCCGGAGAATGCTGCACGTCGAAGAGAAGCAGCATGCGGTTACCCTGCTCGCGGCCGACAGTTCATTCCGCCCTTTTCCGTTCCCCAGGGTTGCCGCGCTTTCGGATTACGTAATCTATACGGGCGGCTTCGATCCGCGCAAGAACATGGATCGGGCCGTGGAAGCCTTTGCCAAGTTACAGAAGAAATACAAAGACGACCAAAAAATAAGTACCACTCAGTTGTGGATTGTGTGCGGCCTGGATAAGGTTGCGGAGAGCCGCATGCTCCGGCGGGCCGAACGCCTGGGGTTGAGAGGAAGAGTCAGATTCACCGGTTTTATTGACAACGATGCCTTGCTCGCGCTTTACCAGAAAGCCCGCTGTCTTTTTTTCCCGTCCCTTTATGAGGGTTTTGGCCTTCCGATACTGGAAGGCCTGGCGTGCGGTCTGCCGGTGGCATCGTCGAATACTTCGTCGCTGCCTGAAGTCGGTGGTGAACTGGTGACTTATTTTGATCCCTACGATATTGACGAAATGGCTGATAGTCTTTACCAGGCTCTACAAGCGCCGACGGACTATCAGGCGCGGCAACGACGTTATGAATATTCGCGGAAATTTTCGTGGGCGGCAACTGCCCGCGCGACCATTGAAGCTTTCGCTGATTGCGTCAGCAATGCTCAGCGGAAAACAGTCGCGATAACCAGCGTTGGAGATCATGAGTAACGAAGCCATCAATCCCGATTTTGTAGATGTACGGCAGCTCATCAAGGAGTTGAGTGTTGAAGAGCTGTGCCTGGCTGCCGAAGAGTTCTTCGCGCAACGAATCGATTGGGAAAGCCTTCATGCCAAACCCTTTGCCGAGATCGACGAAACACCAGATTTGCTTATCTGTTTCGCACAGGTGGTGCGAGGCTTGAACCTTTTGCCCGATATGACGATCCTCGACTTCGGCGCGGGATCATGCTGGACCTCACGCTTTCTCAGCCAGTTAGGACTTAAGGTCATTGCCCTCGACGTCTCTCCGTCTGCACTGAAAATCGGTCAGAAGCTGTACCGTCGCCATCCGGTCATCGGGAACCGGCCGAAGCCGCAGTTCATGCTATTTGACGGTCAGAGCATTGATCTGCCCGATCATAGCGTTGATCGAATCAGTTGCTGGGAAGCGTTTCATCATGTCCCCAATCCGGCGCAGGTGATCAGAGAGATGGGACGAGTTCTCAAAGCCGGTGGCATCGCCGGCTTCTCAGAACCCGGTCCCGACCACTCGAAATCGCCCCAGGCCCAAAACGAAATGCGAACCAACCGCGTCATTGAAAACGATATTAATGTTCGGGGAATTTGGAGCGAGGCGCAGAAAGCGGGATTTACCGAGATCAAGTTGGCGCTGGTTAACCCGAACACGTTCCTGCTCTCTCTGGATGAATTTGAAGCGTACCTGGCTGGCGAAGGTTCGGGCGAGCGCTATCTTTCTGAGACGTGTGAACAGATGCAGCCTCGCCGCGTCTTTTTCTTATTCAAAGGTGAATCAAAGGCTCCGGCAGATAGCCGTCAACGCGAAGGATTGTTGGCTGATCTTCAGGTCGAAGCGGTGTCGAATCGCATTCGCGCCGGTAAGCTGCTTCGTCTGAAAGTCATTGCCAAGAACACCGGCACCTCGGTTTGGCTTCCGGCGCCGGAAGCGGCTCAACCGTGGTGGCAGAAAAGCGCTTTGAAAGGATTTGGCAGGCGGCCCCACATGGGTCCGGATCGAGTCCCACCGCGGGTGGGCGGAGTACGTTTTGCTATCCAGCTTCTGGACGATAGGGGCAAGTTACTCGACATCGACTATTTCCGCTATCATCTTACGCCCGGTGAAGGACGTCTGATCAAATGTGGTGAAGCGGTGGAGTTTTCGGTGGACGTTCCGATGCTGCGGCCAGGCAACTACGTTCTGAAGTGCGATCTTGTGAGTGAATTCATCGGCTGGTTTGCAAGTGTCGGATCAAAAGTAGTGCACATTCCAATCGACGTGATTTCCTGAGCCCTCAAGCGCGACCTGACGGCGAGGCTATACTGTTTGGCTCCAAGCTCCAACCATCGTTCAAATGCAGAGATTAAACTTCCGATCGAGATTTGAGTTTTAGTCAACCAGGCACCCGCTGCTACGGTAATCTTATGACGCGTCGCACTATCCTCCGGGAGACTACTGCGTTCCTCGGATACTCGCTCTTGACCGCGCTCATGACTTGGCCCTGGATTCTCCATCTGCGGGATGCCATGTCTGATCGGGGCGATTCTTACGCGCATGCTTATTGGCTTTGGTGGGACGCTCATCAAACCTTTCACGACCCCTTGAATCTTTTCAATGCGACAATCTTTTTCCCTTATAAATATTCTTTGGCTTTCAGCGAGAATGACTATGGGATTGGTCTCCTTTTTTCTCCATTCTACGCGTTAGGTTTTCGTCCGGTGACAGTTCACAGCATAGCCACGTTGACGGCTTTTGCCTTCTCCGGCTATGCAATGTTCCGCTTAACCCGAACCCTAACCGGGGTCAATTCCGGCGCCTGGGTCGCGGGCATAATTTTCGCGTTCGTCCCATATCATTTCCAAAGGCTTCCTCATCTACCCCTTATTTTTGCCGGATGGATACCCCTGACATTAGAGGCCCTGGTTCTGTTTACACGGCAAAGAAGTTGGAAGCGCGCCGGCTGGCTCGGAGTGGCTTTCACGATGAATGCATTGACATGCCTGACATGGTTCGTCTTGACTCTGGTTCCGTTTGCTCTATCTGCTGTCTTTCTTTTGATCTGGTGCCGCCTGGGTCGTGACCGCGATTTTTGGATCAGAGGGGCTGCTGTGTTCGCCGTGGTATCGCTTGCACTTCTGTGGTTTGGTTTTCCTTATTTTCGCGTACACGAAGCGTATGGCTTCGCTCGCAGTGCCGCAGATGCAACAGACCTGTCCGCTCTTCCTATTCACTGGCTGGTTGTTAGCGAGCGAAACAAGCTTTGGAGCGGCCTCGGGGCTCGGGCGATGGTTGATGAGTTGACCTTATTTCCGGGACTACTGCCGCCGCTCCTGGCCCTGGCTGCTTTCGGATTAGTAAGGCCGAAAGCACGAAAATCTCCTCAGATCGGAACGTGGATTTCTCGCAGACTGCTCACCGTTTTGTTGGACCTTCTCGCCTTTGCCGGGATACTGGTGGCGCTGTTAACAATAGGCTATGGCAGCATTCACCTTCACTTATTTGGTTTTCAATTACTGAAACCCGTTTATCCGCTTATCTTTTTTCTTGCTGCGCTCGGTATTCGATGGCTGATTGCCTATCCACAGCTCATTCGTCGCGTATTTCACCAAAGGAAACCTGTCGAGGCGTTCAGATCCAATCCCTGGTCAGTCGCATTTGCACTCGGAGCAATTTGGGGTGTTACCGGCTTTCTCGGCTCATTTGGGATGCATTTCTTTTTCCATCGAATCCTGTTTGAGTTTGTTCCCTTCTTCAAGAGCATTCGTGCCCCAGTGCGTTGGGCCATGATTTGTTATCTCGGCCTCTCGATTCTGGCCGGCATAGGGGCTGTACAATTCGTTGGATTTGTTGGACGTTGGTGTCCCAGAGTCCCGCGGAAGCTGATCTATGTTGTGCTCGCAATTTTGATTCTCTTCGAGCAACGGGTGGCGCCGATTCAATTCGTTCGCGGCGAGGTTGATCCTGACGCGATCACCCTGCGCTTAAAGCAAACGCCAATGTCAGGTGGGATAGTCGAACTTCCCGCGGAAAAGGATAGCTATGCCTATTATCGCTATATGCTGCGCGCGGCAGACCACGGTCGCCCGATTGTGACAGCAAGTTCAAGTTTTGCTCCTCCAATAGTTCAGGAACTTGAATCACTAACCCTGGCGCGCCCAATCCCTGATCGTCTTATCGATCTGCTGGAGTCGATTCCCACCTCTTACCTGGTAGTCCATAACTCTTTGCTTTCGGCCGAGCATCGTCGCGCGATTGAATCCTTTCTGATGCGCGAGCTTAAGGCAGGTCGAATCAGATTCATCAATGGCTATGGGGAGTCAACGGCCCCGGATGATCTCTATGCGATAGTAAAAAATGAACCGACGGCCAAAACTGAGGTTTCAAACCGAATTGATCGAGCTGATTTCTTCGTGCGACAGCAATACCTGGACGTGCTCAAACGGGAGCCCGACCCGGCGGCCCAGAGCAATCTGGCTGCGTCGCTCAAGAGCTGCAAGGAAGAGGCAACCTGTCTCCAGGATCAAAGTGCAGCCGCTGCGCTAACTGTTTTTCACTCGAGAGAATTTCAGGACGGAAGCTACTTCCTTTTTCGTTTATACAAGACGGGCTTCCAGCGGATGCCTAAGTATCTTGATTGGGAGCATGACATTAATCAGCTCAATAAGGGTGCGGAGGGCAAGCTGACCGTCGCCAAAGAATTAGTTTCCGGGAAGGAGTTTCTTGATCGCTATCCGGAGAGACTGACGAACCTTGAATATGTCAGAAAAATGATCCTTAACTCTGGGCAGACGGTGAGCTCGGCCGATCAAAGAGCAATCATTGTTGATCTCGACAATGGAAAAACGAGCCGTGCTGACGTTTTGATTAAGTTAACGGATAACTCAATTGCTGCTCAGCGTGAATACAAGGAGGCACTCGTTGCCGCGTGCTACTTTGATTACCTTCAGCGCGATCCGGATTCGGAAGGCTACAGTTTCTGGCTGAAAACTCTGGAGAATCCTTCAAGCGGCGAGACGGCTGTCATCAAAGGATTCATTAACTCCGGGGAGTATCGAGCCAGATTCGGTCAACCCTAGCAGGCCATCTGGCGAGCATCATCGTGACTAAATCAAGTCTCTGTCGAGGGCCAATTGCATGAATTGGCGGCGCAAACTTCATCAGCATAGAAGAGATCTCCTTATTGGCTTGCTCATTTTTGTAGTCGGCTTCGCGGTGTTTCTTTGTTCTCCCGTGCGTCCGATTTCGGATTCAATCTACACTTTCGTGGTCAGTGAAAGTCTTCTGAAACACGGCAGCTTTGCGATAGACCAATTCGGCGTCCCTCGGCTCGAGCCCAGATTCAACGGCAGCTACGTGGAAAACGGTCGATTAAAACAACTCGAGTGGGTAGGGAATCGGCTCTATTATTTTCTTCCACCCGGCACTTCCGTTCTCTCCCTTCCTTATGTAGCGTTAATGGATTCTTTCGGACTCTCCGTGATCAATAAGGATGGAACCTACAACCTTCGCAAAGAAATACAGCTTCAACTGATATTCTCGGCTTTTTTGATGGCGTTGCTGGGCAGTATTTTTTATTTTTCCAGTCGCTTGGTCTTACCGGCTCTGTGGAGCGTCATTATCGCGCTCGGAGGAACATTGGCGACGCAAGTGTGGAGTACTCTTTCCGGGAGTATGTGGTCGGACACGTGGGGAATCTTCCTGGTGGGACTGGTTGTATGGATGCTGGTGGCGGAAGCGAGTGCCGGAATTCGACTCCGCCCTGTATTGGTTGGCACTGTGCTGGCCTGGACTTACTTTGTGCGACCGACCAACGCGATTCCAATCCTGGCGATTTCCATTTACATACTTCTTTACCACCGTCGGCTATTTGCGTGGTATGCAGTAACCGGGCTCATCTGGTTAGCTCTTTTCGTCTTTTACTCCTGGTACAACTTCGGCAAGATGCTGCCAAATTACTATCGTACGGGCCGCTTGACGTTCGAGCATTTTGGCGAAGCTTTGGCGGGCAATTTAATTAGCCCCGCGCGCGGATTGTTCATCTACGTCCCAGTCACACTTTTTGTCTTTTACCTGCTCGTCCGTTACCGCAGGAGAATTGTTTGGCCGAGACTGGTGGTGCTTTCGCTAAGTATCTTTGCAATTCATTGGATAGTACCTTCGGGATTCCCGCATTGGTATGGCGGCGCCAGTTATGGTCCAAGGCTAATGTCAGGAGTTGTTCCCTGGCTTGTCCTTCTGGCGATTATCGCCGTTCAGGCGACGTTGAAACAGCGCGAGGAGTTAAAGAATCGGCCCCTTAGATTTTGGCGATTACAAAATATCGCGGGCGGGTTCTTGTTGCTGGTGAGTACCTGCATGAATGGAATCGGCGCGACCATGCCGGCTATCATCACCTGGAACGACAAGCCTGTCAGGGTCGACAGGGATCCAAGCCGTCTTTGGGATTGGAGATACCCGCAGTTTCTGGCCGGCTTCCTGCGTCCACCGCCGCCAAAGGTTTTTCCGCCTGCCGATGTCAGGATCGATTTTTCACGCAAATCGGCCGACCTGTACTTGTGGTACGGCTGGAGCGAAAATGGCGGTGAATACCGGTTTAGTGAAGGAGATGAAGCGACCATAGTTTTCGGTCTCGACAAGATAGCCGATGCGCAACTGCTAATGAAATTAACCCCATTTATCGTCGGTGGAAAACTGAACGAGCAGCGAATCACCATAAAGCTAAACGGGCATCTGCTCGAGACGTTGACCTTGAAAGATCCATCTCCTCGCGAATACTCCCGGACCCTGCCAAAAGAGTTATTGAAAGGGAACAATGTTTTAACTTTCGAATTGCCGGATGCCCGGTCGCCAAAGGAACTCAAGCTAAATGACGATGAGCGCAAGATCGCTCTGGGAGTGTATTGGCTCGACATCAAAACTCAGGGACAAGGCGGCGCCCAGGAGGCACCGAAACATACAGAGGCGACCGCGCCGCTGCCGGATGGAGGATATGCAGTTGAGTTCGAGGCCCTGAACCCGCCGCAGGTTTTAGCCGCCGGCGAGTCTCTCGACTTGCGGGTCAAGGTAAAGAATGTCAGCGGCGCGATTTGGCCGGCTATGGGTGACAGTAGCGGTAAGTATCAAATACGGTTGGGAAATCATTGGGCGGACTCGAACGGGCGCACCGCGATTCTCAACGACGGCCGTGCCGCTCTGCCCCACGACTTGAGGCCGGGGCGCGAAGTTGAACTTCTGCTCAGAATCACGGCCCCGCAAATGCCCGGGGAATACACTCTTGAACTCGACATGGTGCAAGAGCGAGTGACTTGGTTTGCTGATGAAGAATCGCCAGCTGCGCACATGAAGATCGCCGTTCGTTAGTCTAACCAGGGCGCAACTTCTATGAACGACTCGGTTTTCGCATCCATCAGCCTCGGAATTGTTTGTCCGATGGCAAATCAGGAAGCTTCCGCGGTTAGCTTCGTCAATAGTGTATTGAGCCAATGCGCTTCTTACAGTTTTAAGAGCGTCGAGTTTTTCGCAATACTCGATCGAGCTAGCTGTGACCGCACGAGAGAACTCCTGGATGAATTGAAAAACGAGCGCTCCGAGTTACAAGTTGTGTGGGCGGCAAACAATCATTGTGTGGTCGATGCTTACGTGCGCGGTTATCGCGAGGCCCTCAGCGCTGGATGTGATTGGATTCTGGAAATTGACGGCGGCTTTAGTCATCAGCCCGGCGACATACCGCAATTTTTCCAGAAGATGATTGAAGGCTATGACTGCGTGTTCGGGAGTCGATTTTGTGGAGGCGGCAAGATTACGGACAGCTCTCGGAAACGCAAGCTCATTAGTCGCGGGGGCACGATTCTGACCGATGCTCTTATGGGGACGGATTTAAGTGATATGACCAGCGGATTTGAGCTGTTCTCGCGCGACGCGCTGAAATACATCCTCAGTAAAGGTATTTATTCTCGCGCCCACTTCTTTCAGACTGAGATTAAAATTCACTGTCGGAACCTGCGGATTGCCGAGGTACCGATCCATTATCGTGCAGCCAGCCCCGGCGTAAACACGAGCGTGCTCAAAGATTCACTTTACAATCTGTGGCGTATGTATCGTCTGAGGCGACAAGGCCGACTGTAGGAATAATGGAACCGAAAACTGTTTTAGTTGTCACTTCGGTCGCGTCACCAAACGCCGCCCTGAAAGAGTTAGCAAGTGGATGCCAGCAGCACGGAGTCGAATTTTTCGTGATTGGCGATGAGGGCAGTCCACGGCAATTCGAGTTAGAAGGTTGTCGCTTTTACGATTTGAAGGAGCAAATGGAACTGGGGTTTGCTTTCGCGCGCCAATGCCCGGCGAGAAGTTACGCGCGCAAGAATATTGGGTATCTATTGGCCATGCGTACAGGTGCAGCGGTGCTGATCGAAACTGACGATGACAATTTTCCGCGCGCGGAATTTTGGGCCCAACGACACAGGAAGCAGTTGGCGCGACTGATTTCAGATACAGGATGGGTTAATATTTATCGGTACTTTACAGATGCAAAGATTTGGCCCCGTGGATTGTCGCTGGAAAGCATCAATAGTTCCGTTCCAAACTATGACACGCTGATTACCAAAGAGGTTGATTGTCCTATTCAGCAAGGGCTGACTGATGAAGACCCCGACGTGGATGCTATCTATCGGCTGGCATTTCCGCTGCCGCAATCTTTCAGAAGGGATCGCCGAATTGCCCTGGGGAACAATTCCTGGTCACCTTTCAATAGCCAAAACACTACTTGGTGGAGCGATGCTTTTCCCCTGCTCTACTTGCCGGCGTATTGCTCGATTCGCGTGACCGATATCTGGCGGGGTTTTGTAGCGCAACGAATTGCCTGGACCAACAATTGGGGCGTGCTATTTCACGGGCCGACAATTCGGCACGATCGAAACAAGCATGACTTGCTGCGCGATTTTCAGGAGGAGGTGCCCGGCTATTTGAATAACAAGAAAATCTGCGCGGCCCTTGGGGCCCTGGCATTGAAATCCGGGCGCGACAACCTCAACGACAATCTGCGTCTCTGCTACTCGGAGTTGGTACGGATGAATATGATTGGCGAAGCTGAGTTGGATTTGCTTGAATCATGGATCGCCGACATTGAGCGGATAACCCGCAGGACGAATAGCAAGGCGCAAAAAAATTCTCATGATGCCCCACGGTAAGAATTAAACTTTCGAATCAGTCGCTTTGAACAATTCCACGCAAAAGCTACCAAAGATTGCCTGGCTCTCGCCGTTCCCGCCACAAAGAAGCGGCATTGCCAACTACAGTTATTGGCTCGTCAAAGGCCTCAAATCTCACTTTGATATTGATCTGTATTACGACAAGCAGCCGCCGATCACTGAACTCCAGGACGAGTTTGAGGTTTACCCCATCGCGGCTTTCGCCGATAGACATGAAAGTTACGAACAGACAATTTATCATATCGGGAACAACAGCGATTTTCACAAGGGAATCTATGAACTTGCGTGGCGTTTTCCCGGCACGGTAGTGCTGCACGATTACAACCTCAGTGGCTTTATGCACGAAGCTTTCTATCGCCAGAACCACGAGTTGTATCGTCAGGCATTGCCTAATGGACATGGCGAAGACGGACGCAAAGGGCTGCAATCGCTGATTCATCGGCTTTTTCCTGATTCATCGCAACTCCCGATGTCACAAGCGATCGTTAGTCGCAGCAAGAAAGTAATCGTTCATCATCGATGGGTCAGGAACCAGTTTGCTGACAACGCCCACATAGAAGTCATCCCGCACTTTGCCAAGCTCAACTGTCAGCCGGACAAAGCAGGAATCGGAAACTTCAAGAACAAGTTCGCCATCAGAGATGATCACTTCGTCCTAACCTGTCTGGGATTCGTCAATCCAAATAAGCTGCCAGGGCTGCAAATAGATGTAGTGAACCGATTGCTTGACGATGGCTATCCCGTACAGCTGATATTTGCCGGCGAGCCATCTCCGGAAGTTAAAGATCTAGTAGCAAGGGTGCGGTCGAGCAAGTATCACGAGAAAATCATTTTCACCGGATATCTAAACGAAAAGGATTACTTTAACTCGATTTTTGCGTCGGACATTATTATCAACCTGCGAAACCCATCGATGGGTGAGGCTTCAGGTACCTTGATGCACGCACTGGCCGCTGCCAAGCCGGCCATCGTCAGCGACACAAATCAGTATCGAGAGTTTCCGGATAAAATATGTTGGAAGTTGGCCCACGATCAGAAGCAGGCAGAAGTGTTATATGCCTACATCAGAGCGTTGCTGTCTAATCAAAACCTACGAACGGTTATTTCGGAGAACGCCGCGGACTATGTGAGAAATATGCTGGGTTGGGAGAGAATTACCGGCCAATGGAAGCAAGCCATCTCGAGCCTGACCTGACGGCAATCGGAACGTTATGCCTAAATTAGCTTAAGGATTGATCGTCACGTGCGGCGCAGAGTCAGTTGGCCGGCTGGTTGCAGTGCCTACCTTGACCACGATTGGAAGGTCACCGCGATCGACTGCCGCTGGAAGCGTAAGATCAATCTCCTGGAAGCCAGGCTGATCGAGCACAATCACATTCGATGGGACTATTACGGTCGTGCCAATCGTGACAGTGATTGCGGACGCTGCTGTACCGCGGACGCCAGTCAGTTGGATCTCGAGCACGGTGGGTACCAGTGTGCCCGTGCCATCGTCGGACGTGATGTTGAATGGCTCCATCAAGCAACCGGGAGTAAGCGGCCTAGTGATATTACAGATGAGAGCGCGTCCGCCAGGACCATTGGTGCTGGTAAAGATATCGGGCTGGGCCGCTACAATTACCACCTGACCGCGAATCACCGTGCCGTTACTGTTTATCACCACCGGATAACTGGCCGTCCCGGAGTTCGCGACCAAACCAGGCGGCACGGCAAAATTAATTGAAGTTGTGGTAACCGAATAAATCCCACAGGCCGCGCCGTTAATTGAAATTGAAGTGCCCTTCAACTCGATCGGCAATGCTGGTGAGCGTCCTGCTTCAGACGCACCGGTACTACTGACCAACGCCGGCAAAGGCGGCGGACTCAAGGTGAATTGCGCGAGCGCTAATTCACCGGCTGCCAGGCCCGGTGCGACGAACGGGCTGCCGGTCGGGCTGGGAACTGGACTCGCGGTGGGAGAGGCTATTGGAATCAAGCTCGCACCAGTGAACAGTGAAATGGTTCCACTCGCCTCGGTCGCGGGAGTCGGCAGAAGTTGATAGAAGACCTCCGCCGAGCCATCGGAATTACCGCCTCCGAGTTCTCCCCCGAAGGTAAAGGCAATTCGAGTGCGCGAATTACTGGGCAGCCCGCGCAGACCATTGAAAGTCGCAATACTGGTAATGCGCGTAAACGGCCCGGTCGTGGTAACCGGCAGCGGCGTCAGAAAAAGCTGCGCTGACCGGCTGGCATTTAATCCGGTGCTGTCGTCGGCTGCCGCCGGGAACGTCCCATCCGTTTTAAAGTTCAAAGCCGAGGTGAAAACAACGGAGGTTGGATTCAACCCGCTATAGTCAGTGAAAGTCGGGAAGTGAAATAAATCTCCCGGAACGGCCAACGGGCGCGGTCCTAACTGCGTGAAAGTGCCGACCGTCACATCGTAGACAAAGGCGGCCGAGAAGGCAGTTGGCGCGGCATTCGCTCCCGGATCGGCGGCGGTCGATTCGAAGGCGATGAATTTGCCATTGCGACTAAGACGGCGTCCAAAGCTAAAAATGGTGGCAGTGGCGCCGGTGGTCGCGTCGTTCTTTGTCTTGGTGACCTGGCGCAAGCCGGCGCCGTCCTTAATATAAATTTCGGCATTCCCATCGGCATTCGTGCTCGTCAAATCCGCATTGGAGACAAAAGCGAGCACAGAGCCGTCGCTGGAAAGACAGGGATTCGAACTGAAGATTGGATTATTAAGCGAAGCCGTTTTGGTATTGGTTACTTGAGTAAACGTCGAACCGGCAACTGTGTAAACAAACACTTCGGGATTTGGAATTGCCCCAGTATCAATATTACCGCCCGTTACGATATCCCGATTCGAGATGAATGCAATAATCTTTCCGTCATCACTAATGCTCGCCTCGCGATTGTCGTCGGCGACTCGCGGTTCGCTGGTGGTTGACCCCGCGACTGGCGGAGCGCTGGCCGGAGTATTTGTAACTCGCTTGAACGTGCCGGCGGTCAGATCTACCGGTCCTACTTCCGCGCCGCTGGAGAGATCTGCTGTGTCGGCGACAGTGAACTGATAGGTCCAGATCTCCTGATTCATGTCCGTGGCGATCGTGCCTCCCGGATTAGTGCCGTCAAAACTCGCCGGAGTGACGGGCGCATTTGAACTAAAGACAATTGTATAAGTGCGCTGGCCAGCAGTTAGAGCCGGCTCAAGACTAATCATCGGACGGTTGTTGCTGACATCAATCGCGATATTGCTGGGATCTACCGGTGTTGGCGTGGGACTAGCGGTTGGCGATGGGCTGACCGAGGGACTTGGACTCGGGCTGGGTGTCGGCGATGGACTACCCGGTGGATTTAGTACGCTCTTGGTATCGGTAAGCTGGAAAATTCGACGTTGCGCGTAATCGTACAGGAATATCTCGCGATTACCGTCCTGATTGTTACGCGATGCCGTCTTCTCAGTAGCGATATCGCCATTTGATTCAATTACGACAAAACGCCCGTTGGCCGAGGTATCACCAGCGAAGGAATTGCGAGCTGAGTTCGACACCTGAGTGACAAAAGGATCCGGAGTGGAGCTCGATGGCGACTGCGCCGAAGTAAGCGCGCCGGCGATGAGCATACACGCCGCCGCGGCGCATAAAAAAGCAATAACCAGTCTTATCATTAAGAATATGAACGAACGATCAAAGTTCTCACCGGGGCCAACTGGATTGGTGACAGACCAGCCGCAGTGACTACCTTCTAGTACTAAGCAGTCAGGCCGGACATTGTAAGCGTTGCGCCGCGGTAACCGCAAGCCGCCAATCCGCTTAGTTTCCAGCTGCCAGCCGTAGGTTGCTCAGATACTCAGGGGTTTTCCTGGCCCCG
>Ga0137358_10001074_pt1 | contig 14246 bp, 14 predicted proteins | sample Mad1_20_16metaG_FD_105551 | JGI IMG/M metagenome (GOLD analysis project Ga0137358, IMG submission 105551) | Vadose zone soil microbial communities from Angelo Coast Range Reserve, California, USA - Mad1_20_16 metaG | ecosystem: Environmental > Terrestrial > Soil > Vadose zone | place: USA... | reverse complement strand
GATCACGGTCAGCGCAATCGTGGAGATCGCAAACGCAAGATCCACCCCAACTTGGCTTCCCGGATTTGGCAGTCTGCCGTACACAGGATTCGAAGAACTGAGATGTAGGAGATTATTGATTCTCACTGCGCCGCGAAGGAAGTTGTAAACGAACGCATAGCCATCACTCGAGCCCTTGCTGTAGGCTACTTGAGTGAAGTTGTACATCGTAATTCCGTAGGAGAACGCAAAGGCGAGATTCAAAGAGAGTAGAATCTCGTAGGAGGCCCGAAGGTGGTCATTATTCAGAGATGAAGTTCTGGCCATTCAGCGGTAAGCTTACAACTCAGCGGAGCAAATGCGAACTGGCCCCTCTAACTATTTGACACCAGCCGCATGCGGAAGTTCCTAAGCACAGTTATCCGTTCGATTTCTTGGGTCGGCCCCGAATACTCGATTGTCGATGTTCAAAGAATCGATTCCCCTTTTGAGTTTTCAGCGACGCAGAGGCTTGCGAAGGCAGAGTCAATGGGCGTCCGTTTCAACGTTTCCCGCGTCTAGTTGCTCCAAGTGCCCCAAATTCTCGGAAGAATCGAACCCCAAATTGGTGTTGCAACTTTAGTGGAATCAATTGTGCAGCCAAGGATGCATACTGAGCTCACTTGGATGGAGCGTCTGCTCCTGCGGCAGAAGGTCAATCCGTCCAAAACGGTGTTCACGCGGGGCGCAAATGCTTTAGAATCAGGGTTGGCAGCGCGCCCGTAGCTCAGTTGGATAGAGCGTCTGCCTTCTAACAAGGGAGGCGAAATTCATAAATGCTTTGCTGAGCGTCGCTTACGGGCCTCTTTCTCCTAAAATCGCACCTTCAGCTGTACCGAAGTTGTACCGAACTCACGCTCCAACGACCCCATACCGGCGCACTCTGATCAAGATGGTCTAGCCAAGTTACCGAGAAATCCGCTAATCACCCTCGCGAGACGTTCCGCAGTAATGGAGTCGGGGAGGGGGATGGCGAGAGTCGGACGTTGGGTTTGCGCGTCCCGCCGGAGTAACGTGGAAAGGGCCCGTTTGATCGGTTCGAAACCCTCTGTCGCTCTTGCAACCTCAGCGCTGCTCGGGGAGGAGAGCGACTCTAAGAGGGTCAGACCCGCTTCCAGAAACCTAGCAGCAGCCAGGCTGGGGTCCGGTACGAACGAGGCGGACTCTGCATCGCCATCTTGGGTTACACTCTGGGCAAGGGGCATCGTCCCGTCCACTTGAAACTGAGGTCTTGTCCCTGCCGGAAGCTCGCGGGCGTATCCGTTCTTCACTGCGGTTTTTCCATTCCGCTTCGCTTCCGTTACGGTCACGGGTTGGGGCGACTCCGGAGTGAGTACAGGCTTCGGCCTGCCAGGCTGGTCGCTGAAGACTTCTTTGATCACGTGCATCATGCTCTTGCGGCCGAGCTTTTCAAAACTAATTTCGTCCTTCGCCTCATCGAATAATCCCGTGAACAACGCCTTTTTGAGCCTGAGAGTCTCCCAAACGCGTTCCTCGATGCTGTTCTCGGTCAAGAGATGGATCACCTGTACGGGCTGCGTCTGGCCGAAGCGATGAACACGGCCGACACGTTGCTCTAATCTGGCGGGGTTCCAGGGGGGCTCAAAGTTCACAACTGCCGAGGCCGCCTGCAAGTTCAACCCGACTCCGCCAGCATCGGTCGAAAGAAACACCTTGCAGTCGGGATCCTTTCCGAACCGGGCAATCAGCTCGCCGCGTTTCCGCGCAGGCACGTTGCCGTGCAACGACACCCAGCCGATTTTCAGCTTCGTCAGTTCCTGGCTGGCCAGGTGTGTCATTCGTTCGTATTCGCTGAAAACGACCACCTTGCGCTTTTCTTCCATCGTCAGCTCGTGAACAATCTCGCGGAACTCCTCAAGCTTGGGGGAGAAATTGGTCATTTTGTCAAACAAGAAGGTAGAGTTGCAAAGCATGCGCATGTTCTGGATGCAGCAAGTGATGCGACGCAGGTCGATCTCGGAGAGCCAGCCCTGTCGCTGCCATTTGTGCATCAGCCTCGCGAGAATGTCGCTTTGTTCCCAGTAGGGACCTGCCTGTTCGGGCGTCATACCGACACGGAAAATTTGATCCGTGCGTTTGGGCAGTTCAGGAAGCACCTCTTTCCGAGTTCGCCGGAGCAGGATCGGTTCGAGTTGTTTGTGAATTTGATCCAGGCCGCGATAGCCGAGTAATTTCCCTTCTTCGTTCTCCATGCGGTGTTCCTTGAGAAAACGGAAGGCTGGCCCCAAACGGCGACCGTCCACGAACTCCACGACCGAATAGAGCTCCTCGAGCTTGTTTTCAAGAGGTGTACCAGTCAATACAAAGGCATAACGACTCTTCAATTGTTTGATGATGCGGGCGGTGGCTGTTGCCCAATTGCGAATACGCTGGGCTTCATCGAGGATGATCAAGTCCGGACGCATGTTGTGCATGTCTTCGATGTCCTTCAGGACGAGCTCGTAACTTGTGAGATTGAAGAAGGTCGGGTTGGCGTAGAGCTTCTTGCGATACGGCATCAGCCCGTCAATGACTTGTGCGGGAAGCTCACAGAACTTCTCGATCTCTGTTTTCCATTGGTACTTGACCGAAGCGGGAGCAACCACCAGCACCCTCTCAAGGCCTCGATGGCGCCGGAGCAGCTCAGCGCCAGCAATGGCCTGAATCGTCTTGCCAAGACCCATATCGTCGGCGAGGATAACCCGACCGCGACAGGCGGCGAAAAGCGCTCCGCGAATCTGGTAGGGAAAGAGCGGCACCTTCAACAGGGCTTCGAGTGGGCGCTTGCCTTTCTTTAGCTGCTTGAGGTACCGGCGCTCGTCTTCGAGCCCCGAGGCGAGTTCGTTCTCACGGTCAATGAAATCCAGTACATCGCTGTAAACAACGGCCGTCTCGTCCACAGCTCGAAGCTTCTCGAGGACTTCCTCGAATTGTCGAAGGTTGTTCTTTCGTAGGAACCCATCGGAATCGAAGTACTCGGAGACAATCTTTTGGAGGTCCGACGATGCCTGAGGGGGGAGCCGGACGCGCACGTTTAGGGTGTCGCCATAATGGAGAGAAAGCGAAGCCCGCGTGCGCTGATACTGCTGGCGATCGAAGGAGCGACCAAAGCGGCGATGCAGACAAAGCAGCAGGGCTTCGATGTGTTTGCAAGTGCCAAGGGTGTTCACTGCAAAATCGGCGCACGAGCAGAAGTTTTCAAACAGACTCGGACCGCGCATTGCCACGCGATACTCCTTGCCGCTTGCCGACTTCACCAAGTAGTCGCCATAAGCCTGTCCGACCGGGCCCGTAAGAATGTTCTGGATCGCCTTTCGGGCGCGCTGTTGCCGCGCGGAGATCTGCTCCTCGACAACGGAGATTTGTTCCTCGACGATCATATTGAGCCTCCGGGAGATGGCGAATCGCCAAGATAGCAGGAATCAGGGAATCGCGTGAATGGGTGGGTTGTGGAAAAGTAGATTCCAGAGTCGTATTTCTAAATGAAATCCATCGACTCTCAGTAATTGACTTCTGCGAAGTCCTGATTCGGAAACAGACGCGAGACTGGATCTACGACGGAGACAGGAGCGAGGCAAGGATCCAAGCGACGAGTTCATCCAGCGCTTGCCAGACCTCCAGAGTCATTAAGAAGATCTCCCTCTCGGAGACCTGTGAGGCGCAAAGAATACGGGTCGGAGACTTCAACGTCGGCTGTACCGAATGTACCGATGACGGCGGCTGAAGACGCAAAGGACATTTGGGCGTAACTGCTTCCAGCGCAGGAGATCAAAGCGCTTGCGCGCGTACGCCCAATTCGAAGGAGCGTCTGTCCTTTACGCAGAAGCTCGATCCGTTCAAAAGAGTGTCCGTCCGGCCCGTAAATGCTCTAAAATCAGATTCAGCAGTGCGCCCGTAGCTCAGTTGGATAGAGCGTCTGCCTTCTAAGTGGACGCAAACTCAATCTAAGTCGTTGCAACGGTTGCGCTTACGAGTTCCGCGCCTTCCTTGGCCTGCTCCAAAGATGCACCAAAAACTCAGAAGGCGGGCGGATCATTGTGGGTGCTCGGGATGTTTCTGCGGCCGCTACACATCCGAGTGACCCGCGCACTTCTTCATTTCCCACAACCCCGTTTTCTGGCCAACTTCCGAGTAGCCGACTACTCGCCCTGTATGTTTGGCGTGATGGACACTTCTGCAGGCCTTCACTCCTTGACAGGCGGAAAGCATTCCCTACCTGCTGAAGCGTCGGCCAAGCATTGGCGGTTCCGCCTACGTGTGCCGGTCACTGCGGCGAAGAGATTAAACCCATCTGCCGCATGACCGAAAGCATGTCCCAAACGCTCCACTCCTCGCAAATCTTCCCCGCCTTGAAGCGGAAAATGGTCATGCCATCAACCTTGATCTTTTTGCCCGTCGCCGGAAATCCCATTCCTTCCTGAGTGTTGGTGCCCGATGCAGTCCAATGCACCGCCACGAGATCTCGCTCCGCGAGAATCTGGTTGACCCTAACATGCATGTCTGGTAGGGCCTTGCGCTCTTCCCTGGCTGCGGCCATGTCATCGTCCAGGGTGCCATCGCGATTCTCCCCGTGCGCGACAAAGTCCTTAGCATGGGACTCTGCGTATCTGTCGAAGCGTCCTTTGTCGAGCACCTCTTCGAAAAAGCTTCGGGCAATCTGCTTGTTTCTTTCCTGATCACCGGCCTGCTGCGCCTTTGCGGGCACGCAGATCACAAACAACAATAGCAAAGACGAACCTTTGCGCATACGATCCTCCTTGTTCGTGAGCCTCTCCGTGTCAGATTCCCAGGAATCGACAGAGTAGAATTTCAGAATCGCCCCGTCATCTTGAAACTGTAACATGTGTTACGCTAATAAAAAAGGAGTTCCGCATGGCGAGACCACCCAATCCCGGCATCCGCGCAAGGCTCCGCGACCAAGCTGTCGACTATGTACTCTCGCATGGGGTCGGAAACCTGACCCTTCGCCCCTTGGCAAGGGCCTTGAAGACCAATGCTCGAATGCTGGTCTACCACTTCGGCTCGCGGGAAGGATTGATGCGCGAGATCCTGAGCCGCTTACGTGAACGCGAGGACGCTCGCATCCAGGCTTGGTTCCAGAGCGGCGAGAAGCCGCGCACGCTGCCCGAGTTTCTAAGCTGGTACTGGAAGCGGTTGAGCGCACCCCGCGCGCGGCCTGCGGTGCGCCTCATCTTCGAACTGTACGCGCTGGCGCTCCGAAATCCGCGCGACTACCCTGGCGTCCTCGAAGATCCGCTCGCTTATTGGCAGAAGCTCACAGAAAAAGCCGGCATTCCCGCGAAGCCGGATGCCGTCGAGGCGACGCTGCTTCTAGCGGCCACCCGCGGTCTCCTCTTGGACCTCTGCGCGACGGGAGATCGTGCCCGCGTGGAACGGGCGCTGGAGGCACTCGCTCAGTTTGTTGAGTTGCGCGTCACGCCAATAGAAATGATGGGACGCGAGCCAAAGGAGTTAAATGGTGGGTAGCTCCTGCAGATAGAAGGAAGGGACGCCCTTCGTTGCGCGTTAGCCGCGCCTCGGAGTCGTCCCCGGATGACGGGCAAACAGGAAGGAACCGGATTACTTCTTGTTTGCCGACCGATCGGGAGTTATCAACGGTCGAACCGAACCATTTATCCAGCCCGCCATACAAACACGCAGTCGCCAAGAGAATCGATAAACCTTTCCATAGGGCAGCACTATTTCCAGTCTGTTGGGGAGGGGGATATACGTGCCATTCAAATAGTCAGAAGCTGTTATAATCGCTTGCATCAAGAGGTTCTAAAGTGTCGTATTAATGTCCTGGCGGACATGTCTTGACTAGGCCTACGGGCGTGACCTCCGAAGGCTAGTCTCCCCCTGTCCGCTGGTTAAAGGCCTGGGGACGGATTGGGGCCGGATGACTGAACGTTCGCCAGTTACTAACTCGCGTCAGGCACCAGTGATATTCGGACGGCCAACTGAGCGACATCTTTCCCGGAGGATCGCTTCAACGGTGCGCCGCGTGCGTCTAACCCGGCAATGAGGCCTCTGATTACCTTCTGGCTGATCACAACAGCAGCACTTGCCCAGAACACTGCTCCCCAGCTCACCGCTGATGATGCTGTCCGTATCCGCGAATTCTATTGTCTCGCCGCCCAGATTCAGAATCAGATCTGGCCCGACTGGAGCCGGACGCCTGCACCACTGTTACTTGTGACACCGGACACAGAATTCTTGACGCATCACACCGAGCCACCCAAAGGCTTCGAGAAAGCTGGAGATGACCTTTATGCGCGCCCACGCCAGTTCCCAACGAACCTGCTAGCCACTTTCCCCGCTTTCGGGCCGCCATCCGTTATCGTCATCGGCGAACCAAAAAACACAACCAGCAAGACCAGCACCCCCTGGCTGATCACGCTCATGCATGAGCACTTTCACCAATTACAGAACGCTCAACCCCGCTACTTCCAAGCGCTACAAGATCTCGGGCTAAGCCACGGCGACAACACAGGTATGTGGATGTTGAACTACCCATTTCCGTACGAAAAGCCAGAGATAGCGGAATCCTTCGCGTCTCTTCGTGATCTGTTGCTCAGCGCCGTGAATGAAACCGACAAAGAGAAATTCGCAAAACTCGGAAAGCAGTACATTCTTGAGCGCAAGAAATTCTTGGCGCGACTCTCACCCGACGATCACAAGTATTTAAGCTTCCAACTCTGGCAGGAAGGGACTGCTCGTTATACCGAGATCAAGGCCGCGGAGGCTGCAGCGCAGTACCAGCCAACCGCGGAGTACGCTGCCCTCTCCGACTTCGAGTCGTTCACAACCTATGCTGCAAAGGTTAGAACCGAGACTCTCAACGAACTCAGGGAAGCCGATCTCGCCAAGATGAAGCGCTTGGCCGTCTACTCGTTCGGCGCTGCCGAAGGCCTGCTGCTCGACCGACTCGACTCGAAATGGAAGGACGGATATTTTGAGCACTTGCTGTCAACGGATTCGTTCTTCGAAAAATGATGGCCTATTCTTGAAAGCGACTTGTCCCGACAGAACGCATGTAGAGAGGTCAGGGATCGGCGAATTGCAGTTCATGCGACGCACTGTTTGCACGACTTGATGTCTTGCTCTACCTTTGGATTATGAATACGAACGTCAGCGCTCATTCCCCGCAGCCGGACGTGGTTTTTTACCTTTCTTTCTGCCCCGTTTTCTTGGGGACACGAGAGAGCGAGGGGCGTGGAGTCGCAGGCTAGCGTCCGCTTTATGGGAGGGACCTATGCTCGGATAGAGGATTCAATTTCGGCCGGCGGCTGCTCCTAGAGCATGCGCAGCAAGACATGCAGGCCGAACCCCACCACCATGCTGGAGACTATGAGCATCAAGATCCCTAACCCGGTCAGCTTCTTCACCACGATTCAGTGTACTCCTAGCGCAATCAAGGCAACGTTTATGCATAGATTCGCAATAGTTAGCAGCTGGATCTCCCCGTGCGCGCCGGTTTGTCTCGCCGATATCACTCCCAGCACCCGTTCGCGAGCGTCGATTCGAACGGGATACCATCCTGACCAGAGTTTTTTTTTGCAGATTTCTGCGTTCACCCGCTTATCGGACAAGGAAAGTCATGTAGCAACTTGCGAGAGGAAGGAACCATGGCCAAGTCCAGTCCTCCGGGGATAGCTTCGGATCTCGCGCGAGGAGCTTGCATTCTATCAGTATCCGATTACAAGCGCCGCTCCCGATGTATTCGATCGAATACAATGAGCGCCAGAGCAAGCACGAGGAAAGCCATCACACTTGCTTCTGGTCCGACCGGGCCTCCGGTTAGCCAGAGGGGGCCATGGAATGAAGAGTTGAGCAAGCGTCCAGTGTAGATGGTTCCACTGTCGGGAGCGGATAGGAGGAAGTCCTCAGCAAAGATGCCGCCTGCGTGCAAGCCCACTGAAAACCAGAGATCACCTGTGCGGCATATCGTTAAACAAAGGAAGAACCCCTGGAGGAATATGGATATAAGGCCGAGCTTGTTCTCGCCGGCGTTGGCGAAATGGCCGGCGGTGAAAATCCCAGTTAGCAAAAGGGCGGCGGGCCAAAATCTGACCACTGAAGTTAAAGTAAAAAGTGGGTAGCCCAAAATCGCAAGATTCTCTGCGAGCCCGTTGATCAAGGCGGCAGCGGCCCACAAAAGTGAGTACCGGACCAGCTGGGGACCAGAGATTGCAAAGCTCCCGAATGAATATCCATGATTGAGCCAGATCAGCAAAACAATTCCCCCCGAAACAGCCAAGCCCCACCCCACGCCTTCCCAGAAATTTCGCCCGAAAGCACCTTTTTTCGGTATCCAATAGTCGGTTAGAGAGCGTTTTTCGATTTTGGCCATCGCTGCCATGGCGACTAGTGCTGACACAAGGATTAAGCATTGGCCAATCAGCAGGCTCTCCACGCTTTCCGCGCCTGGCGGATGATTTCCGAGCCGCCAGTGTAGGGCCTTCAGCAAAGCACCAGTACCCTTGACCGAGAGGGCGAGGCACGAGATTAGGAAGACAGAGTAGATCAGTAATCTCCAGCCCGCGCGCATTCCGTGGGATCCGAACAGAATCTTTCGGAAATAGGAGCTAGATGTGGCGACAGGCGGGCCAGTCACTTCGCTGTTGTGAGGCATCAAAGCTTTCTTCTCATTTTTCATTCCTTGGAACTAGACTTAAGGAATGCCTCAATCGCTTCATGCAATTGCTGCAAGGGAACGGGATCATAGTGCATGCCGTAGACGCGTCCCACATCAAGTTTTTCGCGAGAGATTGCGTCAACTGCTTCCCGAGCAAATTGAGGTAGAAATATTGAGCCGTCTCCTGCGATGGAAAACAGATCGCTCGTGTAGACGAGTTTCGCTCCCGGAAAGTAGACCATCATCTGCCGTTCGCCGGTAACAGTGCGAAACGGAATCATTTCGATACGGTTCTCTCTCGTCCCCAGTGTCAATCGTTCTGAAACAAAAGTGAATTTCGCTTCGTGGGGAGTCTTGGCGAGCAAATCGGGATGTAAGCGACGCGGCGCGGCCATGAGGCGCGTCAGGATCGCCCGATTCAGATCCAGCGCATAAATCGGAATTCCTCGCGCAGCGTACTCGCGCACACCACCGATATGCGGCCACGAATCCGACGCAGTCACCAGCGCTTTGATCGGTAACCCTGGGAACCGTTTTTGCGCGTCCTCAATGATCCGCGCTGAATATCCGCTCGAAATCACGGCTTCAACAATGACGATGCCGTCGGATTAGCGTACCTCAGTAGAGTGAAACGCAATCGGGCCGTTTACGTACACAGTGCCCGGTGCAATCTCTTTGGGGTTTTCATTGGGAACGCCAATAGCAATCGCGTCGAGGTCGCGGGCCAGCGCGAGCGATGCCTTCCGATCCTCTTCTGGAATGGCGAAGTCTGCTTCATTCACAGGTGGGTTAAATCTCACTTCATTCGCGGTGTATGTGGAATACAGTTGGCCGTTCATTTCTTTTGACCACTGGCGTGGATAACGAATTCCAGATCGATTGAGCGACCAGGTGGCGAATGTCGTACGAACAGTGATGTCGCCCCAGGGCCCTTGGAAATAATCCATCGGTCGGACACGCGTGACCTCAATACATGTTGGCATCTGCGAAAAGCTGCTCAAGAGAATACGGACTCGCTCGCCTTTCCACGTGAAGGCAGCCACATGTTGTGGGAAACCGTGAAGAACCGTGTCCGTTTCGGAATGCAAATCGGTAGCGTCAAGGGCTGTCAGCAAGACTCGTAGAGGATCGAACGCGAGAGTTTCCTCGATATCTGTTGCGCTGGCCGCGGTAACAGGGTTGAATTTGCCTTCTGCAAATTGGGCGACGGCACCGCCAGAAACAACCGTGATTGTCGGCCGCGACCAATTCGAGTTGTCCCAGGCTGTAAAGTTCAGCGTCCTGGACTGGCGCTCCGAACGCATCCGCGTATTCGCAAAATCACGGATCTCGCTGGTCTGATAGAAGTCTGGTAGCCAAGGACCTTCCGGACGCTCGGATTGCTCAAGTTCATCCCGGAAGCCGACGCCTTTGATTTCGATCGCATGGATTGCGCGGAGTCGATCTTCGCCCCCCAAAGCATTCATTGCTGCATGAATCCAGGTTCGCGCTTGGTCTTGCGGAGAGTCATGCACACTTCGCCCAGTCACTGGCGTTAATCCACACAGAGAAATCAAGATGTAGAACGCAATCGACGCGCGTGGAAACCTGGGAATTAGCATACTGGATTTTCCCCCTTCAAGAATTGGAGACAGTCGTCTCTTATTACGCTGCTTCGCCGTCCATCGTCTCGGTGGGGAATCTTCATCGAAAAAAGCTCAGGAACTCCGCGGATTCGAATCGCGGATTCTTGTAGTGAAACTGTGCCTTAACTCAAGAGTTCAGCTGCACACTAAAGTAGCAACCGCGATCTGCTATTTGCTATTTATTGGCCCGAGTTTGGCGACGCTCCACCGCGTCAACTCCTCCAACAGATCGGGAGCGGTCAGAAAAGCTGGTAATGCGGCCCATCCAGTTGGGAGGCCGCCAGGATCGGGAAGAAGCGAATGGCTCACACCTGGAAAAATTCGCACTGTTACGTCCGAGTTGCCGCCGGCGCGCATCGCCGAAGCGATTCTCTCGGCGGAGCGGACCGGAACCGTCGCATCTGAGCCACCTTGAATGATGAGTGATGGGCAGCGCACCTGGCGATCGTATTGGATGGGATCAATAGCGAGGAAACTGCTTTCGTGCGGCGAAAGATCTTTCAACGCTTCCGCGATCTGCTTCGCGAACTCTTTCTGTCGGTCGGCTTCGAGAATATTCGGATCTTTCAGTATTGACTGTTCCACTTGATAGCGAGCGACCTCGATGCCGGGAACTCCGGGGCCCTCCAGCGTAATTAGACCGGCGATGGAAGGATCCTTTGCCGCGACCATCGGCGCGATGAGTCCTCCTTCGCTGTAGCCAACCAGCATAATCCGCTTCGGATCAATGCCTGGCTGCCCGTGCAACCATGCGACCTCGGTCCGGACGTCATCGGCTTTATCGAAGCTTGTGAGCTTTGCGTTATCGCCTGTAGATTTGCCGATGCCTCGGTCATCGACACGCAATACTGCTATGCCCGCACGAGTTAATGCGTCGGCAATATCGCGAAGTAGCATCCAGGGCGCATCGCCATTGTTGCGTTCGTGCGGCGAAAGACCCGTGATCAACACCGCGGCGGCAATGCTGTCTTTGTGCGCAGGAACTGTGAACGTACCCGCCAAAACATGGCCTTGGGAGGCACGGATGCTCACCTCCTGCGCGCTATAGGCGCTGTCCGGCGGGGCGGAGTACGGCAGCCAGAGCGGATAGTTCCTCGCAGAAAAGCTACTGCGGCGTTCGATCACCACACCGTAATCCGGCATGGTCGCTGACAACAAGCAGCCCTGTTCATTGGTGAACACCAGATATTTCTTGTCTTGATAGCCGACAACCCAATCCGTGGGATCAACGCGCTCGACCGTGATTTCCGGCCGTGAGCCGCTGTACAAAGACGCGCCCGGAATCTTGGATAACGGTTTGTCCAGGATGCGGGCGCGGGCGATGGCCTGCTCTATGGAGCTCGGGATGCGCGGTGACCAGTAGATCGCGCCTTCACCCAAATCGCGCGCGGCCTTCATGGGTTCGCCCTCTTCACCGGCCGTGGAAGTTACTGCGGAAGAGTATGCCGCCGTCTCATCTGGCCGCAAGTCGATCGTCGCGTCGATGATGTGCGATTGTGTCTCGACCACACGCGTGTGTACGTGGTTGGCTGTGCGGTCAACCCAATCAACGGCGGCTAGCTTGCCTTGCTCGAAATTGAGGAAAACGGCAGACCCGCAGCTGGGACTTCCGGCTGCTGGCGCGGTCGCCGCTTGAGCGACGGTCAGCTGCGGGGATTTACCGAATCCGTGGACGGCACCAATCAGTACAGCTACGCTCGTCGCAACACTAAGTACGTGCCGGGGATTCATCTTTGTTTTTTCCTCCCTTGTGTCGCTTTTTGCTTCGGATTCGCTCGTGTTTCAACATTGTTGCGGTGATCTAAGGGTGTGAGAACCACAGTCACGGCATATAGACGGCCGTACCCTCGAGGCACACAGATATCCTGCACTAATCCCTTTAAGCGTTGATTCAACTTGGCCACTTGGGCAGAAGAGAGGCGCCCGACTTTGCGGAAGGACCAGAGTTCCCGGTGCGCGCCGGAAACGAGAACGTTGCCTCGCTGGAGCGAACGCCCGAAGTCGCGATTTGCCAAGCGCAGCATGGACGCAACAATGGCGCACACACCTTTGCGATTGGCGCCGTTATGCAGCTCATATTTCAGCTTTAACTCCGGCGCGACGGTGCAGTAGAGTGCCTCCTTGCCGCCACGCCGCGTGCGATAACCGGCATTTCGCACCAGACCAACACGGGTCAATGTGCGAAGATGAAAATACAGAGCGTCAGCTGGCCTGCCCAGCGCCGCAGCTAGCTCGGCAACGGAGACAGTGCCCATTTGCTCGAGCACGTCCACGATTTCCTGGCGCGCGGCCGCCGCCAACGCCGCCAGTTGTGTTTCGCTGCGAATCAGATACGGACGAGTCTTCGGCACAGATTGTATGCTAGCATAGTGTTGAATATTATTTCCAATATTCAACGAGGATCATTCACCACGAAATCCGACGCTCGTCACGCTGGAGGCTGTTCTTGCTAAAGTCGCTCTCCGCGCTATGTTGCGTCTCGCGATCGGCCCGCTGGCGGCGACGCAGCATATCGAGTGGTCCGTCCCGGAAGGCGAAGATTACTGTAACGAGAGCTAAGGCGGAATCTCGGTGGCGAACGGAGGCCGCCGAATTTTTTCCGAACAAGAGCATCACTGGCTGCCCCATCTGACCCCGGTCTCATCCCCTGTGTTCGGTTGAAACGGATATAGGACCGTCTCGCCTAAGTGTTCTTGGTATTGGCAGATCATAGTGTGTGCACCTATGGCTCAGTAAACCCGAGCGTCTGCCGTTTGCGCAGAGGGTCAATGCATTTAAAACAGGGTGCCCGCGAGGCACAAATGTCCTAGAATCAATGCTTCACGCGCCCGTAGCTCAGTTGGATAGAGCGTCTGCCTTCTAAGCAGGGGGTCGCGAGTTCGAGTCTCGCCGGGCGCGCCATCATCTTCGATCTCATTGAATTGGAATGAATTAGAAAAACTTGCCGTCACCGCAGCTCCACTGCGAAAAAAGCAGACGGTCGGGTTCTCGGAGAACGCAATGACGTGTCGTCTTGTCTGTTTTGTTGAGTTTTTCGTAGGGTTCTGTCGCGCATTTCTCCGCCAAGATGCGAACTGTCACGAAAACGTAACGCCCATTCTTGCATTTGTTTTGCGAAATCTGCTACGACCGGCACATTCTTCTCAGGTATTGGCGGATGCTCAGGGACATTAACCGCTAGCCGTCTGGGACCAGAATCGCTTGTTCGGAGACAAACACAACGCGCACACGACGTGATCCGACTTGCCGCTTCGTTCAAATCTATCGGGGGAGACGAGGTTTCGTCGGAGGCCGATTGCGTTCTCGTCTCCTCGAACCCCGTTTCTAGCCCGCAATTGGCACATGTCTGGTAACCCGACGTATCGTCCACTGGCATGGCCGTTTCCTATTGACACTCTATACGTAGATCGGTATTATTCCTATAGAGAGCCGATAGGAGGCATATATTGAGCCCTGAACCGACGAGCCTTTTGCAAGGGACATTGGACTTGCTGATCTTGAAATCGCTTATCGCTGGAGAGATGCACGGATTGGGAGTCTCGCGCAGGATCCAGCAGATCACGGGCGGCACTTTTGTTGTTAAGCCCGGCTCGCTCTTTCCCGCGCTACACCGAATGGAAGAAGAAGGTTGGATTTCCTCTTTTTGGGGAGAGTCCGAGAACAACCGGCGCGCCAAATACTACCGATTGTGCAAGACGGGATTGAAGCAGCTCGAAGTCGAAACCAAGCGATGGGGCCGCATTACGGGGGCTATCGCTCAGGTCTTGGAAGCATCGTAGGGAGGTGCTGGGCATGCCGCTCCTTGTGAAAGTCCGAAGTTTGCTAAGAAATCTCTTTTTATCCCGGCGTGTGGACGCAGACCTCGACCAGGAGGTTCATTCCCACCTCGAAATGCTGATAGCGGAAAACATTCGCGCGGGCATGCCGCCGCGCGAAGCGCAACGCGCCGCCCGGATCGAACTGGG
>Ga0137358_10001067_pt1 | contig 14287 bp, 8 predicted proteins | sample Mad1_20_16metaG_FD_105551 | JGI IMG/M metagenome (GOLD analysis project Ga0137358, IMG submission 105551) | Vadose zone soil microbial communities from Angelo Coast Range Reserve, California, USA - Mad1_20_16 metaG | ecosystem: Environmental > Terrestrial > Soil > Vadose zone | place: USA... | reverse complement strand
CTCTTTAAAATTGGCCGGCACGGTAAACTCGCTATCGGCAATCGAGTCGAGACTTACACCTGTCAGGGTGCTCGTAATTTCTACCGGGTGTCCCGAGGCGCTGGCACCGTGCGCGCCTGCATGATTTTGCTTGGCACCGTGTCCGCCTCTCTGGTTTTCCTTGGCGTCGTGCTCGCCTGCCTCGTTTTCCTTGCCGACAGTCATGCGCATCCGGATCGGCAGCCCGGGGAAATCACGAAAGTCAGGCATTTTCGTATTGGCCGCGTCCCATAGCTCAGATTTAATCGATTGGAGCTGCGCTAGGACGGCGGCGCCGTTTGGATAGTTCGGCGCGATCCAGTAGGTCGCCTTAAAATCTGGTCCGTCGTACGTGTATTGCTCGGCATCGTAACCGTTGATCATCTCTCTCTGGCCAGTGGCTGTTAGCCTGGGCTTGTCAGAGCCTGCTTTGCTGCTGCTGTACCTGTTTAACATATCCGCGATGGCTCTCATTTTGTCCGGCGAAATGCGAACAACAGTTTTCTGGTCATTCAACAGATTAATTAGTTCGCCCGTTCTTCCGTCGAAAATTGCAGTGACTTGCGGAGAAGCGTCAATACGCGCTTTGTCGCCTTTCACCTTGATAGACATATTAGTAGCGGCGGCGACTGTGCTCGGAGTTGCCTGCGCCTTTTGACCGTGGCTGGCGGGTTGCATCGTTGTCGAATAAACGATCGTGAGATCCGCACGTAGCGGAAGGATGACTAAAGCTGTCAGGACTAGCGAATAGAATGCAGTCTTCATATCTCAGATAACTAGATCGGTGCTATCGATCAAGATGGCTGCTCCGAGCAGCCGTTTACGCCGGCTTCTGCGTCTTCAGCAGCTTAATCGCGTCGCGTAACTCCGCAGCGCGCTCGTAGAGTTCCTTTGCAATCGCAGTTTCCATCTCTCGTTGCATGATCTCCAATTTCGAAAGCGGCCGTTTCGCCTTCACTTCCTCGAGCCATTCGTCGAGGAAGGCGATCTCCGAGCTTTTCGACACTAACTCCGGAAAATTTGACTGTTGCAAGAACTCCGCAATCGCCTCGCGTCCGCGCTCAATTTCGGCTACGGCCTCGGCAAACTTTCCCTCACCGAGTAAAATCGATGCCTTGGCTCGCGTATTCATCATGAGCACGTAAGGCCGGAACTGCTGCAGGGCCCAGGCAAATTCCTCGCGATCCGTGTGCTCGGAGACGAAAGTGAAAAGATCGAGATTGCGCTGCGTATCGCGCACCACGCCTTCAAAATCGTTGATCTGAAACAGGCTCAGGTAACGATGATAATATTGGATCCCTTCCTGTTGAAGCTCCGCGCATTGCTCAGCGGTGAGCTCGCAAGTCTCGCCTTTCTGCTCGGCGCGCGCCGCCCTCTTTTGATGATATTCCAGGAGCGATTCGCAATTGTGCGGACGCCTGCCATCTGGCCGCCCGACCATCTCCATTTGCAGCACGCCGAGATCGACTCGCAGCTGCAATTTCTCGCGCCCATCCAGACCGGCGATCTTGCGCACTTTAATGTTGCCGTTCTCGTGCGGCCAATCCTTCAGGATAGTGTTCAAGTCGAGGCTCATGGCAAAGGAAACATCCAGCATTTAACCTTCGCTTGTCAATAAGGTCGCGGCCGGACGTCTTTCCAACTTTTCACTAGTCACTAATCACTCCTCACTTAGCTTTGCGTCATGGAGGACTCGATCGACTCGTTTATCCGCTTCCTCGCAGTCGAGCGCGGTCTTTCCGAGAATTATCAACTCTCCAACCAAAAATCGCTGAGCGACTTCGCGCGTTGGTGCGCTGCCAGCAAGAAAATCGATAATCCGCGTGCAGTCACTCTCCCGGTCATCAGCGAATATCTCGCCGATCGCAAACGAGCAGGCCTTTCCGCCTCCTCGATCAAGTTAATTGTCGTTGCGTTGAAGATTTTTTTTAGGTTTTTGGCCGCTAAAGGAACAATCGAACGCGATCCGGCTGAGGCAGTGGCTCTCCCACGGATCGAGCGCTATCTCCCGGAAACTCTCAACGAATTGCAAGTGGAGCAATTCCTGGAAGGCATCGACGTAAAAGCCGTTCACGGCTTGCGCGACCGCGCGATGATCGAGCTGCTTTACGCAAGCGGCCTGCGGATTTCTGAGCTGGCAAACGCTCGGCTGGAGAATTTCAATTTTGAAGAGCGCGTCGTTCGTGTGACTGGAAAAGGAAACAAAACCCGGCTGGTACCGGTAGGGCGAAAAGCATGCGAAGCGCTGGCAGCTTACCTTTCTGCGGAGCGGCCGAAACTGGTTAAGCGGCGTAGCGGCAGCGAAATTTTTCTCTCGGAGCGCGGCAGCAAGTTAACAACGGCGCGCATCTGGCAGATCGTGAAAAAACACGCGCGTCGCGCAGGACTGGAGAAGAATATTTATCCTCACCTTCTGCGCCACAGTTTCGCGACCCAGCTGCTCGGGAACGGCGCCGATCTTCGCATTATCCAGGAAATGCTGGGCCACGCCGATATTTCGACGACGCAGGTTTATACGCACGTCGATCAACAGCGGCTTAAAGCTGTGCATCGGCAATTTCATCCCCGGGCCTAACGCGCGGAAACGGTGCTGGCTTCTGGAATATAGCTACTCGATCAGTTTCCGATTGAACCCGTATCCAGCATCGAGTATCCAGCATCCACGCTAATGACGCTGCTGTGTTTATGAGGCGAATTTTGTTGCTAATCCTCGCGCTCGCCGTCGCCGCATTCGCTGGTTGGTACTACTGGAATGTTACGCAACGAATGTCGAGCGCCCCGGTAAGCGCGCTTCTGCCTGGGGACACAATTTTTCTAGCGCACATGCCGGACTTCAATCGAACGCGCGATGAATGGCATCACAGCGATATTTACCAGCTCTACCGTGAACCTGCGGTGCAGGATTTTCTGCGCAAGCCGCTGGGGAACCTTCCAACCCCGAAAGCTTTCGGGGCTCAAACGCTGCGGGAGATCGAACAACTCGACCCAAAGCATGCCTTCATCGCCTTAACCTCCATAGCTAACAACAATCCAAAATTCGTTGGCGGCTTCCGTTTTCGTGGCAGTCAGGAAGAGACTGAGCGAATCATCGGCAGATGGCGCTCGACATTATTGGAACAAACTCCGACTGCGAAGCGCGAGAAGCTGCAATACCAGCGCCATGAAATCGAGCTGGTCACGGCGGCTCCGTTCACCCTCGCGACGACGTATGACCGTCCCTGGTTCTTTGCGGCAACAGACGTGACAGAATTAAAGGCACTGCTCGATTGTGCAGATCACCGCGCTAACAATCCAAAAGGCACACTCGACAAAGACGATGCGTATCGCACCGCGATTTCACATCGGCCCTCCGACTCCGCAGTATTCTTTTATCTTCAGCCAAAAATATTTTCCGACCGAATTGCAGCAATGCGCGCTGCTGTTCGCTCAACCCCAATTCCTGGCGAGGGCACGATGGTCGAAAAGATGCGCTGCGTCGCGGGTACGATGCGATTCGACAACGGCAAGATACACGACGTTTTTTTTATTGGGATGCCGAAGCTGGAGCACGAGGCCAATCTCAACCGGTCTTCGATGTCGCTCGGGACCAAGGAGACGTTTTTTTATCTGTCGATGCTTCTCAATCTCGGGGAGAAAATTGACACTTTGAACCAGGCGGCGGCCTTTGCTGGCACTAAAGTTCTCCAGGCGCTCGGCAACAGCGGGATCACCTCTGATGATTGGCGAGCCGCATTTGGCCTCGAGCTGGCATCGCTGGCGGATTGGCCGTCGAGTGCGCATTGGCCGTCCCTACTCGTGACACTCCCGGTGACGGACGCTGCCAAAGCCGGTAAGATCACTGATGCCCTCGTACGCGCGGATGAAGGCGCGACTTGGATGCAGACAGAGAAGGAAGGTGTCCGCTATTTTTCAAAGCAGTCGGCCGCGAGTCTCGTAGCAATCAGTCCGACGATCGCCGTGTCGAATCGGATCCTTATAGCTGGCCTTGACCCAGTTTCAGTTGAACAGGCAGTGAAACGCAGCCAGGCCGGCTCGGCTGGATTCTCAGATTCCCAAACATACAAAGCTGCCGAGCAATTGCTGCCCGCACCGACGAATTTTTTCGCCTACATCGACACCGCGCTCCTATACTCCCGGCTCGACGCTTCGCTGCGTCCAATGTTGTTAATGGCTGGGGCTTTCATGCCCGCCGTGGCTGGTTCCGTCGATACCACGAAGCTCCCATCGGCGGAGGTCATTACGAAGCACTTGAGCCCTATCGTCTCGTCGCAAAGATACGACCATGACGGCTACGTGGCTGAGTCAGTCGGGCCAATCACGCTGGACCAATCGGCAATTGGCATTGCTATCCTTAGCAGCCTGGGCACGGCAGCGCGACAGAAAGCCGCTGCGGGCGTGACCGGCTGGGGTAGTCCGCCGCAGCCCACATCTAGCCCATCGCCAACGCCGTAAGTCAGAGCCTGCTGCGGTTGTAGTGGCAGGCTTGTCGCCTACGGCTTTTGGGAGTGCTGCCGACACGGCTGCCACTACAGAGGAGGTTCCCGCTGTGCCATTTCGGCACCTTTGTGCATTTCCAGCGGAACGCGAAGAAAACTGCTGCAGTTTAACAAAAACGTGCTATCATTTTCGGCCTATGGCTATTCTAAAGAAAAATGCATTCTCCCGTCGTGTTCCTGATCTGGTAACTGAGGAGCTGGTTGCTGTCCTCTCTCGGCGCTCTTCTTTTGAGTTTAAGCAGCTTTTCGACATCGTGCACGAGAATCTTCGGGCCCGGAACGCTGCAAGCGGCGGCGAAGAAATGCTTCGGTTGCGCGCTTACGAGAAATTGCAGAATCTGGTGGCGCGAGGGGCCGTCAAGAAGAATGGCAAGAAATACAAGGGCTTGCCATCGGCCTTGGCCAATGCGATTGCCCAGCAGAATGGCCATCTCGCCGGCGTAAGATAAGTCGGGCGTTCACAACGAGTTGGCTTCACGCCAGATTCCCGGATGCTGCGCGAATATTTGCCGGTTCTCCTGCAAATCCTCGTGGCGATGCTGTTTGCCGCTTCTGCTCTGGTTGTCAGCATATTGGTCGGCAAGAGCGGAAAACGCACCGCCGCTAAGGATATGGCGTATGAGTGCGGGATGATCCCGCAGGGGGAACGGGCACCACGCTTCAGCATCAAGTTCTATCTCGTGGCCATGCTGTTCATCCTTTTCGACGTCGAGATCGTGTTTATGTATCCGTGGGCTGTTGTGTATCGGGAAGCAATCAAACAGAGCAGCATCATCTTCTGGAGCATGCTCAGTTTCATCACGATCCTGATGGTTGGGTACGTTTACGCGCTAAAAAAGGGCGCGCTGGATTTCAGAAAGTAAGTTTTACCTGTTGCTTTGCTCTTTTGCTCATGCTGCGCAGGGCTCGGAACATAGACCTCGAGGTCTGTGCGCCCAGCGGAGTTGCACTCCGCTGAGACCGTGCCAACCGAGAACGCTTTCGGGGCTGGCCACACAGGCTACAAGCCTATGTTCCGATCGCCGCAGCTTTTGCCGCTGACGTTGCTGTTGAGCGCGCTCCTGTGGGTGTTCACCACGACCGGCGGACGGCAGATTTTTGTTAAGGAGGTGCTCGGCGGCGCCTACGATTCGCAGGCAGAACATTTCCTGCACGGGGACGTGGACGTCGATGTGGATGCGATCGGGCACGAAGCAATGATCGTGAACGGTCACGTTCGCATGTACTTTGGGCCATTCCCAGCGCTTGTCCGTATTCCGCTAAATTTCCTTTATCCGGCAGGACACGGGAAATGGTCGCGCATCTCAGGGTTTTGCGCAGGGATGATCGCATTGTTTGCCTTTGCCGGCCTGGTGCGTACAGCGTTGTGTTTGTCCCCGCTTTCGTCGCGCGCGCGTAACTGGCTGGGCAATGCGTGCGTAGTTGGGTTCGCGCTCGGGTCGCCGTTGCTATTGCTGCTTGGAAACCTTTCGATTTACGATGAGGCCATCATCTGGGGACTCGCCTTATCGGTGGCCGCGATTTTTTTCGTTTTCCGCTCACGACAATCCGAAGGTAGCGCCCTGACCCGCGCGCTATTGGGATTCTCGGTTTGTGCCGGCGGTGCCTTACTCTCCCGAGTCACGTTTGGCGCGCCTTTTATTCTGATCGGGCTATGTCTTGCTCTAGGCATCCGCCGAGACAATCGAATGACCAATCTCGCGGCACTAATTCTTCCGCTCGGCGTCGCACTAATTTTTTATGTTTGTCTAAGCTACGCAAGGTTCGGCAGCCTTACCGGAGTGAATTTCGATTACTACATCAATCCGGTTCATAGCGAGTTCGCCCATAAATTTGGTCTGTTTAGTTTGCGCCGGATTCCCTATAGCTTCGCCGACTACTTCAGCCTGCGCTTTCCCTCGCTTCAAAGTGACCCGCCTTTTCTAGCGACAGATCGCCATTCCTATAACTATCCCTGTCTGTACTCCAACGATTTTAGCGAAGTATATCTCCCTCTCCCGTGGTCTGCTGGCTGGCTTGTCTTCGGTGCGATTATGGGAATTTTCTGTCTGCTTCAAGGCAATGCCGCCAACGCGTTCGAGCGAGCCGCGGCTATGGCTCTCTTCGCGCAATTCCTTTGTATTTTATCGTTTTTTTTGCTCGCCCAGCGTTACGCTGCTGATCTCTGTCCTTTCCTGATCTTCTGTTTCATTATTTTTCTTAGTTCGGGCGGCACGGCCTTAGTCCGGTCACGGCATGTGCTAATCGGACTGATCGTTCTCTCAACTACCGTGAACTCGCTGGCGACTCTCTCGTGGTTAATCGACGCTGACCAAAACGTGCCGCCCGAAACGAGAACTGCGTGGGAAAAACTGTTGAGGCGACATCCAGTTGAAAAGTGAAAGGGAGAAACGAATGACGGCTGGCGAACCCAATAGAGGTCAATGGAAATTTTGGATTGCTGCCGGACTTTCGGCGTTTGCAGCGCTCGCCTTTTACTTCTCGACTAACGCCACACTGCACGAGCTGGATTACACCAGCCAAATCGCTTCGGCTCTGCTGCGTGGGCACCTTGGCCTCCGGGAAACGCCGCCTGATTGGCTTAATGAAATGATCCCACAAGGAAACAGATACTATTCCGCCTTTCCGCTGGGGGCGGTGCTCAGCATGGTTCCCATCGCGCTCCTGCAGAAAGTGGGCTTGATCCATAGCTTCCCAGGGCACGTCTTGGCCGCGTTGATAGCCGGGGTTTGTGTTTATTTCTTTTTTCGACTCGCAAAGGCATTCGGAGCCAGTTATTCCAGCCTCGAAGGCAGTTCACTGGTTCGGCGGATTTTGTTGGCGTTGTTTCCAATTTTTGGGACGTGGACGTGGTGCAATCTTGGATTTGGCGGCGCCTGGCAAATTGCTCTCGGTCTTGCTTTGCTGGGACAAACCGCAGCGCTCTATTTCACTTTGGTGCGACCGTCTCCCTTCGTCGCGGGAGCATTGTTTGCTTTGGCTTTTGGCAATCGCACCGAGCTCCTCATCACGCTACCGCTTTACATTTATCTTCTGTGGCATCAGCCATCTGGCACAGCAATTGGTTGGAAAAATCCGAAGCGCGCAGTTCGGGAAAATATCCCGATGCTCGCGCGGTTCCTAAGCCTGCCAGTAGCGCTCGCGCTCCTGACGGCCGCCTACAACTTCGCGCGGTTCCATTCAATTTTCGATTTTGGATACCTTCATATTCCAGAAGTGCGCGAGGAACCCTGGTACGAACACGGGCTTTTTTCAATCCATGCCATTCCATGGAATGTCTACACAATGCTCTTTCAGGGGTTCGAGAGTATTTCCTACTTTCCTTACATCCGCCCAAACGGCTTTGGCTGTTCAATCTTCCTTGCCAGCCCGTTTCTATGCCTCCTTTTTCGCGAGGGCGGAAGATATAAGGTGGCCGCATGGGGGGCGATCGCCCTCTTGACGCTCGTCCTTTGGTGCCACGGAAACCCTGGGAGTTGGCAGTTCTCCTATCGGTACGCTATGATCCTCTTTCCCTGGATGTTTCTTTTGCTGACGGGCAACGGACCGGCAAAAATCACCATCACCGAAATCTCGCTTTTCGCCGTGTCGGTCGCAATTAACGCAATCGCTACCTGGCAATTTCTTTGGACGAACGAAATTCAGCCACCCTAGCATCGAGAGGCTGCCAGGGACGCAAAAACTCTTCCGGCACGAATGTTTCTAGATCGGGCTCGCTGATTCCGCACCAGACATGTCTAGTCATCCGCGGATAAAAAAGCATAGACGAAGGTTTGACGTAAAAAATCGCGCATTTAGGATTTGCGCCTGTGCTGGGTCGTAGATCACTGAGAACTTGGGTATGCTGGCTCTGATTTATTTCATATTGGCGATTTGTGTCGGCGATTTTCTTTGCCGGCGATTTTACCGGTTTGTATCCGTCGCACACCGCTGCGCTGCAGCGATCCTCGTCGGGCTACTGGTTAGCTCATGGTTCACGTATTTGGCCGCGCTGGCATTTGCATGGACGGCGAAGCCGCTCTTATGGGCCAATCTGTTGTTCTTGGTGGCAGTGCTCGCGCTGCTGACTTGGCCTAAATGGAAGCATAGAATTATTAAAGCCGCTCCAGACGCCGCTCACCGCTCCCAAACAGCCGAAACATACGTTCCACGAGCTAACGGGTCTGGCATAGCTGACTGGCTGCTTATCGCCGGATACGTGGTCCTCGTCTCCTGGATGATGTTTGCTTCATTTAATTCCAGCGGTGGTAAGTTAAAGATCTCCAACCCCGAGTATAGCGATTTCGGGCCTAATACTGCCCTCATGCAGAGCTTTGCCGTAGGGCACAATTTTCCGACTGAGTATCCGCACTTCTCGGGCGACCGCATTCGTTACCACTTCCTCTTTTACTTTCAGGCTGGAAACCTCGAATTTCTCGGACTCGATCCGGCTTGGAGCCTCAATCTGCTGAGCATAACCACGCTGGTGGCGATGCTCATCGTCCTGATGACACTCGGCGAAGTGCTTTTCAATTCTCGTGCTGTAGGGCGGCTCGGCTCTCTCCTGTTCTTCTTTTTCGGCTCGCTTTCTTACGTTCCATTCCTTCGCAAACAGGCCTCAGTCGGCGCTGCGCTCCAAGCTATCAGACACCAGGGCGATTTCCTCCCAAGCATCTTTCCCTATCGCGGGGAAACATGGGGCACTTGGTCGCAAGTGACCTATCTCAACCAGCGGCATTTCGCCAGTGCGATTGGGATCTTAATGCTGGTATTGGTTTTTCTGCTCATCCGCTACCGAGCTGTACCGAAAAGGCGAGCCAAAGCACCCCCTTCTAGCGATGCGATCACCTTAGAGGCAAATCCGTTGCCCGAAACTGCACCGCAGACCGTCTCCGACGATGCCACACCGCCGGAAGGTTTTCCAGATCTACAAAAGCAGACCGCTTCAGTTTCCGGCAGCGAGGACGCTTCGCACAGCGAAGCGGCTACAGAACTGGCAACAGAAGCAAAGCAAGAAACTGTCCATACGTCGGGAACTTTTCGTGGCACCTTGCAAGGCTTCATCTTCTCAGGAGTCCTGCTTGGGCTCCTACCCATGTGGAATAGCGCGGTGCTTATCGCTGCCGCGGCTGTGTTGGCAGTGCTGTTCGTGTTATTTCCTCTGCGACTGCAAATGCTGGCTCTGGCTATGATCACGGGTGTAATCGCTTTGCCACAGATGCTCTATTTGAGCACTGGGAGCGGCAGGACACAGATGCCGCGGCTTATTCACTGGGGATATATGGTCGAACAGCCTACGGCCACGAATGTGCTCAAATATCTTGGCTTCACATTCGGTTTCAAATGGTTGTTGATCGCTCTGGCGTTAATTTTCGCCGGCAGCCTTCCAAGGCGGTTCTTTCTCGCGGCTTTAAGCCTTCTTGCCGTTGCGTTTTCTTTCCAGTTCACCATCGAGGTGTTTGCCAACCAGAAGTTTTTGCACATCTGGGTGATTATCGCGAACCTGTTCGTTGCCTTTGCGCTCTGGCGGTTATGGCGTTTCTCACTGGGCGGAACCACGCTGCCCGGCAAATTCGTTGCGGCTGTTCTTTTTTTTCTGGTTATTGCGGGCGGCATCATTGATTTCTTTCCGATCCACAACACTGGCTGGAGCGAAGTAACGTATAAGAACGATCCACTGATCGATTGGCTCAAGAAAAACACAAAGCCGCGCGATATTTTTCTATCAGATCGATTTGTTAATCATCCTATTGTGATGGCTGGGCGCCGGGTGTTTTATGGCTGGCCTTACTACGGATGGTCAGCTGGTTACAATGCAGCTAACCGCGATCGGGTTTATACAGAACTATTCGACAGCAAGGACCCTTGGAAAGTGTACCATCTCTTGAAAGAGAATGGCATTAGCTACGTGGCATACGATAACGCTATTCGCCAGGCTCAGTTCATCAAACGACCCAACCAAGAGTTATATGCCACTTATTTTCCAAAGGTATACGAGGCCAATCAGTACAACGGGCTGGTCATTTACAAGGTGCCCGATACACCACCTCCCAAGCTCAGCACGTTGCCTGAAGGTGTGACTAACGTGTTTGAAGGCGGGAGAGGAGCCGGAAAGGGTGAACTTGATTCGCCGATGGGAATTGCTGCTGACGCTAGCGGAAACATTCTGGTAGCCGATACAAATAACGGGCGCATCGAGAAATTCTCGCCGACGGGCGGTTTTCTCAGCATCATAGGGACCAAAGGAACCGGCCATGGACAATTAGGAGAGCCGAACGGGATCGCCATCGACCGGACTGGCAACATGTACGTAGCAGAGGTCGGCCACAATCACCGCGTGCAGAAACTAGCTCCGGACGGGAGATTCATCGCCGAGTGGAAAGGCCCGTCCCCCGGCTTTTACGGCCCGCGCCGGATCGCCATTGGCCCTGACGACTCGGTTTATGTCGTCGATCAGGGCCATACGCGAATCGTTAAGTTCAATCCCGATGGGCAGGTGTTGGCGGTCTGGGGCACCAAAGGAAGTGGCGACGGCCAGTCTGACGATCCCACTTCCGTCGCGGTCGATCCCACGAGCGGTAAAATCTATGTCGCCGATCCAATGAACAGACGGATACAGGTATTTGATTCAAATGGAAAGTTTCTGACTAAATGGGTAATCCCCGAGTGGGGACGGCCAGCTGGCTTCGAGGACCTGGCCATAGATTCGAAAGCCGGTCGATTATACGCGTCCAGCGCAAACATAGACGCAGTACTGATATTTGACCTGAATGGTAACAGGATCGGCACCTTGACTCCAAAGCCTCCCGATAAGCTCGACGGGCCATCGGCCCTCGCTTTGGCGGATCGGAAGCTCTACGTTCTAAACATGCACGGATGTCGCGTAAGCGCGATCGAACTCTAGCCCCGCCACATCGCATAACGGTTCATCATTTACAACTCATCTCATAAATGGCGCTGTCATGTTGAGCGAAGCGAAACATCTCTGTCTATTTCCGTTGGTGGATCGGTCCAGATTTGATCCGAGATTCTTCGCTTCGCTCAGAATGACACTATGAGCTGGCTTCTGGTCATTTCGTTCTCCAGGGCAGATACTTAGGGCTTGTGGACTTGCCGCCTCTAAAATCCCGATTTCTTATACCGAGGATTCTGTTGCTCGGCTTGTCATTTGTTAGTCTGGCGATTTGCGTCTGGGCTGGCGCGGCCCACTACCGCAAATCGGCGTGGGGAGATCCCTGGCAGCCAATCGGTTGGCTGCTTAGCATGTTCTTCCTGTTGTGTGCCTTCTTACCGGAGCCGCATCGCTTGGCAACCGGGTTCAAGTCTTTCAGAAAGCCGAAAGCAGCATTCTTTCTATTTTGGATCCTGTTCTTTATAGTTTCGCATCTCTGGAATTTCCGCACGGCTCCCTGGAATGGAGACGCTCTTTTTGACGAGTCCGGCTGGGATCTCTGGTATCTGAAAAGTTATGTTATCGGTCATCCATATCAGCCAGCCTGGTTCCACGCACCTATCTCACGCGAAACGCTGTTTCATTACTATGTCTGGGCATTTCTTCGGCTGTTCGGATTTAACATCTTGTCCTACGAAGCAGCGCTCTTCTTCATTTGGTTGGCGACCTTTATATTCACTATCTTGTTAGTTGATCTGTTCTTTAGGTCCTACATTGTCACGTCTGTCGCGGCACTGACCTTCAATTTCCTTCCATTTGCATTCATCTACACTTTCGCCGGCTATCGGTATCCCATGGCGACTGCCTTGGCGGTGACGTCACTCTACTTCCTGCACCTGGGATTTAGAAACGGTTCCCGTCTTGACCTTGCGCTTGGGGGTGTCACCGCTGGCCTTTGTCTCGCCAGCTCGATATCCGGCAAGCAATATCTGCTGGCGCTTGTAATTGCATGCCCACTATACGCGGTTTTCTATTGGAGAAGCCTGAAAGAAACTATCACGTGGAGCTCGCTTGGCGTAGTCCTTTATGGGTTTCTGGCGGCTGCCGCACCAATCCTGCTTTACATCTACTTTAATCGCGAAGCCTACACCTATTATGAATCTGCCTTTGTTCGCAACTTCTGGCAGGCAATGCGAATGACTCCGTTTCCAACCGGTGTGACCCCATATCTAAAGCAGCTCCAGAACTGCTTTTTCACTGTACCGGGTCCTCGGTTTTTTATCCCGGATGTTCTACCTATCCCGCTGCCATATTATTGGCTTTTGGTGCCCGGCCTTGCACTAGCCATCTGGCAGAAGCGTTTTGAAATTGTACTGCTGGGGACCATTTCAGTTGTCGGCGCGTTTATCGCAACCTCCTATGAAAACCGGCTGCTTCTCGCAATTCCATTCTGGGTGGTCTTGATGGCGTTCACGTTTGCCAGCCTTCTGAAGCTTCGCCGGTGGCCAGGCCTGCAGATTCTGTTATCCGCAATGGCAGCGTTAATTCTGTTGGACGGTTTGGTCCCTTCAATTCGATACATTTATAGCAAGATCAAAAGTCCATTCTCAATTCATCATTACGCTCAGGAGGAGGTGGCTGTCTCACGATTCCTGAAAGCTGTTACCGCCGGAAAGGAACACCCGGGCCCACCTCGCTTGGAACGCGACGAGTTCAACCGCATTAAAGGGATCCCCGAAGCTCCTTATGAAACGTTGATCTGCCAAAATCACGCTTATTCAATTATTCATCTGTTCTTGCATGATTACGATGATGCTAAGATCCTGTCGTTTTGCGGCGGATATCCCTTTTCCTCCGTCATGAGCGAGCAGGATGTCTGGAACGCGAACAAAAAAGCCATTGCCAGTTACGCTCCCGCTAACAAAGATTTGAAGCTGATCTGGGAAAGAGGTGCAAAGACAGAAAGGATAATCAGAATGTTCCAGACGCTTCGCGATCTTGGAACAGAGGATGCACTTTCATATTCTTTTGAGGGAAGAGTAAGGACGTTTTACGTATTGAACATCCCTAACAAGAACATTCAACAGTTTCAGCAAGGCGTAAGCACATTTCCTGCAACTCCTGAACTCGGTGCCTTGCGCGAAAGGGTAACTGACATGTCCAAAGGTGGAAAGGGAACTGGCAAGGGACAATTGGATTCTCCCACTGGAATTGCGGTTGATCCCAACGGAAACATTCTGGTCGCCGACACGATGAACGGGCGCATCGAACAATTCTCGCCAAGCGGAACCTTCGTTACGAGCATAGGCACTAGAGGCAAGGGCCACGGACAACTGGGAGAGCCGAATGGAATCGCAGTTGATCGCGCGGGAAACATTTACGTCGCGGAGGCCTCTAATCATCGCGTCCAGAAGCTAGCTTCCGACGGGACTTTCATCGCCGAGTGGAAAGGTCCCGATACTGGATTTTATGGCCCGCGAAGGATCGCGATCGGCCCTGACGACTCGATTTATTTCGTCGATCAGGGTCGCACTCGAATCGTTAAGTCCAGCCCAGATGGCCAGGTACTTGCGACTTGGGGCAGCGCCGGAAGTGGCGATGGACATTTCAGGGACCATACTTCGGTCGCCGTCGATCCTGCAACCAATAAAGTTTATGTCGTCGATTCGATTAACAAGCGGATACAAGTCTTTGATTCGAAGGGTAAGTTTCTGGCCAAATGGTTAGTGCCCGAATGGGGACCGCCAGTGGGCTTTGAAGACTTGGCCATCGATTCGCAAAGAGGCCGACTATACGCGTCCAGCACACATCTGAACGCTGTGTTTATTTTTGATTTGAACGGACCCAGACTTGACAATTTGATGCCAAAGCCACCGGATAAACTCGAAGGGCCATCAGCCCT
>Ga0137358_10001066_pt1 | contig 14297 bp, 9 predicted proteins | sample Mad1_20_16metaG_FD_105551 | JGI IMG/M metagenome (GOLD analysis project Ga0137358, IMG submission 105551) | Vadose zone soil microbial communities from Angelo Coast Range Reserve, California, USA - Mad1_20_16 metaG | ecosystem: Environmental > Terrestrial > Soil > Vadose zone | place: USA... | reverse complement strand
TTCATACGTCGGTACATTAATGCTCTAGCGGCGTCTTCACTGACTCTTCAGTTCCCAATGACAGAATCGGCGGCGGCGCTTCTCCTTCACCCCCATCGGCTAGAGTAAACTTGATTCGTTTCAGTCTAATGCCTGACTAGACATGGTTTCGGTCTTCGCCGTTGGGTGCCCTCCCGTTATCCGCGACCACTGGCACCGCAGCACTCCGTTGCACCACGTCTCATCGAAATGAGTGTGGTATCGCCGCCCCGCGTGCGGCAGACCCTGCACAACGAGTTGAGCAAAGTGAACGCGAGCAAACACTACGACTCGGACCCGGAGATGAGGGCAGACATTGCACCGTTTCCATCTGAGTGTGGAGCTTGTCTCGGTATGGGCCCCGATGGTGAAGGAGAATGCTAGCACGCAGTGAGTTGGTTATTCCATAGGTCGTGTTTTTACTTCTGTTTTCCGCGAGAGGGCCCGGGGAAAGCGGTGCAACACAAGTATTTTCTTTTTTATGCCCGTTTCTATCAGGCTTCCATGAAACATATGTTTTGTTTTGTCGTTTCTCGGATACCCGTAGTGCTTTGATTATGGCCCACAATATTCGTAAGAGACAGTATGGACAGATAAAGTGGGACAGATAAAGTGGCTTTAATAGCGCTTAACGACGAACCTGTGACGTAATACAACTGCCAGGCGGCGACTCGAACCTCCTCTGTGATCACTATGTCTATCAGATATCTCACTGCGAAGCTTGCACAACAGGTAGGCTTGGATTGAATGGACATCTCTTCTAGTGGACTGATATTCTCCAAAGATCGATGAAGAGCTGATGAACACAGCGGGAGCGTTCAGCATAGATCAGGCAAGTTGACAGTGTTGGCTTGTGTATATGCGTTCACCTTACAGGTCTCTATCTCCGTAATAGCTCATGGAACTGGCAGGTCTTGCGTGCGCACAGACTGTCGCAACTGTCTATGGAAAGAAAAAATATTCCCGTGTATTGATCTGTTGCGGACCGGGGAACCAAGGTGGAGATGGGCTGGTCGCTGCTCGACATCTGGGTACACCCGTTGAATAGGCATGTCAATGCGAGGGGGCTGATGCTGGATCCAGGCATGTTTGGATATAAGCCGATGATTTGGATGCCGAAGGTACTGTCCTTGTTCCCGTTTGTTTGAACGAACGGCTCATATGATCCATGATCCGAACGAGCAGCCTGGATCAAAGGATATATACAAGGTCCGTTCCACCCCCCTGCCGGGGCGTCATCCTGTTTTTTTCCGTAGTGGCCTGATGCCAGCGTTTCCCTCTCCCTTCTTTCCGCCACGCAGCGCCTACACACGCAGTGCACTAACATGGATATTCCGACGCTGCCCGCCTCAGACCCCAAGCTGGCAGAGAATACGCTTTCGACGGCGCTGGCAGCGAGTGACGTTGTCCTCGACGCCATCTTCGGCTTCTCCTTCAAGCCTCCCGTGCGCGCTCCGTTCGATGTCGCGCTCCCGCTCATCGCTCATGCCGGCTTGCCGATCGTGTCGGTCGACATCCCATCTGGCTGGGATGTTGAACGCGGCGATGCCGCACCCGATGCGGACGCTGGGAAGATCGGCGTGCCCGTTTTATACCCGGACGTGCTTGTTAGCCTCACTGGGCCGAAGGAGGGCGTGCGGACGTTTACGGGGCGCCACTTCCTCGGTGGACGATTCGTGCCCAAGTAAGTGTATGAAGTAGTTATTGTGGCGCATTTTGGAGGGGGAAATTTTGTCGATGGGAACGCTAACATCTCCTTTCTTATTAACTAACAGGACCCTTGAAGAAAAATACAAACTTAATCTCCCACCGTATCCTGGTTTTGCACAGATTGTTGAGCTGCCGCAGCGTGATGAGGAATCTTCGCAAAAGTTGTAATGTTGTATGGTAGTCCACACTTCTGTAAGTTCCACCTCTCTGACTCGCATGCAGAGCAGCATAATTATGTTTTTGGACATGCAATCACGAAGGCTATCCTCAACTCGCCATCGCATCATTGCGTGATTTGCTGAGATGAACTCATCTTGGAGCGGATTTACAACCACGGTGTCACGTACGTATAGCGTTGATATCCTTCAAGACCCTGACTTTTGCGTAAACGCATGTCACCTGCTCGGGCAACAGGTGGCTCAACAGAAACGCGTCCTCAAAGTCCACCTTCTGCACGGCGGATATTACTCGGTTGGAGCCTGAGCCTTCATTCTTCCCTTACGTCGGAAATGAGAGTTCGACTTCTGAGATTGAGACTGGTCATCGTCTGTCATGATAAAGGCGTGTTTGATGCCGAGACACGGCTTCATATTTACCCGATGACTTCTTATCATGCCTATGACGCCAGCTATAGTTGATTTTTCGGCCTCGGTCGACGAGAAGAAGTTTCGTATACACTGACATTCGTCACTTAAGGGGGTGCCACTGGCAGACAGTGACTGTGATTTCGAGACTGGCGCTTACGTCCTACGATCGCTGTTGAGAAAAAGTCAGACAGCTCAGGAAAATATGATGCCAATATACCTTACTTTGGTCCAAACTACGCCATTTTCACCTAGGTGCCTAAGTTGTTGGAAAAACGGACGTGCGGGCGAGGAAAACGAGTGGGATTAAGTGGGCAAACGCATGAGGGGGGCCCAGGAGTAATTACATCGCTTTTATGCTACTCAGAATGAATATATGTCAACATGAGGAATGGAGGAATGACATTAGTATGGAACTAAAATGAGTGTACAGTATAAGCGAGCCAAAACGAGCCGCGCGAGCTCGATATTTCAACATAAGTATGTTTTGACGCTGTTGACACTCGGAAAACCACCGTACCAAATCTCAAATACCTGTTGTCACGTGACCTCGCCTCAATACAAATCGAACGCGCGGCTAGAAGATAGGCTACTGGCACCGGCAAGAACCATACGAGAGGGTGATGATCATTACGATCTCCTGATCCATCCTAGGATTATACTCAAGCGAATAAAGTGAGCACCAAGCACGATTCAGTGTGGCATTGCGACCCATCTGATATTCCCAAGGGGCGCATGCGGTATTAATTGGGTACACATTAACGCTGCCCTCGACAAAGTGTCACAAATTGGAGTTGGAAAGGGCTGGCAGTGTGCCATTTGGGGGAGTTTCGTCATCATAAAACTTCTGCGAAGACCAGGAGGACTGGTGCGAGTTGCAGGATCCAGAGCTAAGTGCAGAAATACTATGCTATCGCCACCCTTTGACAGTCTATTCAACTTCCCTGTCAACCGTATGTTGGCGGTCATCTAACCCAGGTACTCACTCTATCCGTCCCGCCCAACACTCGACTTGAGCGTTACCTTCAAGTTGGCCGGCCGGCCGGATCTCCTGCCAGGCCTGTCGTCTCCGAGCCCGAGATTTCTTTGGGCGAATTTTTTAGGAAGGATAGTCCCTCTATCATATAATGAACTTGTTAGCCTAGTAGCTCTGGATGTAATCCAAAATAGTCAACGGAAGCCATTGACGGTGTCAAGCACGATTGATGATTGTTATTGTTATTAACAGATATTTTGGCGGAATGTACTAGGACCAAGTCACTTGAAGTTTTCCTCGCCTGAGTCCTACAACCTAATCTGATCGGTGGGTTGGCAGTGTAATGATAGGAGTGTTGGTCATAATGGTGGAAGAGGCAAGGTAGAGACAAGCACAAATGAAGTAGTATAGATCTGTACTAGTTGTGAGAGATCATCGATCAGCGATCAACCATTAGCGCATTAGCCCTCAGCTTAGGTTTGCAAGGGCCGTCCGAGGTGTGGTAGTACAGTCTGAGTACAATATAATTCATAGAAAAAACATTTATCCAGACATTCTCTGGCACCCGCTCGTTTCTCGTTTACAATGAGAAAATCCTCTTCGGGTTTGCCTCTTAGCGCACTGCTAAGCTGGTAAGACGCCACTCGTCGCCAAGTACTCATAAGCCATACGCGCGGCGGCAAGCTTCGCAGCACCTTTAGACTTGCCCTTCCCAACGGCTAAAGTTACCCCACGGTCTACAGATGAAGATCAGTTGAATGACTGCGCATCTCACTCAACGGCATGGTGCTCACACTTAGCCGTGACAGTATGGGTAGCGTTGTCGTCGGGACCCTCTTTGGTCATAACAAACTCGAAGTAGGAGGTAAGATTTCCGGTTGGGTGCCTTTGAAGAAAATTGTTTAGCAAGACAGGGTAATCTGTTCGGTTTGCGTGCGTCACGGGACAAAACTCTCACATACCGTGCAAGTATACTCACTAGTTTCAGGCATTTCGTTGCTGTCGTTGTTCAATAGTCGTTGTTGTGAAGGACGATCGATGGGCTTGGAATGTCTAGTGGTGGTCGGGAGAAGTTGAGTCATCAGCAGATCCAAACAATTGACACCTTATAATCATCAGGTTCACACCAACGCACTGCAGGTGACCTGCCCACAACTCTGAACACGTAACCGTACAACAACTCTGAAGAGTACGGACTTGAATATCATTATGCACGAGTCAGCACGACATGAATATAGCAAATTATCAAGCTATCATAATGCAAATACAATTCCATAACTTTGCTCCCGCGCTCCAGGGTTTAACGGCAACTACATAAGACGACAATATTACGTTGATTATACTTCCCAGAGTGAAATTCATGTTGTCGTGAATGCCAGGATCAGCGCCATGGTGGAGGATGTGTTAAACTTCTGCAAGCCCACCCCACTGCGACGCCAGGTGAAATGGAGTCAATCCATCCTTGTTCTGTGCTGTCGCATCCGCGCCGTGTTCAATGAGTTTGCGAGCAACATCTAGTTTTCCCCAAAGTGATGCTAGATGTAATGATGTGGACCCGTGCTTGTCCCGGGCTGTCACAGACACGCCAGCCTCGATAAGCATGCGAACGACATCCATTTGTCCCTCTCGCGACGCCAGATGTAACGGCGTTAATCCGTGCTTCTCCTGGGCTGCTACATCCGCGCCGCGCTCGATAAATATGCGAGCGACTTCGACTTGTCCCTGTCGTGAAGCTAGATGTAATGGAGTCAAGCCGTGCTTGTTCTGAGCTGTCAGATCCGCACCGCGCTCGATAAGTACGTGAGTGACTTCCTGGTGTCCTTCTCGCGCCGCCAGATGTAACGGAGTCGATCCATCCTGGTCCTGGGCTGTCAGATCCGCATCACGTTCGATAAGCATGAGAGCGACTTCAAATTGTCCCCGACGTGACGCTAGATGTAATAAAGTCTCCCCGCCCGCGTCATGGGTCGTTACATCCACGTCACGCTCGATGAGTATGCGAATGACTTCAACTTGTCCTTCTTGCGACGCCACATGTAATGGAGTTAACCCGTCGTTGTTCTTGGCCGTCACATCCGCACCACGTTCGATAAGTGTGCGAGCGACATCCAGGTGTCCCCAACGCGATGCCACATGTAATGGGGTCCACCCGTCCTTGTCCTGGGCTACTATCACATCCGTGTCGTGCTTGATAAGCATGCAAACAACTTCCAAGTGTCCCCAACGCGACGCCAGATGTAGCGGAGTCCAGCCGTGCTCGTTCTGGACTGTCACACTCACGCCGCGCCCGATGAGCATGCAAGCGACTTCCAATTGTCCCTCGCGTGACGCCAGATGTAATGGAGTCGACCCGTGTTTGTCTCTGGCTGTGACATCTGCGCCGCGCTCGATAAGGAAGCGAGTAACTTTTACATGTCCTTTTTTCGATGCCGGATGCAACGGGGTCACGTTGTCGGTGAAGCCTCGAGAGTGCACATCCTGTGAGTGCTCAAGGGCGAGGAACTCTACCATGGAATGTAAGCCCCAAAGGGCGGCATAATGCAAGGGGGTTCCATTGGGCGGCAACGGCCTATCAGTTCGTGGGGTTTGTTCCCGCGTAAGAACGTCTGGTTCGTGTATCCAGACACAGACCGCAAGATGTGGTTCATTCGGGTCGAATAGTTGTTTCATCCCAACCTCCACGTTTCGCGACACATCCTCGAACTGGGCATGGTCGGCCCAGTGTTCCGCAGCATATTTAGTGAGAGGTAATTCTTCCAGAATGGCGCTGGTGACATCCTTATTCAGGTGTAGCAGAATACCCAAACAGGCTTGTGCCGCAAGGGTATGAGCAGGTGTCATAGAAATGTGGTAACGGCGGGAAATAGCGTCACTTGCTTCAGCAAGGCGGATGGATGTTAATAATTCTTTCACTGAAAAGTGAGAGAATTGTATAACTTGGGAACCTTCGACGTTGACAATCGAAAGTAAACTGGAACAAGTAGATAGCACAGCATCGGCTGGATCTTCCAGGCGCCAACCTTCATGAAATTTTGGAATTGGTTCTGCCTTGAAATCGAATGCGAGCAACTCGGCAAGTTCTTCTACGCGAAGTGGACGGGAAGCCACTGCAACGAACTGAAACAGTCGATGGGCGAATTCCCAGTGTGCCTTGTTGATCTCCCGCAGGGTACGCATATATGTCTCGTCCAGTGTTTCTGGCAAGTCGGCCAGTGCGTGCCGGATATGTGCTGGGATGCAGCCACAAATGTAGGCCACCTGACAATACACCCACCGGAACCTACATCACAGAGGTCAGCCTGAGTCGTCATAAATATAGGAATGATGCCTTACGACCCATCGGCTTTCTCTATGAGGGCGCCTATGACCAGCTGTTTGTCTTCCGCCTTCCACATCCTGTTTTTCGGGTTTGTATTAATGACTGACTTGATGTAGTCCTCGATGTCCCTCTTTTGCCCACACTCGTCATGCAGGGAAACAGCGCGAAAAATTAGAGGATCGAGGACATTCTTGATGTCAGAGTCTAGTCGGCTAGTGATGCATATGCGCAAATTCGAGAAATGTGATCTGATAAGCTCCTCCATGAGGTTTAGGACTTCATCACGTGGCGATGGGACGGCAGATGCATTTGGACATTCATCCAAAGCATCTACAATGAGATACACGGGGGGTAGGCCGGAAAGTATAAGTAGGTCCTTTAAACATTTTGCAAGAGCATCATCGCTGGGATAACGTGAACCCTCGGCATGTTCCGAGTAGAAATCGGAGACTATATCGCGGTAGGGATCGGATTGACGACAAAGCTGGACTAGGAGGGACGAGAGCAGTCCGCGCAGGTCCTTTTTTTGATCCTCCCTAAAGTCATAGTAAAAGAATGCCAGTGACGCAAGTCCAGCTTTCCGCATTGCATCGATATCCTGGATTATTGTAGAGCTGGCCAACACAATAAATTCTCAGCACGGGAATATCGAAAGCTTGACGTACCAAAAAACGCTCTTTCCAGCGCCTGCTACGAAAAGTATAAATTTTCAGTTTTCAGTCCATAAAAGCGTACAGTAAGAGCTGGGCGTTAACTGACGTTTCCCATGAATCCATAGAAGGGAACCCCCAGTCTCGGATGTTTTCCATTCTGAGTATGCGCTGCCCTGAGTGAACCATGCCGCAGACGCGCGATGGCGTGATTTGCAGAACATGTTGTGATTTCTCCAAGGATCGGGCGGTAACAGCCAACTTCGAAGATCCTTCTCTAACTCATCACCTGCCACTGGCAGACAATCTCAGCAACTCTAGTTAGCAATCGCAACATTAGAAACGACTGACGTCTTGACGCGTTCATGTCGCTTGCAACTTGCTGTATAATTTCTAATGCTTGATCAGACACGGAGTTGCTTAATTGTGACCCACAGAACATACCGAGGGCATCCCGGACATGGTCGGCTGATGCCTTCCCATCTAAAGGGAAGGATAATCAGTACCAGGTAACGAGCCTAGTGGATTTCCTCACCGTCCATTACTACCCGCATATTTTGGACAAGACCATAGACAACTTCGAGGGTCTGCGCCGCGGTAATTCGAGCCTCGTCCTGGGTGAGGCGATCTAGCCTCTGGAGCACCGCTTCGATGTCCTTGTCTCCAAAGAGCTTCTTAGCAAGTGCTTCTGCATTGATCGAGTTAGGCAATATAATACCTCACCGAAGACGGACTCACTTGGTTTTCCGTGTTTGACTTGTTTGGTGGACAACGCGAGGGCAGAGAGTAGCTCCACAAGTATCTTGACAATCATCTCAGTCATAGCGACTGTAGGAGGAATTTTGGTATAGATATCAAGGCGAGCCAGAAAGTGATCGATTGACTCGAGTAAATCGATCAGTGCATCGTAGCTGTCAATGACACCCTTAACCGTCTGATATGCGCTTTTGTCACAAAGATGCGCACTTAGAGGCTAGATAAATATACGTACAGAAAGTAGGACGGCGAGGCCTGTGTGGATTGCTGTCACAGGTCCGAAATCCTGTAGGTCGAGGGTCAGAGACACCGAATCCCCTATCAGGGCCTACGGACGTACTAGACCGAAATTTTGACCAAGGCCGGCGGTGGCAGAAAGTTGATACAGAACTGATAAGGAATTTGTGAGCGGCTTCATGATTTTGTCCCTCCCCCGGAAGTCGCTGAAGGCTTGCGTTTGTTCACAAAGAACAGCGGTAACGGACTCAATGGAGTTACAATTCTGGAGCTGCTCGGCAAATGGATGTTTGGTCAATGCCATTCCCGTTTGATGTTCGTAGTCCCGCAAGGCAGCCTCGAAGAGCACATGTAGACGAAACGATCTTGACTCCGACTGGTCACTCATGTCATAAGAGAGGAAGAAATGTGGGATTGGAAAGAGTAGTTGATTCGCTGGGAGGATATGATAGGGTGAGAGTGTGGTAGAGGGTTGAAACGTGCAACGCCTCGTGTCGATATGGCAGGTTACGCAAGCTAATTGCCTATCAAGATGGCCGTAATTGTAGGAAATATCAATGAACGCTGCGGCCTGGGGCTGAGCGCCCGACCACGTTTGAAGAAAGAGGTTCAAGTTGCTCACCGACAGAGTAGATAACGGCGAGATTGTGGAGATGACATCCACGGGAAAGCGTAGAGACTGTGAGACAGCGAGGTCCACTAGGAGAGATGAGAAAAGTTTTTATAAACTCTTCGGTTGCTTTGCTTCAAGGAGGTTACTGCCCACTGGCAGGAGGCTTTAAAAGCGCAAAAACAGATGGGGGGATATTTCTGACAACGTTTTCGAATACATGAGCGTGTAGCATGTACAGTTGTACTGTAGTAGTAAGTCATGGATCCCAACTTAAATTAGTCTAGGTTACAATCACGGTAGGCCGTACTGTATGGGATCCCTCTCACTGGCAGGCGTTCAAGTTGAGGTCTTTCAATTTCCATGCAAGATGCACGACGTTGAGTCCCCAAATCAAATCGAGCAGCCAGACTCGGATGCAGTCTTCATGAACTCCGAGTCCGGCCTGGGGTGCCGACTCTGTTTCCGTTAGAACTAATGGCATAGCCCAGTGTGCATTCCGCGCCCCGCATCAGATTCAAACTCCAAGTTAGCAGGGAACACGCATTTCACTGCGCTCACAGCGAGTGATGTAGTCCTTGACGCGATCTTTGGCTTGGCTTCTCCTTCAACCCCCGTGCGCTCTCCGTTTGATGTGACGCTCTTGTTCATCGTCCGTACCAGCCTTCCGATCGTGTCAGTCGTGTCAGTCGATATCCCATCTGGCTGGAGCGTTGAGCGTGGCGAGGCCGCGTCCTATACGGACGCTGGGGGGACCGGCATGCCCGGACGTACTTGTCAGCCTCGCTGCGCCGAAGGAGGGCGTCCGGAAGTTCACAGGGCGCCGCTCTCTCGGCGGAAGATTCGTGCTCAGGTGAGTGTGTGAGCAGCAACTGTGGCACAATTCTTTCAAGTTGTCTTCAAAAGGAAGTAAACTTAGTGGGAATGCTGACCGTGACGTTTCCTTTCTTATTATCTAACTGGGCTGGAAGAAACCTACGAACTCAATCTCCGCATACTGGTTTTGCGCAGATTGTTCAGCTGCCACAGCGGGATGGTGAATCCCCCCCAGATTTTAGCATTATGCTTCAACGCATGCTAACGGTTCAGGCAAGGACCCACTAACAGGGACGCGTCCCCAGAATGTCCTATCGTATGCACTGTGGATACGACTCGGTGGAACCGGAACCGCTCCACTCATCCCATACGTCGGCTCCCGCAATTGTGACGAGTCCCATCTATGGCGCTGATAGCACACTGGCATTTGGTGCTGAACACGATATTCCCTTTTTTATTATATGGACCTAATGATTCTATATCATACGATTCATCGTTATACTGGGGCGACGATGAGAATCTTATACGCATATCTCGTGCTAGTGTCTAACTTGGCAATGGTTTCCGCCGATTCGACCTGTTTCACAACATACCCAGAAGGGAGAACATAAGTCGGTCAATTTGGTGCCTTCTATGGGGAATGAGTAGACGTGGAATTGACCCTGCCAGGCCCGCATCACAGCCGGCAGACCGGTATAACATCACCATCACGGTATCATACGGTTTCTCTTTCCGAGGATCCATCATCTTCTTTCCCACCAAACCATCGCACTTCGGACATGGTCAAGTAAATCGAGGCGAGAACACCACCTCCCGCGCTATGTGTACCCACTTCGCTTTGACTCAGGTGCGAGGAACTCTTGACGGACCGCTCCTTGGAATCGACTATCCCGTCCTGAGGTCCGCAGAGCGTGACACGGTCGGCAAGTCCGCGGTGCATCCGCACAGCTCCGATTGACATGACAATCACTGAGTGACGATGCGCCAGTCAGCAAAGTATACACAAACGTGATGCTCGAGCAGCGGGGCCACTCACTTCCAGGAACAATAAACATCTGAAATAATGGGGTTGGCGGCTAGGTTAGCATATCCATTCCTTGTCAAGCCAATGAACGTACGCGATTCATGGGATCTACAGACGCAAGACGTCATGAGCACATTGTCTTTGAATAGAAAGAAAGCTGCGTACCGTTCAAATTCAAACCGATGAAAACCTGAAGGCCGATACAGTTAGATACATGTCCTATATCTTATTGGAGGTATAACGCACCACAGGAGGCACATTAGCAAGTGTGAAGACCACAACCCAAGTCAGCCCCTATAGCCAGAATTGAGTTGTACAGTCAAAGTGACCGCCTCGGGAGAAGATAGACAGACACACCTCCGAGTACAGGAGCCGCCAGGTGCCAACCTTCTGACGGGCTTCTTTCCAGCGCAAGATGCCGACGAGCTTGAGCGCCAGAAGCATGAGGTCCGCCGTGAACGTGGAGAGGATAGAGGCTCTGGTATCCACGAGATGGTCAATCTGACAAATATCTCCAGCCCAGCGCCCGCGAGATATGGCCGCATCTGACGATATGCTCAGGTGATTCAGTACCAGGAAGAGAGAAACACGAACTATAAATAAACGAGCCGGTGTTGGCGAGTAAAAGCGCGAGGGTAAGCCCGACGATGATCGTGTTGTGTTCCCAAAGTGCGTGGCTGAGAGTGCTACGTCCAGCAGGTTGAAATAATGAGGCAGAATGTACTCACATGCGCAGTATAACCAAACTCGATGCGAACAGGAACGAAAGGCACGCAAATAACTACGTAGCTCCTCAGAACTAGGATCACCCCACAGGAGTACAGGAAATTTTTACGAAAGTCATGATGACCAAAACCTAATCGCTAGCTCAGCTTCCCCGTTCCCTTCCAAATAATAAAAGCATCCGAGATTTCGCACCTGGCAGTTGATTCCATGCGAAACGTTGAGACCCACGAGCTGAATTATCAAGGCAGCCAAGGTGCACCAACGACATCCGATATAAAGCTGGCAGGTTTGGCGCATGAATACCTCGAATCCCTTAATTGACACCGACAGGAACTCACTAGGGAGGTCCAAGTAAATTTGCGCCTTCCCCTTATGATAGAGTACTCGTAGTCCAAGTAGAGGACAAACTCCCAACTGGTGTGAGGTTAGCACCCTGCTGTCAACAGATAGAGAGACTGGGACGGCTCACATATAAAGGCCAGCTAGAACATGGACAAGCTTCACGAGAGCGGCTGTCATGCAAGACTAAATCACCAAAGCCTCTCTGATTCGCAGGGAAACTAACATCCTTCCGCGGCTTGAAGCGTTGGGCTGTGCCAGTTTGTCATAGTACTTCGTGAGCGGACAACACTGGGACAACACTAGGAAGTTGGTCCACGGGCAAGGGAACAGCAGACGGGACTTCTTATGCGGTTTTCAGGGCTCGTTTGGTGCGCTCACCGATCGGAACTTCTCATTACGCGGCGAGACGTCGCCCTGAAATTTTGATCGAACTTTTACAGTACAGTACTTGAAAACCGTACAGCGGACATCTTGCCGATGATTTCCTCGAGGTTATGGTTCTCACCTGGAACAAATTTAGAGGATTGGTGCATTAGCTGAAACTTATACCATTGCTGGCTGGTTGGAAGAAATACCATCATCCACAATGTATCCGTGCGGGAAATCGTCATCGGCCTAACTTACTACTGTACCGTAGCGAGAGTCCGGGTCCGTCAAGTTCGTTTAGTTCCATTCCATTACGGTAACTCACTAAATATTGAGAGCCCGTGACATGTGCTCTCAACGCGTTCAATTCAATTGGCGGGGCGTATTTTCTGTCATCGTCTGTCAGTCTGACAGATCAAACCAGGGACACCCAGTTTTGACAGACGGCATGCCGATTCGTGTCAAGAATCACATTATCGCAAAAATAAATAAATACAATACCCACGCGGTAGGAGTATTTATAGAATAGAAATACGGAATCCATTAGCCCCGACCGCACACACACAACGGGTCAGGGAAACAAAAGAGTTGAGAGCAAGTGAGCAACGCCGTCCTCCATCTCCGACATTATTGTACTGCTCTCTTTTTCCCCACCTTTATCACCTATAGCTCGTCATGATACCGTGCACAGTGGATGCCTGAGTATAGGTATATTCGACCTGCTTGTGGAATATTCTTATACCCAGGTAACCCTTCATACAGTAGATTGGCATAAACAGAGACAATTCTCACTGGGATCGTTCAAGTTCGAAGCCGCGGGTCATAAAATGTACCCAGGTGACTATGAAATCTATGGTTCATAGAGTAATTGAGATACATACACATACTATCAGATGCATGATGACTATCCCGGACATACCATGACGGAAGCAAACTTGATATACAGACACCTATAGTCACTAGGGCTTCTTTGCAGGCGGGGATCTGCACGGGTTTACCTGCAGAAACCCACCACATTTCTAACAGGCCTGCTTTGTTAAAGATATGCATGCAGCATGCTGTGCAGCAGCAGTACAAAGATAACTTTGAGGGACTTTCCCTTAATCTAAAGCTGGTGGTTGAATATGCAAAGTGATTTCATCTAGGTAATCATTCTAAAGCTTCTTTGGTGTTATTATTAACCATATCCACAGTGCAAGCTTAGCATCTAGTCGACATGCAATAGAAAAACCTTTGTTGCTTGATGATTTTGTTATTACAATTTGTCATGTATTGTATAGAGAGTCCACTGATACTGGTACTGTATGAGAACCGCGAGAGCCAATATAAATACTTTCTTGAAATATATGCAGGAAACACTTGTATCAACTGTAACGATGATCATATAGTTAATCGAAGCAGGATACGACAGGGTATTCGGAACAATGACGAGATGGTACACACATAGTCATGCAAAAATGGGGAGATGCTTGCGTTGTCCCTCACGCGAGCGCCTGTGCACCTTGCTCCCAGTCCTTTCGTTGTACGACACCAACAGCGCGGCATACGGGACAGCTCACTTCAACCAATCCGCCGGCACGCTTGCGCTCGCCTTCACTATTAGGCCCCCATCCCGCGACACGCTCTGCACTCACTAGGCATGCCGGGTGGAACGTGTGTCCGCACACAGACGCGCCGTCATCGAGTGAGTGGATGACAACTCGCGCCAGGTCCGCCGTCGGCTCCGGGTCATCATCGGATGGACCAAGTCCGCAAGAAATGTCATCGCAGCGCAACCCCTTATCGCGTTCACCTTGTTCCACCCGTTGACGCAGGGTCAAGCCGGGCGGGGGCGGCGCTACCCATGGTCGTTTTGGCGCGGCGGGGCCCGGTGCAGTCTGTGATGTATTTGTGGTTGCGGTTGCGGTGGGGGGTGACGGGAAGCCACCTAACGGGGCAGACCAGAACCATGAACCGTCTGGCATCCGGACAAACTGAGGAAGCTGGAACTGGAACAGCCCAGGGAAACGCGGCATGCCATTCGTGTTCTGCTGGCCGTCTCCTGGTGGTGGTGGCTGCATACCCTGACCTGGCAAAGGAGGCTGCATCTGCAACGGGACTGGGGGTGGGGCGGGGGGAAGCTGGAACTGGAACGGCCCAGGGAAGCGGGGCAGGCCGTTCATG
>Ga0137358_10001064_pt1 | contig 14316 bp, 20 predicted proteins | sample Mad1_20_16metaG_FD_105551 | JGI IMG/M metagenome (GOLD analysis project Ga0137358, IMG submission 105551) | Vadose zone soil microbial communities from Angelo Coast Range Reserve, California, USA - Mad1_20_16 metaG | ecosystem: Environmental > Terrestrial > Soil > Vadose zone | place: USA... | reverse complement strand
GAGAACAAGAAGGAAGTCTGGCATAGCGTTAAGTAAGAGAAGGCTGAGGGGGTGATTTCCTTCTTGACACTCCGCGTCTTCAGCGCTCGATGTGGGTGCTGAGATCGATGACACAAATGAAGGGTCATTGAGAAGGCCGCGAAGCTCCTCCGAGACGGCATTCAAGACATAGTTGTTATTCCGGCGATCCCTAAGGGAAGAACTGGGGGTAATGGGGAGTGAAAGACAGGCCTTTGGGTTGACCATGTAGTTCCCGTTCCTGAGTTTCTGTAGAATGGCGTTTGGTTGTTCTGTGAGGTCAACCTGGAAACCGACGTGGAAAACGACGTCGTTTTGCTCTCCAGGAGCATTGGCAAGGCCGGCGACAGGGATGATGGTCACCAGGTTGAAAAAAGCAGAGCCGTCCTTTCGAAAATTGAGGAGATTTGTTTGGCATTCTTTATTGGCCGCGAGGCTTTTCCTCATGTGGGCAACTGCATCTGGGTTAGTATGGTGACGTTGATCTCCTCTTGCAACACGGCCGCCAGGTGCTTGGAGGAAGCGACAGTTACGACCAAGGACCTCATGCTCTTCATACCCTGTCAGGCGATAGAAAGAGGGTGAGGCATAAACAATGGGGTTGTCATGTCGCCGCACGTCCACGACGACGAAAGAACAAGACATATCAACAGGACCAAGGTTGATGCTCTTATTTGGTCGATTAGCGACACGACCCAGGATAGATAAGAGGTCGAAGCCCGAAGATGAATATACAGGCAGACCGAGGGGGGATGGGGAGGAGAAAGAGGGTGCCCAGAAGGAAGAGGAAGAAGGCAGGACGCTACTTTCAGCGACCGGTGGCGGAACAGGGGGTTTGGGGAATGACGGGGCATGAGGCAAATGTGGCTGAACAGCACCAGAGAGGGAGGAGGAACCGGGGAGTGCAGAAGAGCTTTCTGCGAGGTAATCGTTCTCACAAGATTGGGTGGGATGGAAGTACTTTGAGTCGGGAGGGTCGAAGCTAAAGAAGTTGAGAGCGAGAAGGACTATTATTGCAGTCGTACGTACACATCCTCGGGGTTGTTGGGTGCGAAGCCAGTGTTGGCAATCCACGCCGAGGCAATTGACTTGGAGGATACAAAGCCTGGGGGGAGAATCTCAGCGCCACCGCCTGGGGCGAGGGTTGGGGGGCCATCCAGCATGAACTGGGGCATCTGTAAATTGAGGGCAGGGGTGGCAGCGAACGGATCAAGGGCGGAACCCAATGAGGAAGGGTAGCTGGACTGGACATATGCATAGTCATTTATTGGAGGCGAGGAGGACGAGGAGGGTGTGGGCTCCTGAGCGTGGCGGAGATACCGCTCGAAGGGCATTGTGGGTTGAGAGATGGGGGGGGATGGTAGAGTGGAGGAGAGAGAGAGCGAGGCCAAATGAAGGCGAAATGTGTCAATCAAGTCTTCCTTCGCACTCCACTTGTGCATCTCCGGCCCGGTCTTCCCACATGGACCAGCTCGTCGTTCGCTTGCATCCCTCCCAGCCGTTCGATATCAGACTAGAAGCGACCCCCATTCCTGCGTGAGCCTGTCTACTCCGTGCTTCTTCTTCTTATTTTCCTTTTCTGAGCAGCGTCCAGCATCCGGACGACGCAATCGTCAAAATTAAGGTCTTGCCTTGGCCTGCTCTCATCATTCCTTCTATGACACCATACCCTTTCCAGTTTTCCGGCCTGTGCGGTAGTGATCTCCACGTTTATCGCGGCCACGAAGACGTGAATGAGATGTCGGTCTAGGCTTAAAACTTCTTGTTCCATTAACAAATCGCACTCACTTACGTCTTCGTTCGCCCGCAATCAGTCACGTCTGTGGACATGAATTCATCGGTCATGTCGTGGCTCTCGGTTCTTCGTTTCATCCTGGATCTCCGCCATCCCGGCCTGCCCTGTATGCATCTCTCAAGGTAGGCGACAAAGTAATTTCCCCTTTCACCATTTCTTGCGGGGAATGCCAGTACGCATGCTTCTTCTCCCCTTGCATACAATATTAATCACTCAATCGTGCCTGACGCCGTCTCAGGTATTGTAGACTTGGCTTCACTGCTCGCTGTGTTTCCTCTCTTGTTTTCGGCTCCCCTGCCCTGCAAGGTGCTCAGGCCCAACATGTCCGAGTCCCTCTCGCTGGTGGAACATTGTTCTCATTGTCCACCCCATCAACTTCAGTTGACGATCCACCGTCCCTCTCCCAAGAATTATCGTGCTTGCCAGATCCTACCATTCTTCTCCTTGCAGACGTACTTCCCACTGGGCTTTTTGTTGTGCTCCAAGCTCTCACCCATCCCAAACTTGCTCCGATCTTCACGGGCATGCCATGGCCCGCCAATGTGGGTCAACTTGTCTGGGGTACTCTTCTATCGGGGAGCGTGTTACCATATCTGTCTAACGCGGACAAAGTTCTTGACGTGGGTATTGTCGGGCTTGGTCCCGTTGGCCTTGTGAGCCATTGCAATTACCTCATATCAAAACAGTGAAGGGTGTTTACCCTCTTTGAGTGTGCCACACTCGCTCTTCTTGACTATCTTGTCAGAGCGGACGTACGACACCGCATCGTCACCGTAGACCCAAACGAATCCCGTCGCGCTAAAATGCAGAAAATTTATGATGCGCTTCCCGGACATGCCAGGGGGCAGTCAGAGAATGAGTTCATCGTAGCGGATATCTCCGATGCCCCAAAAGTCGTCCAAGCCTGGGGCCAGGGAGGCTGTCGCGCCGTCCTCGAAGTACTATTGCTGTCGGGGCCGGTTCTGCTGGTGCTCACGTGATCGTCCTAGGTAGTTGGCAAACCTTCAGCCTTAACGCTCTCCCTTGCTCTTCTCGCCCCATCTGGTGTAATATCTTCCTGCGGTGTTCACCAAGCGCCTCAGATACCGTTCACAGGTCGTGAATTATACAACCGAAATGTGACTCTAGAGTTTGGGCGTTGCAGTGTGCATTCCATTTTTGTCGCTGCTGTGGAGCTCCTTTTGCGCAGAAGGGATGTATTGGGTGCCATTGGGGAGAGTGGTGTCGTCGATAGAATTGTCCCTCTGAGTGACGCGGTGCGGGCTTACGAAGCGTATGAAAAGGGCGAATATGGAAAGATAGTTTTCGACCCGTGGACATAAATCGGCATGTTTCTCATTCGTCCGACTTCAATTTATTCACGAAGCTGACGCCAACTGCCTGTCTAGTATTGCATAAATCCACTCGAGTTATTTGTCCAGTAAGCTCTCGACGAACGAGGAGAAAGAATCACAAACTTCGTCGGGCGGTCTAATGCCCGACCTTGTCTCATCTCCGTCCCTGTACTTTCCTGACCTGACTGCACACCGTTAATCCCGGTCATTGTCATAACAAGGTGGAAAATATGAAATGCGCGTACCCAACACTCGCCAGAATCCCAGTTCGACCGCACCATCTCCGAGATCATTTTGGATGTCATCTCCGATCACCGCGACGACGCCATCTTGATCCAGTACGTCAGACCCGAGAGAGCTCAGCACCAACTCGAAGAATTTGCGCTCAGGTTTTCCGACTATTTCTGCGGTCCTCCCCGTGGCATTTTCTAGTGCCGCCACAAACGGGCCCGGCCCGAGTGACAAAGCACCATCTGAGTCTCCAATGTACCGTGCGAGATGGGTAGCGATGAGAGGGTAGTCCGGTCGTGGTTGCCCACGCTGCGTGTGGTGCTCACCCATGAGCACGCGGAATGCTGTGTTGAGAGCGACATAGTTGAATTGAGCAGGAGCGAAGGCGACAACGACGGAATCATAAGCCTGAGGGAGCGCTGGGTCATCATGGATACCATGTAGGCACTCCTCTTTGGCTGAATCCGAAGCCAAAATGAATGGCCTGTCTCGGCTTAAATTCGTCCCCGGTGCGACCACGCGCCACTGGTAACGTACCTCGCCAGCCTCTTTGTATGCAACAGGGAGTTGACAGCTCCAATGCTTGTCCATACCTCATTGTCACGAGTCTCAATCCCCATCTTAGCCAGTTTATCTCGTAATGCAGCCGTCGATTCTTTGCTCGTGTTACTGCAGAAACGGAAAGGCATGGACGAGGCTCGGAGGCGTTGTACTGCATGGGGGGACTTGGCGATCGGTTGCTTGTCGATGTGGATTGTACCAGACAGATCAATGAGCAACGCTTTGATCGCCGGTCGACTCGCCATGTTGCTTGGTTTGAAAGAGCGGTAGCTACGTGGAGAGTATTTGGAGTTGGTGTGGCGGTTACAGCTGTCTGTGAGCCGTTGATCGCTTCGTCATGACTGACGCGCGTGTTCCAGCTCATCATCAACTCATCATGATATGATTATGATTGGAACGCCCATATGTACATTATCACCCAGATGAGACTCCACAGTAGGGGGTCTCGGAGGGGTGAGCACCTGCTTCCTCACTGCAATCACCGCATCGTATTTCCGAGTCTAGTAACCAGGCGATGAAGTCTCCCCGAGCTATCCGAGGTCAAGGATATCCATATGATCGTCCTCGCATTACGCAACGTAAAACACAGTATCGGAGTTGTCGGACGGAGACTGACCGACCGGTGCCACGGTCGTTGCGTGATGCAACTCGACCAATTGGAAAGAGAGTACTCTCCTGTACAGTAATGCAGTACACTTGCTATTGTTGCATCGGCAACAATTGCGATGATCGACACTAAAGGTGTGTGCCTCTGTCACGATGCACCAATGGTACGTAGAAACCACGTACTCCATAATGGACTGATGGTCTTCTGTAACTCGGGCATTATTACGACCACATGGCTACTGTACAGCTACCGCCCATAATTCCGGTAATACTCCGCACTGGCGCCAGCCTGAGTGCACCCTGCCCAGGCCCACTCTTTGGTCATACTCCTCCGACTACCGACTACTCCACCCGACTGCTCCCACTTCTTCTTGATCGCCTCCAACATGTGACCCATTTGCGGGTACGTGTGCTATTCGCATCACATATTACCGGCCGTTTACGCACCCGTTGAAGATTCCCCGCGGGAGAAACTCAAAGAACCGGGCATATGGTCAAGACGGGCGCGCGCGTCTACTTGGTCACTCATTCATCACTTGTGTGATTGAATTGAAGCATGATTGCGTGGAAACGAATGATCCGCGCTGATGGAGTTCCCCAACTGGTATAGCTTTGTCGCCACGGGTATCTCCCCGAGTACGAATAAATAGGCCGAGGGTATGCACACCAGAGACACCAACTAAAGCGTACCGTCGCTCGCACTTCACTACTCCCCACTCACTGTTACCCACTCGCATCATCGACAATAATGTCCGCTGTTATGTCTCCCAACCATGAGGGCGATATTTCGCCGGACGTTAAACAGTGCCCGCATAAGTGGCATAAAGCGGGGCCCAAAGACGTCAGGTCGCCTTGTCCCGCGCTGAACACCCTCGCAAATCACGACTATCTGTGAGATTCTTCACTTCGACCACCGTCAGCGATAGCGACTTAAACTCATTGTTGTGCCACCTAGGCCCCATGACGGGAAGCAGCTCAACTTCTCCATCATAACTCGTGCCCTCGAAGAGGGTTATGGCCTTTCTGGCCCACTCGCCCATTTCTTGGTCGCCGGGGGCATGGCACTACTTGCGCAGGTCGGGCCTTTCGGTCTCAATGACCTCGCACGCCACAATCGAATCGAGCACGATGCGTCTCTCGTGCACGACGACACCAAGGACCGAGATGAGTACGCGCCGATTTCGCCAGACGCAACGTTGGTCGAGCAGTTCGTGGAAGAGGTCAAGGACGGTCAGTTTGTGACGGTCGAGGACGTTGCCAGGGCACGCGTATGGAGGGAATCTCAATGCCCAGCCCTCAACCAATATCAAGCAGAAATCGCGAGGGGTGAAATGGCCATCGCGCTTGGGCTCTTCAGTCAGCCGGAGCCTGGGTCCGACAAACAAGGCATACCAGTAGGTATGCTACGCAAGTGGTTCTTGGAGGAGCGTCTCCCCGAAGGGTGGAAACCGAATCACACACAGGGTCTATTCGAGACTATGCGTACATCCCGGGAGCTCTTCGATGAGATGAAGAGAATCAAAAATTCCGGTGAAGATGTCACCCCTATCAGCTCCGAGGAGGAAGAATAAAGTTTCGGATTCATTTGATTGATTACTTACATTGTACTGTATCATGTATTTCGTTGGTCTTTACGTCTCTCCAGGGAACGTAGTATATTACTATTTACATCCTAGGCACTAGGCATAAACAGAGCATTGCTGTCATAATTATTTAATATGGAACATTTCTTCGATTATGATAACGTCAGGAAACGAATACCAGTGACAATGATCCCAATTAATTGGGATTTATCGGATAATTTCACCCGCCGAGTAGCGTAACCTTTAACGGCATGCTTGGCTTATTCCCACCTTGAACCGTGGGGGTGGCAAAGTTATACATATTCCACACGATGGGCGTATCGGACAGTCCGAACTTCACGCGTGATAGAAGGGCGAACAGAACCACTTCTGATTTCGCCAAAGGGGTTTTAAGTTACAGCCTGCGGGCGCAAGCGAACAGATGCTCACTGATCACTGTTTCAGCAAACTTGAACCCACTTCCAGGACAGAAGGATGATGAGCCGCGCTCTGGAAGGCCATGTATTGAGAACTATTAACTCACATGCACGAACGGCCACCGCCCATGAACGACATCCTTCGGCTGCCGTTAGCACCAGCGTCCGCGGGAGAAATATTAAAACACGAACATGTGTGAGTATACCCCGGGTAAATAGGCATCAACGACGGTTTCCGGCAATGGCTTAAGCCAACGCTCGGGAATCCACTGGTCCGCATCCGGTCCCCAGATCGCGGGGTCTCTATTCACAGCTGCCGCACCGACGACCACCATGGTTCCTACTCGGACGGGAACACAATCGATCATCCGACCGTCTCTTCCTAGCACAGGGCGCGATAAAGGAATGACGGTGCTTTTGCGAGGCCTTCTCAACAAGGGTCAGTATCATTGATGTATGGACGTGAGATGGTGCTAACACTCGGTGGAGCTGTGTGACCGGTGAATACCTGGGCGATAGCACGGGTAAGGCGGATGGATCATGATATGCAGACGATCTACGCACAAACGCAGCGTCTCTTTGCAGACGGCATCGAGATACGGTAGCTTCATCAGATCATTATAGGGTATGTCCCGTCGTTCGACTCGGGCGTCCATCAACTCTAGGCGCAGCCTCTCCTGACTTTTTGGATGCAAAGAGAGAACGTGGAGGATGCGGGAAAGGGCAACTGATGTTGTATCATGTCCCGCAAAGATGAGCGTCCTACGGGGATTTCATCAATAGAACCGAACACAGACACTCCGGCGCGAAGTATTACCCCATCTGCGAGATTAACTCATCGTCGGATAGCTTGTCCATCGTATCAGCGGCTTTGTTCTGTTGAACTATGCCAACTTCAAATCTGCCACAGGCCACCGTCTAAAGACAAGTCTCACTCACTCAGGACGCTAATTATGTCTTGACCCGTACCCTCACACGTGCCATTATTCTCCGTTTGCGTAATAGCGTGGACCCTTTGGTGATATATGGACTTGTTGGTGTTGTAAAGAAAATAGGCAATCTCCCTGAGCTTTCGGATGTTGGGGTGTGGAGCAATCTTAGCCAGGAAGTCACGATACTTCGGGGACCCAATCTTTACGATTGAAGGTATGAGTCTCATGAACCCTTGGAGAGGAAACGCAAGTGGTCTGATTCGCTTATCGTTATTATTCTGCGCATTAACCACGAAAGCGAGAAACAAGAAGACTCACATAAGCTGTTTGGCAGCGAGCATATATTCATTGGGCGGTGACGTCTCGGACAGGGTATCAAAAGAGACACCAATTCCTGCCTGGCCAACCAGCTCCAGAGATACGCGTGACAGCCAGGCCAGCATATCAAGCTCGGTGGTGCCACCGTGCAACACGTTGACTAAGGTGTCTTCGAACTAGTCCTAGTCAGCTTTACTTTTCGGTCGATTAAGTTTGACGTACGCGGCGCGTGACGTCCCAGAAGATGGGGATTACAGACCGCATCCGTTGTACGGAGAAGACGGCATTGAGTACGCGCCGCTGCTTCTTATGAGCCATACCTGGGGATTGGTCGGTAAGTAGGACAGAATCAGGTCCACGTGAGAGCAGGTATTAACCAGTGGAGGATAGCAAGCCGGGGCCCCAGAGTAACTTGTTCCTCCTGGTACCATTAAATCACCAAGAACGGGCTAGAATTCGTCTGTTACGTACTCGATAATCATGGGAGGTTCTTCATATATGTCGCCGTGTTCCTTTATTAAAACGGTGCGAAGTCCTGTAGGATCTGTCAAATACAAGACATCTTCCTATTTGCTTTGTCAGTTGACACCACCAAAAAAGCCCCGAACGAATGGATGATTCTCTTACTCCCAAAAAACCCCGCAACCGAACCGCTGTACCAAAGGCAGCGATGGTTTTCAGATGGAAGTCCCATCCCTGGGGGTGAAAAAGTTGGTCCATATGTCCTAAAACAGATTACATGTTTTCAGCTGCATGCGTTGGTATTGGCAATCGTAATTAAGCACCTCTTAGCCATGATAAGGACCCGGGTCCAGGTAAATTTTCAAGAGGAGACCGGAACCATTCAGAGAGCAGTTCCACCAGAGTTTTCACAAGGACGATCGTCAGGAAGGCAACGACAAGGTCAACGAGGGGGACCATAGTACGTGATCGGATGGAACCTTGGGTACCAGCTGTTTCTGAGGACAGAAAGGTGTCCACACATTTTATGGCTAGCATGCGTCAGGGTCAGCAGTCGGTTGGGGGCCGAGGTGATCCAGTTGCAAAGGAAACCGAAGTACAGCGTTGTAATTGTGCCATCAATCGGGCGCAGTTGGTCTTTCCTGGACGAGCCTGAGATACAGTAGTACTCGGGACAGGTCACAAGAAACTCTGTGTTCAATGTTTATGTTGAACGTTGAACACTGGCACCGAGATCGCGCTCGGTGCCACCGGGCCGCCGTCGTGGTACCAACGTTCCTTTGGTGTACAGCAGTTCAATTGTAGATAGGTCGTAAGGTAGGCCATACTCGATAGATTCCTTACGGTAGCGGGTGAAGCATTTAGTGTATGGTAACGACAATTTAATGGCGTCTAGGATTCAGGGTGTAGGTTAAATAATACAGGGTAAGCGCACCGAAGCCGAAGTCGAATCTACTGCGATCTATGATAATGTGTGCAAAAAAACTTAAGCAATCGCATATTTGCGGCGATACTTGTCATCAATGCTTTCGAGGTAGTACGTTCCTGGCCAAATATTGTCAATTGAGCCTGTCGGCTGGTAAGGAGCAGCATTGTGGTTCTCCTCGCGCAGCTTGGGGACGACCGTCAGTCAGCTAGGTGCGGTAAAGCCAGCTGTGAGCACGACTACACACCGCTAGAGCATCAACAAATTCTTGGCATGCCACGACCTTCATGCTTTCCAGACGGTTGATGAGATCCAACTTTTCACGGAGCTCAGACGTATCACCCTTGACGCGAAGGGTGAAGAAGCTGCTTGCGCAGCCGCTGCCAAAGCCAAACATGGAGATACGCTTGCCCTTGAGTTGCTGTGGCTCGACAGACGACAAAAGAGATGAGAGGCCGCCATAAAGCGAGGCCGTGTACATGTTGCCGCAACGAGCAGCGCAACGCATCGAGGGGGTTACGCGCTCAGCATAATCTCCCTTGGCCAAGCCGATGAACGTCTTCTCGATGGCTTTGTCACTAATGGTTGCCTTGTATGAAAGGTCGAGGAATTCAACGGGGACGTTCGCGTATTCGGGAGAATTGGGTGAAGAGAGATAGTCGTTGAAGAGCTACTCAAATGTGAGAAGAGTAAGGGGTGGGTTCATCGACACTCACCAATCGCGCATGGCCTTTCTGGACCTGCTTCCCGTAAGGAGAGTGATAGACAGGATAGTCAACGTCACGCCTGAGGTTAAAGATCGCCTTCGGGTCCGAGGTTTTGCCGTGAGTCTCTCCATTGAGATGGCCATTCACTGCCTCGGAAGCAGAGGCGACCTTAGCGCGGAAGGCAGAGTACGCGCCGTCCATAGCGGCAATATACGTAGACACGGAAAGAGGGCCATCAACCACGGGGTATTCTGAATCGAGTTTAGGCTTGTAGAAGTCATAGGTATTGTCCATGTAGGTCCCATGGATAGCTAACAAAACAATTAGCCGTGGGTTTCCTTGCGTAGATAGTTGGTTTGCATACGTTCAAAAATAATTGGTGCATTAGGCCCGATCAAGATGGCGCAGGCACCAGCGCCACCCACGGGACGGGCACCGCCCTCTGCGTATACAGCGATATCACCGCAAAATACGATAGCATTGCGACCGTCCCACGATCGGCTTTCTATCCAGTTGACAGCATTGAAGAGAGCAGCGGTGGAGCCATAGCAAGCATTCTTGGAATCAAGTCCTTCAATGTCATGATTCCCAGACGAGGCGAAAAGGTCCATGAGGACGGTCTTGACAGCCTTGGACTTGTCGATGAGCGTTTCGGTACCAACCTCAAGGCGTCCGATGGATTTAGGGTCAACGTTATATTTGCGCATCAAACTGGATACAACTAATAGAGGAAAGTCAGACGACCAGTACGTGTTGGAGGGAAATATTCTACGCGCCAGTGAGTGCCATAGAGTTGATGTCCTCCCTGTCATCCGCGAACGCCATAAACTTCTGGCCGAGGCCGATGGTGTACTTGCCCGCTGCGACGCCATCATAAACCTCGAGATCTTCTTCGGAGATGCACTGAGAGGAGTTAGAAACGCGTTGAGAGAAGGGACGAGGGACAAGTAATGTACCCTTTGAGGGAAGTACATGTCAATGCCGAGGATCCCAACATCCTGTGGACGGGGCCGCTGGGCCAGAGTCTCAAAGACAGAGGGAGAGGGGGCGGAAGAGGTGGTTTCAATAGCCATTGTATGGAGGGAGAGGAGAGGTGCGGGTCGGACGACAGCAGGCCTTGGTGACCATTTATTAAATAGAGGGGAACGACGAAATGGTCCGATGTTTTAGAAAAGGCGTCAAATATTTAGAATTATGAGCCACCCCGCTCGCTTGTCGAACCTTTCCGCAAACATCGTAAAACCGAGACCTTACAGGTCAAGTCTGGTTACTTAACAGATCGGGTCTCTTGTCGTTGCCAAGTCACCCTTCGCATTCGCAGCCTGCGCAGCACACCGGTTTCCTATCTCTTCGCCCAGGGCTGCATCGCACTGTTCGGTCGAATTAGAACATCCTCTCCGAAAAGGCAACTTCAGTCTGACCTATCATACGCCCTGCCACTCGTCCCGTCCCGTCCCGACCGGGTCGAACGCGAGTCTGAGATCACATGCGGCCAACTCATGGCATCCTCGACCTCTCTGAGCCTGCACCGGGACGTACCTTGTTTGTAAAACCCCAAACAATAACAGTCCTGACGTGGGCCAACAAGGCTCGGGCAAAGGTCACTGACACTGTTTCAGAGTGCTCTGCCCTCATTTCGGTCGGTACCACTGCTCCCGGTATTCATGATTACACGGAAATACAGAAGTATACCCTACTCGACCAATACAGAACAATATATACAATACTAGTACCTGAAGAGAAAAATGAGATGATGCATCGACTTCCATATCCAACGCCACATGCGTTGACTAGTAGTACAACAAAAATGATTTTTCCTATGACGTGGCATCACGAGCAGACGTCAAGCGTGAGACCATCACATCACTTCTCGAATGCCAACCCCTCTCTCCTCTCTCCATTTTGCATAGCGGAAATGGGTGGTGCTCCGAATGCCAAGCGGTGGAGAGCACCAACTTGTCTGGAGCCTATCGTATCTGATGAGCAATGCTGTGAATTCGGGCATCAGTCAAGACGGCGGACTGCGGAATCGGATCCGACCAGTAGTACCCCCAGAAGCTGATTGCCGCAATGGCAGACACAGTTGCTCCAACTCCCAATCGACGAATGGTGATTCGCATCGCAGCAGTCTTGCTTGCCTTTTCGACCTCAAATGATGGGTGCTCGTAGACGTCGAAGATCCGCATGACTGAAGTTATGAGCAAGAGGTCAGAGGCTGGCGGACGTTGCCGGGACGAAGGAGGCGGAGGGAGTTGCGAGTAGAGATCCTTGACAACAGAGTTGTCCTAGGATATATACCACAATGATGTGCCAGACAGAGGTGAGGAGCGGACCCTTATTATTATAGTCGTGCTGCTCACGTGCACCGGTATCAGGGCGGGGCGTCTCGGTGGTCTCGGCGGCACCGCACAACCAACCATCGGAGTCGGCCCTGTTTGTCGTTCGGCTCGGTCCCGTGTCCCGGAAACAAATGGAAATGGCGGTTTACAAAGCAGTGTCCGATCTCTAGACAGCTGATCCATCCATCCAGACCCAGTCACGGTCAACAGTCACGGTCAATTGTTCCAATCAAAAGGCTCATCCGAGTCGGCGTCTTGCAAACGCTGCGAGTTTCGCCATCATGATACACGTTGCTTCCCATCACTGTACTTCCTCTGACACAATCAAATCACTCAGCTGCTTCCCTTCATCAGAAATATGTTCTCTAGCCGTCTTTCCTACCTACAGCAGTCTATTCACGAGCTTACTCGCGACGGTGCGGAAGGCACGGACAGAGCTTGTTTTATTCACTGATCCGAATGATTGATAATGGAAATTCTCAGCGGGAGAAGCTGTTTACCCTTCTGTTCTTCGCCTCGCACCATTGGGAGCATAACTAGACAGTTCTCTCTGCGGATCAGTGTTGTTTTTTCCACGGCCTCGAATTTCAACTTTGAAATGAGTTCGAATACGAACACTTGCATCTCCGCAACTCTGTTAGGCTGTATTATCACGTGCATCCAACATGACCACGAAAGTTTACGCACGCGAATCTCCACCCGAGACAGGAACGATGTCCGGCGCCAAAAGACATTCTGAAACAACAAAAGTCAGACTCCATTACATGCATGGGAGGCTATTCTCCTGCGTACAAATTTGCCCAAATCCCTACGGTAGCTCCTGAGGATTTGACTGAGCCATCTAACCATCTGCTTGGTCTCCAGACGTCTGCGTCCTCCCCCCAGATATCCCTGTTCCTGAAAAAATAAAGTGTTAATCCCCGAATAAAGTGTTATATAACACAGTCACCTGTGATACGCAACGTCGGATATGATGATATGGGTTCCCTGGGGGATGCAGAGCTCTTTGATGACACTGCCAGACCGGCAAAGGACTTGCTCGGACAACGGTATGACTTCGTCGCGGGTCCCCACACGGAAAAGGTGCGGAACCACGGTATCGAAACGTACAGTCTCCTGAATGTCGGGATCGCAGTTCACGCCATCAAGTATTTTAGCAGATGTGAGGTAGATTCACCTTAATCACCGCATTGAGGAAGGGAAGCTCGTCAAAGTTGACTGTCGCTGTGTCATCGAAGTAATCAGCAGCCTGGACGCTAGATATTTCATCGCGTAGTCGGCTTTGCTCATCAGGGTGGGTTGCGAGTTCGAAAAGGATCCAGCCCAAAGAAGTGACCATAGTCTCGTACCCTGCTCCTAAAAGCGTGCTTGTGATTGCACATGACGGCGATTGTCGCAGGAAAGCACCGTGACCCACCAAAGCTGAGGAGCGAGCTCGTCGTCGGTGAGTCGCCAACGTTCTACCTCGGAGCGATTAGCTATGACTAAATGAATTAAATCAAAAAGTGCGTGTCCGAAGATGGTCACAAATACAGATACCAATTCGGCTGAGCGCATCCTCCTTATCAAGAACGTTCGACTCCGGTAATCTCGACTGAATTAATCTTCGTGCGATGCCGTTTGACAATTGTACATGGCGGCGTAAAAATGTGAGGCCGGAGGATGGAAAATAGATCATCCGATCCAAAAGCCATGTGGGGACGTGAACCATGATACCTTGGCAGAGCACTTTCCAGTCGGATGGGAGTCCAAAACCCTTGGCCCTGAAACCCAATGCGTCATGGATCCGACTAACGGGTTGTGGGTATGAATGCACATAAAGTCACGCAACGATGCAGTGAATTCTGCTCGGTCTTCCCCGCTATCGTTGCGAAAATCGTAATTGAAAGCGGCCAGACCCAATGCGTAGAGTACCGCGGGGCTTAGGAATTCGGGGATATTCTCCTCTCGGAAACCGTCGCCGAGGGACCCTGCACGGCTTTGGAATTCCTGGACTAGCTTCAAGTCGATAAGGACACTGTCACGCTTCAGTGGGACTAGTGCGATTCACCTCGCGAGCACACTGCCAGAAAATGGGCATTTGAGCCCT
>Ga0137358_10001060_pt1 | contig 14333 bp, 17 predicted proteins | sample Mad1_20_16metaG_FD_105551 | JGI IMG/M metagenome (GOLD analysis project Ga0137358, IMG submission 105551) | Vadose zone soil microbial communities from Angelo Coast Range Reserve, California, USA - Mad1_20_16 metaG | ecosystem: Environmental > Terrestrial > Soil > Vadose zone | place: USA... | reverse complement strand
GCTTGTTCCCGGCGAGTCACGTAGGATTGCAGCTGTTGAAAAAAGCATTCAGCTCCTCCTACATCCCTTGAAGTCGTACGGGACACACCGCCATTCTCAACAAGCAAAGGCATTTGTTTCTCATACAAGAACTCCTCTATTGTATCCGCAGTCAGGGTTTCCTAGGCAAGTGCATTTCTTAATAACTTCGGGTATAAGTGCCAGCATTTTGAACTGGACATACCACATCTTTAATAAGTTGAAGGTCATCATCATGGGCAATAGCCATGGTGTCCTCGGCTGTGGCATCCTTGGGACATTTCTTTAAGAGCCCACTGAGAACAATAATCGCGAACAGTCATGTCTAGATGGACGAACCTCCGCAATATAGTCTAAAACTCCGATGAGCGGGTCGCGATACTACAACCAGGTCATTACGACACTCTCACCATCAACTCACAATGGAGAATACCTACTTTCGGACCATCTGGAACTCGCGTTACTTGAATCTCATCGTCTCTGCGGTTGTCAGGGTCGTCAGGAAGGGGTTCTGCTGCAGCCCGCATAGGTTTGGTCCAGAAGAGGACACGCTTTGCACGGAAACCCCTGATGAAGACGCACTGATCAGGAGTCGTGGGTGGATATTGCTTTCCGCACAAAAAAGAAAAATCAGTGCGTGCCCAGTAAACGAAGTCAGGGGAACGGACTGGGCTGATACTGCTGTCGTGATACTCCACGGCTCCCTTGATGTTACACCAAACGAAACACTCCCCTCCATTACTGAGCGTTCTCCTCGCCAGAGAAAGTTTCGCATCCATAGTGTTGTACACGAATGCAGCAGCAGCCCATGAAGAGACCAAAGTACAACCAGAGACAAGGATAAGATCTTCCATGCGCTCGACGCCCTGTTGATTCTTCTGGGCCCAGGTAAACCAACTGACTACATGATCTCGGATGTAGTCTTCAAACACTTTGGTGCGGATAATGTCTGCACGGCGACCCCCGTGAGGAAGATACAAGAGTGCTCCATGACCCCGACACTTATACGTGACACCTTCCGCACTGCAAGAATTGTTAAACCAACTAAGGCTGTCAGGTGAGGCCGGCACCATGACTTACTTGTCGGGTTCCCTAGCTTGCGCATTATTATCGTTTGTCTCTGCTGAGACAAAACGGGAGTAGTGTTCTTGTGTCTTCAAAGGGACGTCGAGGATATTGGTGAATGATCCGCAGTCCAGAGATTCGTAAGGCTCCGGTTCACCAAGTGTTCTATTCGACTCATGGTCCCATGGAAGTATCACATTGAACATGCGAATGAAAACCCCTTCACGTACATAACCAACGTCGCCGATAGATACACGGTCGTAGATCGATTTGGGAGGGTTTGGATTCCATAAAGCAAGTCCGTGATACAGGGATGTGAGTTGGTCCCGATAAACGTTGAAGGGTGGATCGATTGGCATGGAGGGCGCTCGGAGGAAACCGAGTCTCTACTCGTGGGCGCAGCCCTCGGGATATATATGCCCAGGTCATCAAACTTTCGCTCGCTGCGGGCGGGCGTCAGAACGGCTCCTTATTAAGCCTTATTAGTAGTGGCGGAAATCCAGTGCAGTTGGCCGTGCGCGGCAATCGCCGGATACAGTTACCAACGACGACTCAGGCTGGAGCTGTGTGTAAATTCCACCAGCCGAGCAGCCATCCAGGCCATCACAAATTTCTGACCTTATGCGGGCCAATCCCTCAGGATCTCCACACTGACGTAAATCCTCTCAATTTTCAGTAACACCCAACTTAAATCAAACTTGACCGGTCCGAGAAACAAATGTTGTGTCGATTTCGCACGCGGTAACATCACAGCTCCACTTCCGCCAAATACCCGACAGGGAACCCGATATACTCAAGGAGACGGAGAGATTTGCTGTGAGTAGGGAACGAGAATGATGGGACCTATTAAGTGGAAGTCAACATGAAGTCATCTTTCTTTACCTATTTCACTCGTTCGATATGTATTTATATCTGTGCGCAAGTAGTTTCCATCATCTTCGTTGTCACGGTACAGACAGAAGCATACAGTATATTCCTGTAGACACGTCCAGCCGGCCTCAAGTACGACGCGAAACTCAACCTGTCCTGTAGATAAAAGAAAGGCAGTAGTCCGCGGAACTGTATAGGTTGATACTGCAAAAGAGAAAGACCTTGCGAGAGAGAATGTGAATTGACATCTAATGTCATCCCCGGCCCTCCGACAACGATGTTGCAGGAACATTTGAATGGGGCTGCATTGCAGCAGCATTTTCGCCTCACGTGCCATGTGCCACGTCAACTGGCTGTGTCGCCTTGTCTGTTACTGTAGTTCCCTCCTTCTTTCCCTCTCGCTCGCTTCGACTGGTCCGATAACCCCAAGGGGACCAGTAGAGCAGCCGAGCCATGATGTATTTAGACTGACTCCTCAATAATTGCAACAATAGACTCCCTTCTGTCTCGCTTTTCGTGTGTGCCAGCCGTCTCAAGCCGATTTCTCTTCTCTCCCTTTCGCGTTCCTTCTCTTTCTCCGTCAGCCTACGAAGAACGACGTGTAACGAGCCTATGAGCGGTCGTACGTTGACCCAGCTGTTTTGTGCATTGACGACCCCTCTCTTCTAGTTCTCCAAGTCTCTATCCTCTCAAACTCACTCGCGCTACCCAACATCGCTTCATCGTCCAACTCGGCCAAATCGTCGCTTTCGGTGCCGGGTGTGTCAGATACTAGAACACCCTCAAATGGGTTACTCGGGCGTAAGTCTGCCCACAGTACTCTCTGGAAGCACGAGGTATTTCTGTGCGTAGCTTCTTATCGAGCTTAGGTCCCGCCGATGATGTTCTTTCCCACTATCTCCTTCACAGCGACGTAATATCTTAGGAATTAACAATCCAGCTCAATATCTACGATCGTGCAGATGAGAAACATGGGTTCATAGGCAGCGTCAAGGTCAAGCCCACCTTAGTTCACGATCACTCTGTTGATCACAAGTGCAATCCGCATCCAAATAACTTTCGAGCAAAGGTAGCTTCCCTGCCCTTTACCGAATTGTGTGCCCTCTCATCGGGGCAATCAGTTAAAACGATCACTGACACCACGCGATTTCGAGTTCCTGAAATTTATCAGGAGGGGAACATTTTGCCGCGTCTTCCAGGTCAGGAAGAAGGATACCAAGCGCATATATGCCATAAAAGTTTTATCAAAGGAGATCATCGCGAAGAAAGAGGTCGCACACACTATCGGCGAAAGGAATATTTTGTAACATTCTTTAGGCTCCCCGTTCCTAGTCGGGCTCAAGTTTAGCTTCCAGGCTGATACGGATTTTTATCTCATAACGGATTTCAAGAGCGGGGGCGAACTGATTTGGCATCTTCAAAAAGAAACCCGCTTCAACGAAGATCGAGTACGATTCTATATCGCCGAACTAGTGCTAGCGTTGGAACATATACACAAGTATGACATCGTATATCGTGCGCCCCTTCCTTTTCATTCTTCCACCAATCATTTTCTCATAGCGAAATAAGTGATTTAAAACTCGAAATATTCTTCTTGATGCGACGGGACACTTGGCCCTCTGCGATTTTGACCTATCAAAGCCGGACCTCGTCGCTGACGAACTGACCAACACATTCTGCGGGGCAACTGAATATCTTGCGCCTGAAGTTCTCGACGAGCATGGTTATTCAAAACTTGTGGATTTCTGATAGCTTGGCGTTTTACCTTTCGAAATGCGCTGTGGATGGAGCCCTTTTTATGCCGAAGATACCCAACAGATGTACAAGGACATCTGTTTTTGGCAGGATTCGTTTCCCTCGGGGTGTCATCAATGAAGACGGGAAGCAAATCGTAAAGGGGGTGACTACCGCGTTATTTTCCCCGACCACATATTGGGCACTAATGTGTGCCATGCCAGCTTCTCAACCGTAATCCGAAACACCGACTAGTGCTCAGCGGAATGCAGCGGAGCTCAAGGAACATCCCTTTTTCAAATCAATAGATTGGAAGGCACTTGCTCGGAAGCAGGTGACACCACCGTTCAAGCCCGTCGTTGAGCCTGACGAACCGACGTCGAACTTCGACCCTGAGTTTACGTCGGCTGACATCTCACATATCCGGTTGGTCGACGACTTGACCCTGGACGACGACGATCCTTCAGAAGACTGGTTTCGCAGTCAGTCTCTGGTGGTCCAGCACACACCTCACGGTCCACTGGGCAGCGATCGTCCACCGCTATCGATTACACCTGGGATCCAGATTCAGCAAAGACGACACGGACGCGACCTCGCTTTGAGTCCTCCCCTCACCAGTGGCGCCCAAGAGAACTTTCGCGGCTTCACATACTCTAGAGTCTCATTACACGCGTGGTCAATCGTCTCAACGAGAACGAGGCCACGAAGGCGCTGTGACCGACGAAGTAACGTACCGACGACTCATGATGAAGCACTGGTTGCGAGCACACGCTGGTCGCTATTCAAAGCGCCACGGATACCTCGACGATTTTGACGAAGATATGAATTTGGGACCCACTTATAAGTTATCGAGTATCTTATTTCATTTCAATCTATTCTGTTTCTGTTCGGCCTTAACCGGTTCACTACTACTTGTCTCGTCAGGTCCAGTTCCCACTTTTTTCATCCACCACACATCGTTTACAATTTCCATCTCTGCATCCATTCCCCCCTTTTTTTCTATTCTTGCATCGCCCTCGTATTGCATATATTCTGTACGACATCTGGACAGTGATCCCCATATTTCATCTTCTCGGTTTCACGCATGGCTTGATACAGGCACAGACTGGCACCAATTTGTTTGACATGTCATTCGCGGCGAAAGTAAAAACAGGTGGCCTACACACTATACATTAATGTGTAATAATAACCAACCTATCCTCCATATGTAGAACTAACTAGTTTGGGTACTATCCCTGCACAATCATCCTTCCATCATCCCGATATTGCCAATGCCATTGACGTCGAACGCGAGACTGGCGACTTTCCATTCTACTCGAAAACAAAACTTCCAACGCTGGCATTAGTCGGCAAGAGAGAGACACTGGCACGATGCAGAGAATATAATAGTACGATGGGACAAGTAGATGTCAAGTTTGCATCCAACTCAAATACAACTTGGGGTAAAGCACAAAGCATAAATACCTCAAGACCACAGGAAAGGATATTTGCAGGGAATCAAGGAGAATAGGGTACTACCAATCATTGAGCCTCTTACAGTCTGGCCTTGTGAGGTTGACGCGCCCGCGCAATAAAAGTTTCTTTTTTTTATTTCCCAAACGCACATTATTTCAAGACACGGTATTACAGTATAGGGTACAAAATATGGGCTACAGGAAATCATATTTATGCAAGCGCGGGATAATACTGAGTACTAGTGAGTAGAGGTTACAATCGGCGGTATGTTAACCTGTAAAATGGGCATCCACCCTCCTGCGGAGACCTGCACGGCGCCGACGATAAAAACATTGTCGCGAGTGATCCCCGCATGTCCAACCCTCCAGGGGCCATCCGGAGTGGCAGTAGAGGATGCGTCCGTGAGAAATCTATCAACGACGCCCGAAACGACTTTCGCGAAACGCTCCAACGTGATTTCATTGCGCTGCCGCGTCTGGTCCCTGATCTGTATCTGGCGTTCCCACGAGTCATACCCAGGCCAGGCAATGCGGATTTGGGTGGAGTGGCCCCCTCCCAGAGGGGCGGGCATGTTCGCGCCGCGCAGCGATGCCGTGTCTCCGGCTAACGCACGGACCAACGGTAGGCCAGCTGCACCGTCATTTTGAATGAAAAAGACGGGCAAGTGAAGGCTCGCTTGCTCGACATATCGGTGCCAGTCCGACTGGTTCGGTGGAGTCCACATCTTCTGCGGGACAACTTGGTACATGGGCTGGGCGATCATGTCCAAAAGCCAAAGGGGCTGATTGTCGGGACGGATGGCGTCGGCACGGGCATCGAGGTTGGACGGACTCTGAACCATCAACCCACTGAGGTATTCGGGCATGTTCCCGACTAGATATAGGTTTCTGGAATTCACTTTGAAGAGTGTTCCGATGAAAAATGCAGCGTCTCGTCGGCCAAACATCTTCGTGAGGAATCCTTCGCTGTGGACTAAGCGGAAGGGGAGGAAGGTCTGGTTCTGGGAGCCAATAGGGGAGAACCTGGAGTGATGGTACGCCATTGCTTGGGGGGAGCTATCCAATTTGCGGGGCCCTGAGGGTCCTTCAGAGGGAGGGGAGAAAGGGTATGTTGGGGGTTTAATCTGTCCGCCAAGTATGGCCGTATTCACGCTAGACGCGACTTCGTGTGTCGTTACACAGCTTGTTCCCGGCGAGTCACGTAGGATTGCAGCTGTCGATAAAAGCATTCAGCTTCTCCTACATCCCCTGAAGTCATACGGGACACACCGCCATTCTCAACAAGCAAAGGCGTTTGTTTTTCATGCAAGAACTCCTCTATTGCATCCGCAGTCAGGGTTTCCTAGGCAAGTGCATTGGTTATTAACTTCAAGTATAAGTGCCAACATTTTGAACTGGACATACCACATCTTTAATAAGTTGAAGGTCATCATCATGGGCGATGGCAATGGTGTCCTCGGCTGTGGCATCCTTGGGACACTTCTTCAAGAGCCCACTGAGAACAATAATCGCGAACAGTCATGTCTAGATGGACGAACCTCCGCAATATAGTCTAAAACTCCGATTAGCGGGTCGCGATACTACAACCAAGTCGTTATGAACTCTCACTGACACCATCAACTCACAATGAAGAATACCTACTTTCGGACCATCTGGAACTCGTGTTACTTGAATCTCATCGTCTCTGCGGTTGTCAGGGTCGTCAGGAAGGGGTTCCGCTGCAGTCCGCATAGTTTTGGCCCAGAATAGGACACGCTTTGCACGGAAGCCCCTGATGAAGACGCACTGATCAGGTCCATCAGGAGTCGTGGGTGGACATTGCTTTCCGCACAAAAAGGAAAATCAGTGTGTGCCCAGTAAACAAAGTCAGGAGAACGGACTGGGCTGATAATGCTATCGTGATACTCCACAGCTCCCTTGATGTTACTCCAAACGAAACACTCCCTTCCATTACTGAGCGTTCTCTTCGCAAGAGAAATTTCCGCATCCATAGTGTCACGGTTGTACACGAATGCAGCAGCAGCCCATGAAGAGACCAAAGTACAACCAGAGACAAGGATAAGATCTTCCATGCGCTCGACGCCATGTTGGTTCTTCTGGGCCCAGGTGAACCAACTGACTACATGGTCTCGGATGTAGTCTTCGAACACTTTGGTGCGGATAATAATGTCTGAACGACGACCCCCATAAGGAAGATACAAGAGTGCTCCATGACCCCGACACTTATACGTGGCACCTTCCATACTGCGAGAATTGTTAAATCAACTAAGACTGTCAGGTGAGGCCCGGGACCATGACTCACTTGTCGGGTACCCTAGCCTGCGTATTATTATCATTTGTCTCTGTCTTGACAGAATGCGAGTGGTGTTCTTGTGTCTTCAAAGGGACATCGAGGAACGGTCCGCAGTACAGAGATTCATATCGCTCCGGTTTACCAAGTGGTGTTCTATTCGACTCATGGTCCCATGAAAGTGTCATATTGAACATGCGAATGAAAACCCCTTCACGTACATAACCAACGTCGCCGATAGAGACATGGTCGTAGATCGATTTGGGAGGGTTTGGATTCCATAAAGCAAGTCCGTGATACAGGGATGTGAGTTGGTCCCGGTAAACGTCAAAGGGTGAATCGATTGGCATGGAGGGGGCTCGGAGGAAACTGAGAGTCTCTACTCGTGGGCGCAGCCTTCGGGATATATATATGCCCACGTCATCAAACTTTCATTGCAGCGTCAGAACGGCTCGTTATTAGTAGCGGCGGAAATCCAGTGCAAACCCTCTCAATTTTCAGAAACATGACCGGACCGAGAAACAAACCGGCAACGCAGCGTCGATCTCACACACGATAACATCACGGTTCCACTTCTGCCAAATAACCGACAGGGAACCCGATACACTCAAGGAGACGGAGAGCTTTGCTGTGGGTAGGGGATGAGAAAGATGGGACCTATGGAGTGGAAGTTAAGTATGACGGCAACAGGAGGGAGTCGAGTTTACGATGATCGCACGTACGCGCTTTGGTCTGCCAGGCAAGTCATACTATTTCACTCTTTCGATATGTATTTATATCTATGCGCAAGAAGCTTTCGTCATCTTCGCCGTCACGATGCAGACACAAAAGTGGACACGTCGCCCAGCCGCCTCAAGTGCGACGCGAAACTCAACCTGTCCCATAAACAAAAGAAAGGCATACGGGGTAGTACGTTCCTAAAACATCGTTGTCGGAGAGCTGGGGGTGATATTAGATGCCAATTCACATCTGCTCTCGCAAGGTCTTTCTCTTATTGCTGTATCAACCTATATAGTTCTGCGGATGGTGGAAAATTGAATGGGGTTGATGAGAAAAGAGTTCTGTCACGGTACAGTAACAGGAAAGGAAAGAAAAGAAAACCAAAATAAAATTCGCGGTTGACCAAATGCTATGTCACGTGACTCTTACACGTCGCGCGCCGGGTCTTTTTTTTTGCTATCCATTCTTCAGATCGATTCTGCCTTTTTTTGTACCACGCAGCCTTGCCTATGACATGCTCCAATCGATGACGCGCCATTTTGACACCTCCAACTCGCCCACATGCTGTATTCGTATGGTTGGTTACGCCCACAGGTACATTTCCACTTTCCTCCCATCGTACTGATAGACCAGCCGTTCAACGTCCAACATTTACCAGGAGTAGCTCTCGTCTCAATATCGCGGCCTTGCTTTTGTCCCTGTTGACGGTCTCTTCAAGGATCCCGGTCACGTTTCGATCGGCGATGTCGGTTATCTGGATAATGGGGCATTCATGCGCATATTTTATGTGAAACTCCCTCGGAACGATCAGTCAAACACACTTATTGAAATACCGGAGGGATACAAACCCCTTAAATAAGAACATTTCGACAATGTCCGTCGTAGTGAAGTCCGCCAAGAAGAGTACCGGCCTCAGCTGGGAGTACGCCGCCCGTCCTTGGTTTCGCGATTTGTCACGCTCAAACGGGAGACTGTCATAATGGAACGGGTGGGGTTGCACAACGAACGCACTGGTGTGGTTGTTACGTCTGTCCACGCGGGACTAGGCCAAGGACGATGCTGAAATATGCCAGTGTCCATTTAGATTCGGTCTGGCGAGATTTCCCTCTTTTCTTTTTTTTTTGCTGTGTTGAGCTATACCGCGCTTCGCGAGGTGGCCCCTTAGAATATAGCTGAAGTAAAAAGTAGCAGGAGGATTTCGGAGCTGCGGCCGCTTTCAGTGTCACTTTGTCAGCAATTACAGTACTGTACTTTTGAACGCAATTTATATACCCTATATCACCGCGTGAATGCGAGAAGCTGTGGTCCCTCCTATAACAAAATGCATGGGACGTATTAGAGGACTAGTGGGGCTGGAGGGTGCATTTCGCGGTTGTAGGAAGAGAGGTCCTGAGGGTGCAGGGATGCTGGGGAGGTACTAGGCAAACAATTCCGGGTCAAAAGGTTAATATTGTTTATGTGGTTTAAAGCAGTCATGATCTTGCTGCCCTTTCCAGTGGATTTAGAGCCGCGCGAAAGGACCCGGATTGTCGAGCCTGGCAATGCTTGATCGGACAGTGGTGCTCAACTTGATCTCTGTGTCAAGTCTTGTGGTTGCTGGAGCTCTGGAGAACCGGGGTGAGGCACCGGCGAGGCAAAGTCCAACTTCCGTGGATTGGTGCAGTGGCGAGCCCAGGGAAGACCTAAACTTGAAGAAAAACCTCCGAGTCCGTCTTCGCAAGGTCAACTACTGTGCCATCTGGAATGCTCTCCAGATCCGTAGTTTTGCCTATGATTCTCAAATCGATGACGAAGCCGTTTTGACGCCTACGAGTCACCAATGATGACGATATAACCAATTCTTCACACGGCCAGCCACTGGACGGTTGCGCCCACAAGTACACATCCACTTTCCCCCATCATGCCAGTAGACCAGCCGTCCAATATTTACCGCATTCAACTCTCGTCAGAACATCACGGCCTTGCGTTATGGGAACCAAATCCTGTTGAAGATCTCTTCAAGGATCCCGGTCACGTTTCCATCGGCGATGTCGGCTATGTAGATAAAGGCGCTTTCATACGCATGTTCAATGTGACACTTCCTTGGGACCATCCATCGAACCGCCTACTCGGAACACCGGAGGAATACAAGCCCCTTAAACGAGAACATTTCGGAAATGTCCGTCGAAATGAAGACCACCAAGAAGAGTACCAATTTCATGTGTCCAAAATAGATGGTGTTCATGCTAACACACATGACGAGTGGGCAATTGTCTTGTCTTGTACAGCTTCAATCCCACTTATATCTTCTGTTTCGTTAGGGGCTTGGGTCAAACATATGAGTGCAAGGCTTGGAGTCATGGGGCGCTTTTGTCTCTTCCTTATGGGACACGCTCCCAGGATGTTATCCGCACGAAAATATTCGAGGACTATATCAGAGATAATGTGGACAGCTGGTTCCGCTGGTCAAAGAAGGAGGGGTTGCCCGTCGAGCACATGGAAGACCTCATTCTTGTGACTGGATATAATTTGACTACCTCATGGGCCACTGCTGTGTTTGATGGCACCACGTCAAGCAATTCAGAGGCCACGAAAATATCTCTAGAGGCACGAAAGTTCGATGGCGGTGGGGCACAATTCTTTTGGCGCAACATTTGTGGAGACGTAAAACACAACCATAGGGACTCAGTCCGTTCTCCTGCCTGTTTTTCCCTCGCCATGAACTGAATTTTCTTTCATCATACTAGAACTTTGAAAGACCCCAGTCCGAGAATCAATGCATCTTCATCAGGGGCTTCCGAGCAAAACGTCGTTTCTTTTGGACCAAACACCTCCGGGCTGCAGCAGAGCCCCTTCCTTACGACCCTTACAACCGCCAGGAAGATGAGATACAAGTGTCACGAATTCCAGGTGGTTCAAAGGTAGGTACTCTTCCTTCGTGAGGTGATGGAGAAAGGATACTTGACGCTTTGGTTCCAGTATCGGGACCCGCTCGTTGGGGTTTTGGATTATATCGTGCAGGTTCGTCCGTTTGAGTATGGCAGCTTATCTTGATTGTACTCAGCTCGCCAAGAAATGTCGTGAGGATGTCTCATCAGCCGAGGACATTATCGCCATTGCCCATGACGATGACCTCCAGCTTATCGAAGGCGTGGTATGTCCATGTCAAATGTCCTGGAACTTACACCCGAAGTAAACTGTATCGCACTGGCCTAGGAAATCCTGACTGCGGATGCAATAGAGAAATTCTTACATGAAAAGAAAGTGCCTTTACTGATTGAGAATGGCGGTGTGTCTTGTAACACGTCAAAGAATGCGGGAACTGAATACTGGTTTCAACAGCCGCAATCCTATCCGACCTAGGGGATGAGCCTCCAGTTTCCGATGACGAAAAAGCAGTTTTTTACGCGGCTGCCCAGTTGAATGTGCGATGTCTTCTATGGAAATAGAATCAAAAGTACTAATGATCTCGATACAAGGGAGAGCCAGTCCAACTCGACATACACCCAGTATTGATAAAGTATAATCTCAAACTCGATGTGGCCGAGTCGTCCGATTATGACTACGGTCTCCCATACGAAGAAATATCCGCCCCGGCTGTATACCCACACGCGCAATCACTAAGACTTGAGTACTTCCAAGGGTATCCGCAAGTTATCAGCATCGATGCTTCCAGCGACTCTCAAGGTGCTGAAATCACTGTTCAAGATGTCCTGAGGGTGATACATGAAGACATGAGGAAAGCTTCTTCCAAACGCGAATTAGGCACGTTCGCCCGCATAGAGCAGACCGCGATTAGGGACACGTTCAGAAAGAGATGCAAGAGCGAAGAGGAACGCAGCAAAGGCCTGTATAGGATTGACTATTTGCGTGGTAGGGATAGGCTTCAGATTTTACCGAGACTTCCGCTCGACGGCGCATCATATCCTATCCCTGTTATACAACCTTCGAACGTTTCGTGAGTCGACAAGACTTCCCGTGATCGGTTTTCCTTCTCGGCTCACCTGATCCTACGTTGTGTTAGGGATCAATCAAACGTTGCGGGCCCTTCGAGGATCCCGGCATAGTAAGGGAGAGAACTGCCGTGCTCGCTGTTTTGATGTTGGGAGCAGGAAGAATGAGCCTGGCAAGTGGAAATTCAGTGTGGGAAAGGAGTTGAGTGTCCGATTGCACGCTCACTTTTCTGTTTGCCGGCCCAGTCGGGACGTACAACGTTCAATAATCAGGTCTGGGCACTGGTATGTACTGTAATTAACGCCGCTACCAAGATATTCCATGTTTTTCCATTCGACTTTTTTGGCGCATTTATTATCAGTGCGGTGTACTGCATGGGTAGTCCGTGATAGTGAATGGGGACACATGGGTTGTCATCGATACTGCGCGCGAAATCGCGTTTTCTTTCTTACATTCGTCCGAAGTGCGCTCCTAATCTTTAGCCGAGCGGCCGCCTGCAGCGAGCGCTGATGTGCCTGAATTAGCACACATGAGACTGGGACGGGTTTGAGGCTGCGGTGCCATGGTTGCCGATCTTCTTTTGGGTGAGTAGAAGAAAGGGCAAAAGCAATAGATATTAGAGACTGGGGACCGAGACGCATACAGGGATTCGGGGGTAAGATTACAATAAAATTGCATTCGCATGAGATCAAATCGAAAGATTATACTCGTACTCGCCACTTCCGCTTTGCGCGATCCAGAGGACGACTGCTGAAAGCATAAGGCACACGTTCTCTACGACGTTGGCATACCCATAGTACTGATACTGCTCTGAATACCCGGGAATAATGTACTTGAGCACCAGCAATGCCTACATGCATGATCATTAGACTTCCTAAACTCTTGGTGAGAGAAAAAATGACGCACCACACTGCCTGCCAAGCCGCCAGCCATGAGGGCAAACCCAACAAAGAGGAAGAGACGCGCGCGCCAAACGGCTCGCGAATCGCTAAAGCCCTCTTCTCCACGGATGCGATCCTTGTCGATCAGGTTTATGACGAGAATGCCGAGGAGCGAGCATAACCCGGGGACCCAATCTGCGAAGGTGACATGCACGGGTACCGGGTAATTTGGTTCGTTATATGGCGGGTGCGCGTGCGCAGAGAGGATGGCCGCATCGAAGAACGTCCAAAGTCCAAGCGAGAACTGGGAAGAAAGAGTCGTACGGAAATGAATCAGTGGGTACAGAAGGCACGGAATGGCGAAAGAAGGCTTACGAGGCCGCCTGCTACGTAGACACCGAACGTACGGCGGTGCTTGCCTAGGTTGATGTTACTGAGGAATGGGAATGGGTTCACGCAGACACGGCGAGGGTCATAGTCTGAACGTGGAAGGGACATTGTGTTCTCCTCCTCGCCTTGGTTGTGCGTTCTAAACGCAGCCAGCGACACGACCAGCGGCATAGCAGCGTGGGAAAATAGGTTTCCATAAAGAGCAGTCGGTATTTCATTTCCCCCGGCTTACTGGCGGCCGATTCTCCCAATTAATGGCACCGCACCCATAGTCACACTCGCCCTCTCACAGTCAGAGTACACAGGTCTCTCTTGTGGCTCGGCGCATCAACTGGGGAATCTGTTCTCTTAGCATGTTATCAAGTGGCGATGCACATGTGTTTGCAGCGTGCCCTGTTGACAAGCTCAGGATGTGGCGGAGTCTGGTGGGTGACAGTTTTCCCGTATAAGGATAGCAAATGTAGCGCTGGAATCAGAATAGCTCCCCATAATCGACTCTCACCGGTACGGCCATCACATCTCATCAGTTTCGCGGTAAAATCAAATTGAGCGTTTAGGTGTTCGAGTGGGCAAACTGGAGAGACCGTCCCTCCTCCATTTTCAGCCTCCCAACCAACCATTATCGGTACGGAGGATGCCTAGTTATTGATTTATCGATGAGTGCCTGACGGATGTCAATAGATCCCCCTCCCTAAAGAACAGGACACCGAACATACCGTTGTTTCTGACGTATCACATTTAAGTAACCTCGGTAATGTCCACCCTTCATATGATACACGCAACGAGAGCTAACGGTTGTTTTTCAGGATGAGTACCACAATCAAGAATCTCCCTCCGGAAATTCTTGAGGAAATATTCGTGTTTTATCGTCAAGATGCTATGGCCCTTTCACGAGGACGTCCGTGGGAATGGCATAGGCTTACCCACGTGTGCCAAAAATGGCGGTCTATCATTCTTCGTGCAACGAACCGCCTGGGT
>Ga0137358_10001059_pt1 | contig 14335 bp, 15 predicted proteins | sample Mad1_20_16metaG_FD_105551 | JGI IMG/M metagenome (GOLD analysis project Ga0137358, IMG submission 105551) | Vadose zone soil microbial communities from Angelo Coast Range Reserve, California, USA - Mad1_20_16 metaG | ecosystem: Environmental > Terrestrial > Soil > Vadose zone | place: USA... | reverse complement strand
TTAGAAGGATAGAGCTGGTCAAAGGTATTCCAGTCTCGGCCCGCCGGATTTTTCGTTCCCGAGGCGTAGTTGCCCTCGATAAAGACCCGCGGCGCTGCAGCAATGTTGGGAAACGTTTTGCCCACGCCGGCATAGCCCGCCCATGCGGCGATGGAAGATGGGCCAAGAGAGCCTGTCTGTCCATCAAACTCGGTGTCGTAGTCGAAGTCCGCGAGGAGAGTACCCTTCACGTGTAGGCCGATGGTGACTTCATTGAGATGGCCGCGGCCAACCGTTTCTGGAAGACCAAAGTTCCCTGGCGCAAGGCGCCAAAGAACATACGGCTCGAACTTAGCCTGCGGAATGATGTTCTGAAAACTCGCGTAGATTCCGTAGAAGTTGTTCCCGGGAATCGCGCGGTGTAAGAAGGTATTGCTGCCGGGCACGACCGAAGAGCCGAAGATTGCCACATCGTACCCGGGATGATGAAGGTCCACACGCGCGACATCAAACGTGCGGCCAACGTTGAGCCAGTTCGATGGACCGATCACACGTTCGTCGCCAAACAGGAGGACTTGACGCCCTGCAAGCGCATCGACCCAACCTGATGTGGAACTACCGACCCGAACGTAGCTTTGCCAAAGCGTCCAACTGTCCTCAAAGGGATTAGCGTTAGGAATGTGGTGATTGAAAAAAATGCGAGCGTCCTGCACTTCCCCGTAAAGCTTCAGCCAGTCCGTGGGCTGAATCGCCACATTCACGCGCAAGCGGTCCAGCAGGTAAAAATCGCTTGTGTTCGCGAAGCCAGTACCTATCGGGCCTTCCAGACGAGCGCGATACTCGCCGCCAATGTGAAGCCAACGTGGCAAAGACTCGTCGAGTTTCTCGATAGGAAATAGCCAAGATGGGGAATCTGACTCCGCCGCAGGTGAGTTGGTCTCAGATGAGCTCGCCGCTGGATTTGGTTGGGTGTTCGCTGGGGCCTGCGCCCGGACCGAAAGCATGCTCACGCCCATGCTTAGGGCAACGACGAAGGCTAGCAGGAGCGACGCAAGCGTTCTCATCCCCGTTCTCATCGAAATGACTACAAATAAGCCCTCAACCGGTTCTCGTTTATCGGAGCACCGGTGTGCTGCGGGTTAGCGACATGGCTAGCCGGGGAGAATGTCGAGCGCTTCTGACGGAATTTTACGGATCGCGTCTGCATCCAGATTCAAATGCGCCGCGACTGCCTCCGGAGGCAGTCGCCTTAGCCAATTATTCAGCGAGAAATTCATATACTCGCTGGCCTTGAACGTTTCCAGAAACACCAGGTCCGAATTGCCGGTGTTTTCGATGTAGTGACCTGCTACCGCCGGCACAAATCCAACGTCATTTGCGTTGAAATCCATGGTGCGCGCGCCTTCGCTGGTGAAGACGGTCATGCGCCCTTTACCGGCAAGATAGTATTGCCATTCAGAAGCGTTCGGATGCCAATGTAGTTCGCGCATACCGCCCGGCTTAACCGTGACGAGCGCTGCCGCAATGTTTTTCGATGCCTTGAAGTTGCGCGAGTCGACAACACGAACTTCACCGCTCCTGGTTCGCTGGGTGGGAGCCATGGTCGACAGCTGGAAGGTGTATTCGTAGGCGGATTGCACGCGACTACCTCCAACCGCAGCCTTGTCCTGTGCCAAAGATGCGGGCAAATCGGCGGCAAAAATATATAGGCTTTTATTCGGCAATTTTTTTAGGGCGCTCACAGGCAGCCCAAAATTCTTGGATAGTACCGATGGCGGGGTGCGCCTCACCCAGTCGGAAAGAAGAAAAGTGTTGTCCTCGGAAAATGAACCCTGGTCAAAAATCAAAATAAATTCACAGCCATCCGGCTCCAATCCCTGGATGGAGTGAGGGAATCCTGCAGGAAAGTACCAAAGATCGCCTTTTCCAACGTCGCCGATGAACACAGTTCCGTCGGGATTGAGGCAGGTCACGCGCGCATTTCCGTAAAGCATGATGGACCACTCGTCTGCCGTATGCCAATGCAGCTCCCGAAAGCTGCCGGCCGTAAGACGCATTCTGACGCCGGCGAGGTCTTTTGAACTCGGCAGTACGCGTTCTGTTACTTGGTTGGTCCAGCCGCCCTCTTCAACCCGTTTGGTAGTTAGATCGAACGAATACCATATCGGCTCGACGTGCCCGTGATCGGTCGGCGGTGGAAGATTTGAATTCGGATTTTCATCCAAAAGAGGTTTGTTTTCCGGGCCCGGATTACTTGCAGAGTGATCGCGGTCCGCTTTTTCAGTGTCTTCTCTTTCTTGTGCGTTGACAGCAAGCGAAGCGAGTGCCGCGCCAGCTAGCCCCGCGGAACCCACTTCCAAGAAAGTACGTCTGGACAGTCCCTCGCTGCCAGGTTTGCTTTCTTGCTGTCCTCTCGTACGATTTTCTGTTTCAATGGCACTCTGGGTCTCTTTTGGTTCGCTCATCCGCGCATCTCCTTTAGTCGTCTTCAGCGTCCGCAACCTGCAAAAATCAACCGTTGGATGGAACAGAAATGCTGTTATGGCAATTGCTTTGCCAACGCGCAGGCCCTGTAACATGTTCCTAATCAAGGCCATTTGCCGGTGTTGTCTCGAGTTTGGCTCCATCCACCCGACACCGATGTCAGAATTCTGGACGAGGGTGCGATTGGGATGAGAGATTTCACGCGGCTGAAGATTCGTTCCCGCCGGCGCAAGAAAACGAGCCGCTAGGTTTCTTGGAAACTTTGCGGGATATTGAGCAGTAGAAACTTGCGTCGTGGCCTTGCGGTAGTAAAGCGTGCCTGAAGCGTTGGGGGAAGAATTTCTCGGTTGAAAAAAGCTGACCGCTCTAACTTTCAAAAACTGCGCAGGATTTTTATGTCATCTGCCAGTGTGTTCGAGGCTTCGGAGAGTTCGATTGAATTCTTGATAACCGCGTCTAAGTTACTAAAGTGTTTCGGCAGGCGCCGTCGCGCACGCCTTCATCGGACTAGAGATGAGAACGCCTGGCGCCGTAGGCAGCGCCAGGCGCGAGAGCCTGATTGTTATTTATCCCTCTTGGGTTGGGTACACAAACTCCACACCGGAATTATAACCCGGGTAGAACAACCCCTTTAAGGCTTCTGGTTGGCCGGAGGGCCGCTCTTCGAGCTGCAGGATTAGCTTGCTTGGGGTCTCCATTCGATAGCTCGGAATACCTCGGATCGTGGTAATCAAATGCATCTCGTTAGCGTCGTAAATTGCAAAGAGAGTGCGATCGTTGGGATCCATCAGTTTGAATACATAGGTGCCTGCGGGAAGCACTTTCCCGGGAACCTGAATGGGTTCGTTGGCAGTCACAATCGTTTTTTCATCTGCTGCGTCGGCCAGAACCTTCGGAACAAAGAAGGTTCCCCCCAACAGCATCAGGCTCATCATTCCAGTGAACATTTTGCGGTACATTAGTTAATCTCCCTTTCTTAGAGACCCGCGCTTAAAAGTTCATATCGTCGCGGAATTTTCGTTCATGAAATAGAAAGGCATTCTCAATACCAAACCGCGCAGAAGACGATCGCCCGGAAAGGCAAACATTTTCAGTGGCTTAAGCCACTTCGGCTTTTTTTATACTACGGCTCTACCGCCGCGCGGTCCGGTATCCTGGAAGCGGTGTCAGAATGGTGGTGCGAAGGAAGAGGAGCGAGAAATTGATTCGATCACGGCGATCGGCATTCGCACCTAGTAATTCTAATATTCGCTTGGTCAGTCGCTCTTATTACGAAAAGCCAGCGACTCGATGATCGGCGAGTGCTGGACATTCAGTTCGCTAGAGACCACTTGGAGCTGGGACGCTGAGTCGCGTTTCGCGTTTTACAAATTCCCGTCCGTGAGCTTCCGTTCCACAAAGCAGTAGCACCGCCAGCGCAAGTATCGTCACGATTTCAAATCCAGCGAGCGCCCACTGATAACCGAACAAGTGATGTAGTTCAAATTCAATGCTGTTCGTAGGCGACGCAAACAAAATTCCCAGTTGATATGCGAGTCCCGGCATCAAACCGCGGGCCGCGTCCGCAGACAATTCATTCAGGTGAACCGGGATCACTCCCCACGCGCCCTGCACGCCCATCTGCATCACAAATGCGCCAACAATCAACACCGTCAGAGACCCACTGAACGCCCATATCGGTATCACTAGCAAAGAAAGCGCCAGCGCTGCCAACATTCCCTTTCGTCGTCCCGCCGCTTGCGACAAAAATCCAAACAGGATTGCGCCCACTACGGCTCCGACGTTATAAATCATCGCGATATTCGCGCGGCTCGCTACAGAAACTTTGTGCACTTCCTGCAAAAAGTCGGGATACAAATCCTGTGTCCCATGCGACAGGAACATCATGAACGTCATCAACAGCACCAGATACAGAAATCTCCGCCATTGTCCCGCGACCACGCGCAAGACTTCTCCAGTCGATGCCGCGCGGTGCTGCTTCCACGCCTCGGATTCGGGCACCTTGGTCCTTATGTATAGAGCAAGCAACGCCGGCAGCGCGCCGATCCAAAACATCGGCCGCCAGCCCCAATGCGGCAACACAAATCGCGCCGCGATCGCTGCCAATAAATATCCGATCGAATATCCACTCTGCAAAATCCCGCTTAAAATTCCCCGCAACCTTGTCGGAGCCGCTTCCATCGCCAGCGAAGCGCCCACTCCCCACTCGCCGCCCATGCCAATGCCAAACAACGCGCGCAAAATCAGAAATACAGTGAAATTCGGCGCAAATCCACAGGCCAGTTCGATGATCGAAAAATAAATTACATTCGCCATCAGAGGGATGCGACGGCCATAACGATCCGAAAGCAATCCAAACAGCAGCGCTCCCACTGGCCGCATCGCCAAGGTCGCCGTGGTAGTCCAAACGATTTCTCTTTTCGTCACGCCGAATTGCCGGGCCAGCGTGTCAAACAAAAACACCACCACAAAAAAATCAAACGCATCCAGCGTCCAGCCCAGAAACCCGGCCAGCACCGCATGATGTGAAGCCTTTGGTTTTGCGGAAGAAGGTTGCGCCATTTTCAAGAGTTGTCTTCGCGGCAAATCGGCAGTTTGTTCATGCAATTCACTGTAGCGGAGCCCGCGCTGCGCGTCCCGGAGAAACATCATCCACTAACTGCCCATTCTTAACCACTGCGACGCCATTCACGAACACAAACGGAATTCCCTCCGAGTATTGCATCGGTTCATCAAATGTCGCTTTGTCGATCACGCGTGCCGGATCAAAAATCGTAATGTCCGCATCCGCTCCCACGCGAATTCGCCCTTTGTCACGAAACATTGGCGCTCGCTTCTCCAGTCGCTGTGCGGGCATCAGCGTCATTTTGCGCAGTGCCGTCATCAGGTCCAGCGCCCTTTCCCTGCGCCCATAGTGTCCCAGCACGCGTGCAAATGTCCCCTGCCCACGTGGATGAACCTTCGATCCGCTCAAAGGCATTCCATCGCTAGCGATCATCACCATCGGATCGCTAACCGCCGTTCGCGCGGCCTCCTCCGGAATCGAAAACACCACCACCGCGCCGCCTTCTTTGCGATATTTTTCAAATGTTTCCGCCGTCAGACGTTCCCCGGTCTTCGTCCACTGCACATCCTTATATGTAATCCCCTGCCGCTCCTGCCATCCCTCATCGAAAATCGCCGATTCCAGCGCCGTGCTTCCTGCGATATACGGATAGCACTCCGTGGTCACATCCAATCCGTGCGCTCTGGCGCTTTTGACCACCGCAATCAGCGTCGGCGTATTTCGCAAACCCATGCTAGTGACATGCACAACATGTAGCGGCGCGCCGGTCGCTGCAGCGTCCGCGATCACTTCCTGCAATCCCACTAAACCGGTCGTCGGCTCTTTCAATCCTGCGTGGCGCAAGTGCACATGCACGGAAGCATTCGCCGCCGCTGCGATTCGAAAGACATCCAGAATTTCGTCATGCGTGGCCGACGCCGTGTAGTTGATGCCCATCCCGACGGCAAGCGCGCCGCGCCTCAATCCGCGTTCGATAGCTTCGTCAATGAGCTTCAACTCCGCCCGAGTCGCTTCACGGTGCGCCGCATCTCCCGTCGGAAGCCACGTTCCCGGATCGTTCATGACCCTCATTCGAACCGGAATGTGCCCGACACTCACTCCAAAATTAATCAACGAATTCCCTTCTCGCTTTGCGTACCAGTTGTCCACATCGTCCGTACCCGCTTCCAATTCCAGCGAAGTGGTCACGCCATCGCGCGCTTGGAACTGATAATTGCGCGGCTTCTGGCCATGCTCATGCAGATCAATAAATCCGGGCGCCACGACCAGCCCCCGCGCCTCGATCGTTTCTTTTCCGCGCAACTCCTTCTCCGAAATCTCCCGAATCTTCCCGACCGAAATTCCCACGTTGCGCACCGCATCCAGGTTCGTCTCCGGGTCCATCACCCGTCCATGTAGAATCACGACATCAAAGACAGCGGCAGCGCTGTCCGCTGCCAGCGGTCTGGCCGAAAGCAGCAATCCCGCCCATGAGACCGCAATCACCCACTTCGCGATTCGCATTTGCAAATCACACCCCTTCACAATCGTTCTTCTGCAAGCGCACCAGTCTCTTCGCCAATCTCTCTTCTGTCAAAAGAAAAACCCCGGATCGCTGGGGGTAAGCGATCCAGGGTGGGGGTACTGCCTGAGGGGGGCCTGGGGGAAAGTCGTTTGACGTTTAATGGTCGATGTCAGTGAACCTGAACTGCCATCTGGCAAATCTGCCGCAGTTCCTCGTACGTAAAGAAAATCTCTTCCTGATTGCCAGCGCGCTCTTTGTGTCCCAGTCCTGACTCTTCCGAAATCTTGGCCAGTTCTCTTTCTGGGATTCCCAGCAGCGCAGCAGCTCGTTCTCGCGTCACATAACGAAGTTCGGTTTCATTTTTCACGCCGGCCTCCTTATGCAGGGATCAAAGCCATGGCATCTTCTTCCACCGCCAGGACCATGTTCTTATAGATGTCCACGTCCCAGCCGTCGCCAATCCTCATCCGGAGCGTTTCTCCGCCATCCTTTAACAGTCTTCCGCGCAGCGGCACTTTCACATCGCCCAACGCCACCTGCAGAACCACGGCCTGACCAATCCACGCCTGATATGCGGTGTCCATTGAGCCTCCCTCAGAGGACTGCGTTCCTACGGGAGTCAGATTGCCGTGCGCCGTTGCGCGCGCCAATGGTACAGCGGGGATAGGGGACTAGTATTTTCGTACTGTTTGCGCATAGGGCATCGGTCGCGGTGCAGGATTTCAGGCAGTACATCGGTACTGGAATTTCAGAACCCACGGTCCATTGGCCGCTTTCCGTCGCAATTGCGAAACTTGCTTTGTGATGGAACCTGTTCCCAAACCCGCCGAAGTGCACGCCGCCTCGCGCCCAGGCATCGCTCTCGCCTTGGGTGGCGGATTCGCCCGCGGGTTCGCGCACCTCGGTGTGCTGCAGGTCCTCGAGCAAAATCACATCCCCATATCGCACATCGCAGGCACCAGCGTCGGCAGCGTTTTTGGAGCCGCGTACGCCAGCGGCGCTCCCCTTGCACGTATTCTTGCCACCAGCCGCACTATTCGTTTTCGCGATATCGCGCGCTGGAGCGTCTCTCGCCTGGGCCTCGCCAGCAATCATCGCCTCGCCGACCTAATCGAACGCGTATTCGAGTCCAAACACTTTGAAGACATGAAAATTCCGCTCGCTGTCGTCGCTACTGATCTCGCCAGTGGCGATCCTGTCGTGTTCCGTCAAGGTCCGCTCGTCGAAGCCATTCGCGCCAGCTGCGCTTTTCCCGGCTTGTTCGAACCGATCCAGATTGGCACCCGCTGCCTTGCCGATGGCGTCCTCGTCGCGCCTGTTCCCACGCAAGCCGCACGCCAGCTCGGCGGCACCATCGTCGTCGGAGTTGCCGTTGGCGTTCACGATGGCAAGCGCGACGCGCCCAAGAATGTGTTCCAGGTCGTTGCACGCGCCGTCAGCGCCGCGCAAAAACATCAGCTCGATACTTGGGAGCGTCACGCCGACCTGGTCATTCGCCCTGACGTCAATTCGCTCGCCTGGGACGATTTCGCAAAAGCCCATGAAGCCATCGAAGCCGGCGCGGCTGCCGCCAAGCTGGCCGTACCTCGCATACAAAAACTCCTTAGCCTCGCCGAGCACTCCGCCACCGTTCTCGGCGACTCCGCTCTTCATCAAACATGGCTTGCCGAGGCTTTCCGTTAATGCCTCGCGCCCTCCACCTTCTTCCCGTTTCCACTTTGCTACTTCTGCTTATCGAAGCTGGCGGCGACCCCGGCATTTTCTGCTACCGTATGGGAGTAGACATTCTCTCAGCGGGTCGCGCGCACTTTTTCGCGTCTGCGCCCCCGGTTGCCTAATTTAGCTAGCTAATTTGGCTGGCTGACTTGGCTACCCTGACCTTGGCCGCGCAGCAGCCACGAAGGAAAAGGAACCAGGTCGCGTGCTCCAATCTCTTTTGCACTTTCTCCATTTGCTTTTCGACCCTGAAGGACTGAAACAACTCGTTCAGGCGGGCGGCCCTCAGCTTATCTGCGCCGTCGTCTTCGTTGAGACCGGCTTCTTTGTGGGATTTTTCCTCCCGGGAGATTCCCTGCTCATCACGGCCGGGATTTTCGCGGCCTTCGCCGCCATTCCTTTGCAGGTGCTGGTGCTTAAATGGTTGCTCCCGGTCATGCTCTGCGCCATAGTTGGCGACCAGATCGGCTACTGGATCGGCCGTTCCGCCGGTGCCGCGCTCTACAAACGAGAAGACTCTTTCTTCTTCCGCCGCAGCCATCTGCAACGCGCTCACGATTTCTATGAAAAGTATGGCGGCCGCGCGGTCATGCTGGCGCGCTTCGTTCCCATCGTTCGAACCTTCTGTCCGCCGGTCGCCGGCGCAGCGAAAATGCCTTACGGCCGTTACGTGACGTTTGATATTTTCGGAGGAATTTTCTGGGTCTGCGCCACAATTCTAGGGGGCTATACGCTCGGACGTTCCGTCCCCAATATCGGCAAGTACATCCATTACGTCATCGGGGTTGTCGTTTTGCTTTCGATTCTACCCGCCATCATCGGCATCCTCAAAAGTAAGAAAACATCGGCTCAGCCCGCGTCCGCACCTTCTGCGCCAGACTAGCCCATGCCCAACTCTCCGCTTCGCGCCGTCATCTTTGATATTGGCCGGGTGCTCGTAAAGTTAGATCTGGCGCGCGCCATCGAAGGCCTCTCCCAAGGCATCGCTCTTTCTCCCGCCGAACTTTGGTCCGCCATCGAAAAAGATCCTCGCTGGCACGATTGGCAGGAAGGCCGCATCTCTCCACATGACTGGCATCTGCACATCACCAGGCGCTTGGGCAGCCCGCTGAAATTCGAAGAATTCCGCGAAGCCTGGAACCGCACATTGGATCCCGTCCCTCTTCAGTCTGACGATCTCTTCGCTTCCCTCGCAAGAGAACACAAGTTGGCTCTTGTCTCGAACACCGACCCCATTCACATCGCCCATCTCGAATCCAACTTCTCCTTTTTCCAATTCTTCTCCCGCCCAGCCCGTATCTACTCTTGCGCGATCCGCGCCAGCAAACCCTCCCCGGTCATCTTCCAGGCCGCCTTAAAAGCCGTCAGAACCCCGGCCTCCCAGGCCGTTTTCATCGACGATATCCTCGAATACGTACAAGTCGCCCGCTCCCTCGGCCTCCACGCCATCCAATATCTAAATCCCGGCCAGCTCCGCTCCGACTTAAACGCTCTGGATCCCTCCTTGGATCTCTAGCCACACTCTCTAACACCGCAAATTTTGCAACTCCACATTACTCCCGCGTAAAGATTGCTAGGACTAGTACCCTGTCTCCTGGCGGCGCTTTTTCTCCCCTCATCGCTAACTCCATTTTTCACATAGGCTTACTACGGTATTCGCCCGCCTCCTCGCTTCGGGCTCTTTGGCTTTGCACATGCACCTTTCCTGGTATCAGTAGGGGATTCAAGAGAGAGCAGTTGGGGTGCCGAGCGGCTTCCCAGAAGGAGAATCATTCAGTATGAGCGAAGAATACGTCGTGGAGAATAAGAGCGGTGCTTCCTGGCAGTTGCCGGCGATCATCGTTCTCGGTTTGGTTGCAATTGGCGGATTGGCTTTCGGTTGGAACGCATCCTCCAAGCTCGATGACACTCAAAAACAGGTCGCTGCCCAAGTCAGCTCTCTGAAACAGGGCGTTGATCAGGACATGACTTCACTGAAAGACCGCGTTGTGCAGGATGAAAAAACCAACGCCGACTTGCAGGGCGACCTCAAAGTCGTCACCGATAAGCTTAAGATCACCCAGGGTCAGCTCAAAAAGGCGCGCGCTGAAGCCGCGAAGGCCGTTGAGGATACCACCACCAAGCTGAGCGCTCTCGATACCAGCGTTCACACTGAGCTCGCTACCAAGGCCGCCACTGATGACCTGAAGAACGTGGATACCAAGGTCGTCGGTGTTCGCACCGACCTCGATACCACTCGCGAAGATCTAAAAATGGCTCGCAGCGAAATGGGCACGCTCATTGCCCGCAACCACGACGAAATTGATCAACTCCGCCGCCTCGGCGAACGTGATTACGTCGAATTCACCATCGCCGGCAAGAACAAGCCCCAGAAGGTTGGCAACTTGACTGTCGAACTCAAGGGCATCAACGAAAAGCGCTCTCAGTACAGCGTTGCCATGACCGCCGAGGACCGCAGAATCGAAAAGAAGAACCGCAACATGAACGAGCCCATCTTCTTCTATTTGAGCGGCACCAAGATCCCTGAAGAGCTGGTCATCAACAAGCTTGGCAAAGACACCATCAGCGGCTACGTCAGCATTCCCAAGGCTAACAGTCAGTCGCAGCCGGCCAGCACTTCCAGTTCCGGTGAGTAACCCGAGTACTCAACAGCCCTGGCCATGCGCCAGGCCCACTAAGAGCGGGCAGAATCTTCTGCCCGCTTTTTTTATTTGCCTGAGGTTTTTCGTATTTCGGGACTTGTCCCTTTTTTCAAATGAGACTTTTCCCATTTCACGGCGAAGTCTACTCTTCTCTTTTTCGTGCTATACCAAGTCTCGTCCTGAGCGCCCTGGACATAACTCCTGCTATTAACCAAAATTGCAAAACCCGCACTATCCGCCACCTTTGTACCCTCGCGTACGTTTAAGATCTAAAGATAGCTAAGCCATTGCTGCTGGGCCTGGCGTCACCTGACGGAGTTGAACGTCGTTTCTTCCGTGGCGCTCCGAACGACCAACCATGTCTCGCCTCTTCAAGCCGGACAGTCCCTCCCTCTACCTGGGCCTCGCCCTGGCGTATTTCATCGTTGGAAAGCTCGGGCTTAAACTCGCCTTTCTCAACGCCAGCGCGTCCGCCGTATGGCCCTGCACCGGCATCGCGCTCGCCGCTTTATTGATTTTCGGCTACCGCGTATGGCCCGCGATTTTTGTTGGAGGCTTCTTCGTAAATTTCACGACCGCCGGCACAATTCTTACTTCGGTAAGCATCGCCACCGGCAATACACTCGAGGCTGTGGTCGGCTGCTATCTCGTTACCCGTTTCGCCGCAGGCCGCAACGCATTTCAACGATCGCAAAATATTTTCAAGTTCGTTCTGTTGGCTGGCATGGTCGGCACCGCCATCAGCGCCTCCATCGGTTCCGCAACTCTCGTCTTGGCGCATTTGGCCGAGCCATCCCGTAATCTTTCCATTTGGCTTACCTGGTGGCTCGGCGACGGCGTCGGCGCGCTTGTCGTAACGCCGCTACTCTTGCTGTGGGTTGAAAATCCCAGCCGTAACTGGAGCCGCCGGCAAATTATCGAACTCACTTTGCTATTTTTCGGACTTATCGCTACTACCTGGATCGTCTTCGGCTACGGCTTCCATAACGTCGTCAAAAATTATCCCTTCGAATATCTCTGTTTCCCATTTCTGGTTTGGGCCGCGTTTCGTTTCGGCCGCAGAAAAGCTGCCACGGCGATTTGCGTTCTCGCTCTGGTAGCAACCTGGGGCACCGTGAATGGTTACGGGCCCTTCGTCAGGATTTCTCAAAATGCTTCTCTGCTGCTTCTGCAATCTTTTATGGCCATCGTCGCCGTCACCACCATGGTTCTGGCGGCGGAAACCACGGCGCACAAACACGCCGAGGAACATGTACGCCAGTTGGCCGAAAGCGATCCGCTCACCGGCCTGGCAAACTATCGCCGTCTCGTCGAAGCTCTCGATGCTGAAATCAAGCGCTACAGCCGCTCGCACTCGCCATTCGCCATCGTTCTCCTTGATCTCGACCACCTCAAAAAAATAAACGACAGTCGCGGTCATTTGGTTGGCAGCCGCGCCCTCTGCCGCCTCGCCGATATTCTCCGTCTTCATTCCCGCGAAATCGACCTTGCCGCCCGCTATGGCGGAGATGAGTTCGTCCTCGTCCTTCCCGAAACCACTACCCAATCTGCGCTACTCGTCGCGCAACGCATTTCCGATCGCCTTCGCAACGAGAGCGAAGATCCTCCGCTCTCCGTTAGCACCGGCGTCGCCATGTATCCCTTCGACGGGACAACCCTCGATGAACTCCTCATCGCCGCCGACCGCGCCCTGTACCGCGACAAATCCTCCCCCAAAGCCAAATTCCACGTCCCGCTATAAATTCTGTCGCCACGCCTACATCAGCCCGCTCTGCCTCGCCAGCTTTAGCGCCTCAATCGCCGCTCCACGCGCCCCCGCCGTATCTCCATTTGGAATTACATAAATCGGAATCCCAATCTGCTCCTCACGTTGATTCGGCATACCCACACGAATCTCGTCCATAAACCATTTCTGGAATTCTGCACTCGCCTCCAGCGCCCCGCCGCCAACGATCAGCGCATCGGGATCGAACGTGTTCACCATCTCGTCGAAGAACAATCCCAACGCATGTGCCTGTACCCGAAAAACATCTCTGCACAACGCATCGCCTTTGTCCGCAAGCCCGCGCACACGTTTGGCCGCGTCATGCGGCGTCAATTTCCCCAATTCGTGCCCCGGATATCGCAGCAAAAAATACGGCAAAAGATTTCTTTCAATAGCGGTCAGCGAACAAAGCGACTCCAAATCCCCAGTCCGTCCGCAATTGCATCGCGGATTGATACCCTCGGTTCCCGCAATACTCTGATACGGAATCAACACGTGCCCCAACTCTCCGCCAAACCCGTTTTTCCCCTTCACTACATTTCCATCCAGAATAATTCCGCCACCGTTTCCCGTCCCGATAATGATCGATACCGAGGTCTCTTTACTATTCGCGCCAAAAATCGCATAGTGCCCCCAAAGCGCCGCTGCATTCGCATCGTTTAAATACCACACAGGTTTGCCCAGCTTGTGCGCCAGCCCCTCGCGAATATCGAATCCCGCCCACTGAGCATGCACAAAATTCGTCGAACCACGCGCACTCAACAGCCCCGCCGCGCTTGCCGGCCCCGGCGTATCGAGCCCGACCGCCACCACATCCGCAAGCTCAACACCTCCCAGATCAGTGGCCACCTTCAAACCATCCGCAATCTGTTGCAGACAAATCTCCGGCCCCTGCTTCGCCAGCGAGGGATGCTCGCACAATCCCTCGACCAAAAATTTCTCCTGCGCATCTACCAACGTATAGTTGACAGCCGTTCCTCCAACGTCCACTCCCGCTACAACAGCAGCCACGTTTTTTCTCCTATGATTCTTAACCTTAGCCCGCCAATCGTAGCAGAATCAGTGCACGCGCCGAAGAGAACCGCGAAGGGCAACTCGCCATGATCAAACTGGTTTATTGCATCACCAAAAAAGCAGGACTAACCGATCAGCAGTTCTTTGACTACTGGAAGAATGTCCATGGCCCAATTGGTTGTCGCATTCCGCGATTGCGCAAATTGGTCCAGAGCCACCGCATCGCCGTTCCTGGCGACAAACGCCAGCCTGATCGGGTTTCAGGGTTTGTACTTGCAAACCCTGAGATGAAAAGGGGTTCAGGGTTTGTACTTGCAAGCCCTGAGCAGGAATATGATGGCATGGCGGAACTTTGGTTTGACGATGCGGAAGCGTTACTGGCCGCCCGTCAATCGCCCGAATGGATCGCCTCGCATGAAGACGAAACGAACTTCATCGACCACAATAAAGTTGCCTATTTTGTTTCAGAAGAACACATCATCCTCGACCAGCCAACCCCATAAGCCGCCCCCGGCTCCCCGCGCCGAGACTTCCGCTCCGCACTGTGCAGTTGCTAATGATGGATGTCACTGGCAAATCCTTCCCTAAACTCATGCGTGAACTGATATTCGAGCCTCTAGGAATGACGCACAGTACATTTGAGGAGCCACTCCCGAAAAACCTTT
>Ga0137358_10001056_pt1 | contig 14336 bp, 13 predicted proteins | sample Mad1_20_16metaG_FD_105551 | JGI IMG/M metagenome (GOLD analysis project Ga0137358, IMG submission 105551) | Vadose zone soil microbial communities from Angelo Coast Range Reserve, California, USA - Mad1_20_16 metaG | ecosystem: Environmental > Terrestrial > Soil > Vadose zone | place: USA... | reverse complement strand
TAATCCGGAAGTCGACGTCATCGTGGTCACGGATGGCGAGCGCATACTCGGCCTGGGCGATCAAGGAGTGGGCGGTCTCGGTATTCCAATTGGCAAGCTCTCCCTTTACTCGTTGATTGGAGGGATTCATCCGTCGCGAACGCTCCCGATTATTCTGGATGTCGGTACGAACAATCAACCTAAATTGAACGATCCCGAGTATCTCGGTTGGCGCCACGAAAGAGTAGGTGGCCAGGAGTATTTTGATTTTGTCGATTGCTTCGTTCAGGCGGTTAAAAAGGAGCTACCCCAGACTTGCCTGCAATGGGAGGACTTTGCGACCCGACATGCTCATCCCTTGCTGGTGCGGTATCAGAACGAGCTTTTGACTTTTAATGACGACATCCAGGGAACTGCCGCGGTCGTTCTCGGAGCTATCGTCGGTGCATCAAAAGTCGCGGGAAAAAGCATTAAAGAACATCAAATCATTTTTGTTGGTGCCGGTTCCGCCGCCATCGGCGTCGCGGATTATCTCCGGGCCGCCATGGTTGAAGAAAGCCTTTCTGAAAAAGAGGCGCGGACCCACTTTTGGGTCATCGACAAAGATGGATTGCTGGAAAGCGAGCGCCGAGACCTCTCGGATGAACAGAAAGTCTACACCCGATCGCCGGAAGAAATCTCAGATTGGCCGCGCAATCAAAAGGGCCAAATTGGTTTGCCCGAAGTAATCGGCCAGATCGACGCCACCATACTAATAGGTCTCTCGACGGTAAAAGGAGTTTTCAGCGAACCGATTGTTCGCAAAATGGGCCAAAAAACCGACCGGCCAATCATCTTTCCTCTATCGAATCCAACCAGCCATTCCGAAGCGGAACCTGCAGACCTCATCGCCTGGACGGAAGGTCGAGCTCTGGTTGCTACCGGATCACCTTTTGCGCCGGTTACCTATAATGGAAAAACCATTGAGATCGCTCAATGCAACAACGTGTTCATTTTTCCAGCGGTTGGCCTGGGGGTGGTTGGTTCAGGCGCGCGCCGAGTCACCGACAAAATGCTGCTCGCCGCGGCCAAAACCCTTGGCGATCATTCACCGGCGCTGCAAGATCCTACCGGCTCTCTCTTGCCGAGAGTGAAAACTATCCGCGACGTTGCTCTGGATATTGCTTACGGCGTGGGAGCAAAAGCCCAAGAAGAAGGGTTGGCTCCCGCGTCCGAGCCTGATGCGCTCCGCAAAAAGCTAGCAGAAAGTCAGTGGTTTCCGGAATACGTCCCGTACGAGAAGTGAGACTGTTCGCGAGGCGATTCGCCCTACCTGTCCGCCGTAGCTTTAGCGGCAAGCTAAGAACCTCGGCACAGAATTATCCATCCCTACTGGGGCAGGTCGCGGCACCGGCATCGTCGTTCGATTACCGATCAATTCTTGAGCTCTTTCGAAGAAAGCCGATTCTACTGATGTAGATCTTGTTTTCGCTGTTGACGTCGTTGGTATTTTGGAATGCTCAACAAGGGGGATGGAAAAGGGCGATTATCATGGTTCCTGTGCCCAGCATCTGGATTGAAAGTTATTTCGGCGCTTTCAGTGTCCAGGGCAAAAAGAATCTCTGCAGATGCGTTTTCCATCAATTGGACCTCGTACGAGTGCTCAGCATCTTCTTCGGTAAATTCAACTTGGAATTTACCTTTCCAGATTTTTCCAGTTCGCTCAGTAATCTCTAGCATCCAAAGGTCAGCAATACCCGCTGGGGACGAGTGAGTACCATTGGCCCGCAGATCCGGTAATGGTTCCGGGGTTGCGTTCTCGATTAAGGCGGCCGTAAGCCAATCCTCGAAGTCAGTTTTTTCCAGGTGTTCCAGGATTTCCGGAATGATCATTGATCGAGGAAAAATTAGAAACATTGCTTCTCCTTCGCCCAAGCCCTCTTGAGCATTAATTTGATTACGTCTGACCCAACCTGCATTAGCAAAATCTTTCGCACAATCCCGCTAGTCAGGACGAATTTAACCAGCTCTAGCGACGACCATTCTATCATCGCACACATTGCCTCTCTACGGATCAAAAGAGCGTTTCTTAGCTGCTCGCAAGAGGGATATAAATATGATCCGACAGGTCAGAGAAAGAATCGGCTAACTGCTCCTTTCGGGTTAACCAACAACACTCCTAGGCAGTATTGCCGCGCCTGGAAAGGCCGCTACCGTAACTCCGGCCAGCGGCAGATGGGCCTTTTGCTAGGGCTGGTGGAGGAAGCTAAGTGCAAATTTTATGGGATGTACTCCTTTTGTCCTGTACCCAGATCGCGGGAAAGTTAGGCCCGATAGACACGGTTATTGGAGAGGTCTCTCATAATTTAAGTGGATTGAACTGCAACTCGCTAACCGCTGGCATCTACTAACGCTACGAGAATTGAGAGAGCCATTTATATGGTAAAACTAATTATCGACGGTGGCAGCTATGACGCAGAAGCAGGTGAACACCTGATTGACGTAATCAATCGAATTGAAAAAGAGCTACCCCAGGTCTGCTACCATCCACAGTTAGGCCCCATCCAAACCTGCGATACCTGCTTAGTGGAAGTGAACGGCCAACTGGCTCGCGCTTGCGGAACCACGGTCTCTGCCGGGATGCGAATTGTCACCGGTTCGGCGAAGGCAGAATCGGCTCGACGCGAAGCGTTCGACCGCATCCTGGGGAACCACCTTCTCTACTGTACCGTATGCGACAACAACAACGGCAACTGCACGGTTCATAACACAACGAAGTTGCTCAAGGTTGAGCACCAACAAATACCTTATCGACCTAAGCCCTACGAAGTCGACAATACCAACCCATTCTATCGGTACGACCCGACCAGTGTATTCTGTGTGGCCGCTGCGTACAGGCCTGCCAGACCTTGCAGGTAAATGAAACACTCTCGATACGTTGGGAAGACGATCATCCGCGCGTTTTATGGGACGGCGGTAAGACCATCGGCGAGTCCAGCTGCGTGTCCTGCGGTCATTGTATCACGGTGTGCCCCTGCAACGCTCTGATGGAGAAATCGATGGTTGGTGAAGCAGGGTATATGACCGGCATTCCGCACAATGCCTTAAGCGGGATGATCGATGTGGTCAAGGGCATCGAACCAGAGCTTGGCTACGGATCTATTTTGAAGGTTTCGGAAGTGGAAGCCGCGATGCGAAAAGATCGCATCCGGCGGACCAAGACGGTTTGCACCTATTGCGGCGTTGGTTGTAGCTACGAAATTTGGACGAAAGATCGCCATATTCTAAAGATTGAGCCATCGGAAGGCCCCGCCAACGGTGTTTCGACCTGTGTAAAAGGCAAGTTCGGATGGGATTTTGTCAACAACCAGGACCGCCTAACCAGCCCACTCATCCGAGAAGGAGAGACGTTTCGCGAAGCGACTTGGGATGAGGCTCTTGGTTTGGTCACGACCAAGCTCTCAGGGATTAAACAGGAACATGGATCAGATGCCATTGCATTGATTGCCTCGTCGAAAGGTACGAACGAAGAGGCATATCTCATGCAAAAGCTCGCGCGCGCGGTCATTGGGACAAATAACATCGACAACTGTTCTCGATATTGCCAGTCACCGGCTACGAAAGGTTTGTTCAGAACCGTTGGTCACGGAGGAGACACGGGCTCCTTCAAAGATCTGGAGCGTGCCGGGTTGGTGGTGATTATAGGATCGAATACCGCAGAGAGCCACCCGGTCTTAGCTACGCGGATCAAGCGAGCTCATAAATTACACGGCCAAAAAATGATCGTCTCCGATCTGCGACGGAACGAAATGGCTGAGCGGGCGGACATCCTTCTGAAACCTCAGCCGGGTACTGATTTGGTATGGCTAGGCGCAGTGAGTCGCTACATCCTGGATAAGGGGCTGGCGAAAATGGATTTCGTCGATCAGTGGGTCAATGGATTTACCGAGTATAAGCAGAGTCTCGAGCCTTTCACCATGGAGTATGCGGAGCGAGTTTGTGGCATTCCGATTAAAACGCTCCAGACGGTCGCGGAGATGATCGCGAAGGCAGATGGTGTCTGCATTTGTTGGGCGATGGGCATAACCCAGCACACCAATGCGTCGGATTCTTCCACCGCCATTTCGAATTTGTTACTGCTCACCGGTAACTACATGCGCCCGGGAGCAGGTTCTTATCCTTTGCGTGGGCACAACAAGGTTCAGGGTGCGGCCGACATGGGCGCGATGCCGGATGAATTTCCGGGCTATCAGCCAATCGCTGATCCAGATGTGCGAGCTCGTTTTGAGCAGGGATGGGGTATTACGTTGCCGTCGACGAAGGGACTCGATAACCATGAAATGGTAGACGCCATTCTCGAAGGTAAGCTTAAGGCCATGTATTTGTACGGCGAAGAGATGAGTCTGGTGGATTCGAATGCTAACCTGGTCGAAGAGGCCTTCTCGAAGCTGGAATTCTTTGTTGTGCAGGAGATTTTCTTTAGTCAAACCTGCCGCTTCGCCGATGTTGTTCTGCCGGCCACACCGAGCCTGGAGAAAGAAGGCACGTTTACGAATACAGAACGGCGCATTCAGCGGCTCTACCAGGTATTTGAGCCGTTAAAGGGTACGAAACCTGACTGGCAAATCATTCAAGAAATCGCCAACCGACTGGGCGCGGATTGGAGCTACGATCATCCATCCGAAATCATGCAGGAGCTAGCTTCGCTCACGCCGCTATTTGCCGGGGTGACGTATGAGCGGCTCGAGGGCTGGAAATCACTGCAATGGCCAGTTCATCCGGATGGAACAGATGAACCGCTACTCTTTACTGAGCGCTTCAATTTCCCGGATGGAAAAGCCCGGTTTTTTCCGGTGGCATGGAGTGAACCAGCTGAACCGGTGGACGCAGAATTTGATCTGCATTTGAACAATGGCCGGCTGCTCGAACACTTCCACGAAGGGAATATGACTTATCGAGTGGAAGGGATTAAAGAAAAGACTCCCGATACCTGGGTAGAGATCTCGCCACAACTCGCGGCCGAGCGACGGATCGAGAGTGGACGCTGGGTAGAACTTACCTCTCGGCATGGTCGGGTTCGCGTCCGCGCGTTGGTGACGGATCGAGTGCAGGGGCATGAACTTTATATGCCAATGAATTCGACTGAAAGTCCGGTCAATCGGCTTACGGGTAGCCACACGGATCCGGTAACCCACACTCCAGCCTTTAAAGATACTTCGGTCAAGATGCGAGTCCTGGCGGAGATGGGTCAATCTCCGTTGCCCAAAACCAATCATCGCCTTGGTCATCCCACTCCGCAGCGCGGCGTAGAAGTAGAACGGAAATGGAAACGAGCAGACTACTGGATGCCGGGAACGCAACGACCCTCGACGAACACAGATAACGTCAGCCTACCAACAGGAGAAAATCATGGCTCGGCCGATTCGTTTTGAACCATTAGCGCGTGACGCTCGAGTAGAACTCCGCGATCGATTGGACAATGCTCCGCTGGAACACGCTGAAGCGCTGCTCTCCGCCTACGAGGTACTTCAGGGATTACATGAGCGCGGTGTCCTGGATTTACTAAAGGGGGCACTGAGCGCAGGTGACACCCTGCTCGAGACGGTGGTAGAAGTGGCCAAAACGCCGGAAGCTATCCGCTCGGTTCGCAACTTGCTTTTGTTGAGCCAGTTATTGGGCAACATCGAGCCTGAATTGTTGGGCGTCATCGTGCGCTCCATTCCTGAAGGTCTACCTCAGGCATCAGCAAAACGATCAGAGACACCCGGACTCTTCTCACTGCTGCAGAAATTCTGCAGCAAAGATAGCCGTCGGGCAATGGGAGCGACCGCCGAGCTACTCGAGAGCGTCGGGAAAGGTTTAAAAGCCTGACGCACCTACTGAAAAAAGACTTCGTTGAAAAATTACGTCGAAACAGGGATGTTTCGGTCGCTCATAACTGTATTGTCTTAGGTAGCGGCGGTGACGACAGCCGCCAGTTTTTTTGCTTGGTTACAACAAAAGAGAAGGAAATATGGCAGGAATACCTCAGCTTATGTTTTTGCTCGGAGTCGCTATTTATCTGGGAGCGTGTACCAGTGAACAGGTGCCCCCGGCGTTGCCGCAGGCGATGTATCAGAACAATCCTACGAACACCAGAAAGGTCCAGATCGCCCTGCGAGATCGTGGCGACTACGCTGGCTTTGTCGATGGGTATCTCGGCCAAAATACAGGGGACGGAATACAGCGATTCGAGGTCGAACACTGCCAAAGAGTGAAACCAATCATCGACCGATCGCTTCTGGTCTCGCTTGGAATAGCGAACGATTAATAGATCGAAGGGCGCATAACACTGTCATAAAAGGAATGAAAACTTTATTGTCACTTCGGATGGCGCTGGCTCTGATTGTGTTTGGACTGACCGCTTCGGTTGGGTTTTCTCGGTCGGACGTCCAAGTCGGTACCTCAGGGTCTCTCACCGCGTTTAGAGTGAAGACTCTTTTCGGATGGGCAATTCAAATCAGGAATGATTCCGATACAAAATCTACCGCTCTTTACGCCGTCAACGGTTCGCCCGACCGAAAGGTTGTTCCCGCTCATCACACCATTAGAGGCGGGTATGCCTTCGGCAGAGAGATCCCCAGTTTCAACTTTGCTCCCAAGTAGCGGTCATTCTCGCCTTAGGCTCGAATGAAATCGCAAATGACAAATAGCAGATAACTGCGGCTCCCACGGTTAGTTCCTGCCTGCACCAACCAACGCTTATAGTTAAGGACGCCGCGCCGAGTCCTGACCGGTTCGACGGAAACGAGAGCTTTTCTTTTCTTAATGCTCCATTGTTCCCGAAAATGACCGGAGATGAGGCTACCCTGGAGTTCTATGGCCAAGAGGCCGAAAGATATTGTGAACGAACCGGCTCTGCTCCGACTGCTACTCTGGGAGCGTTTCTTGGCCGTCTGCCGCCCGGTGCGACGATTTTAGAGTTGGGTTGTGGTTCCGGACGCGATAGTGCCGAGATGTTGCAGCGAGGCTATAACATTCTGCCTACCGATGGCTCCCCGGAAATGGCACGGCAAGCTGAGCGACACCTCCATCGATCGGTAGCGGTTCTCGAATTCGGAGAAATTGAAAGAGAACCCAAATTTGATGGTGTGTGGGCGAATGCGTGTCTTCTTCATGTTCCGATCCCGCGTTTGAACGACGTTATCGCGCGAATACATCGAGTGTTGCGGCCCAGCGGAATACTGTTCGCAAGCTTCAAAGCTGGCGAGGGAGAAGGACGTGATAGGTTCGGCCGCTATTACGACTACCGTCGCCGATTCGCTTAAGAACAATCTTTGAGGAAGCAGCTGCGTGGGTATCACTGCAAATTCAGGAACCTCCGGGTAAAGGGTACGATGGTATTCCCGTGACTTGGCTCAACTGCACAGCGCTCAAGGGGCGGTAGCAACGTAGCCGCAGGTTCCCAGCTGCGAGGACTGCCGTTTCTTGCTATAGCGCGATCAATGAAGGTGTGGTCGCGCCTGACGAGGGGAAGTGGTTCGCACCTAGAAGGTGCGTCTACCGTAGTCTGAGCGGCGGCCTAAGGTCGCCACTCGATGGCGCGGTCCAATTCCGCAATTGACGCTGCTCCGACGAGAGCCAGAGCGTGCTCGAATTCCGCATACAACAGCCGCAAACAATGGGCAACTCCTTCCGATCCGCCAATACTCAGTGCGTAAACGTAGGAACGCCCGATCAATACAGCAGCAGCACCGCGAGCAAGGCTTTTCAGAATGTCACTGCCTCGACGAATGCCTCCGTCGAGGAGGATCGGAACTCTGCCACCGACCCGATCAGCTATTCCCGGTAGGGCCTCGATGGTCGGCACTATGGTATCCAGATTTCTCGCGCCGTGGTTGGAGACAATAAGCCCGTCGACCTGGTGCTGAAGAGACTCCTCGGCATCTTTCGGATGGAGAACGCCCTTTAGCACAAGCTTCATTTTCGTAATTGACCGCAGCCAGTCAATATCTGGCCAGGTGACATTCGAGTACGCGCCAAAATCCGGGGTATTTCTCGGCCGATGACGCTGCTCGAGGCTGTGCGGAAGTTTTAGCTCCTGGGGCAAACTAAAGTGAGCGCGCAGCTGGCGGGTTCGAACGCCAAGCACCGGCGTGTCGACCGTAACGCATAGAGCTTGGCAACCGGCTGTTTCAAGCCGCTGAATCAACTCCTGGGTAAAGGCTCGATCTTTCTGGAAGTAGAGCTGAAACCAGAGGGGACTTTGGGCCGCCGCAGCCAATTCCTCGATCGGTACTGTCGTGTTGGTACTGACAACAACCGGAGCCCCCATTGTCCCAGCCCCACGGACCGTCGCCAACTCGCCGTCCGGATGCATCATGCGCTGATAGGCAACCGGCGCCAGCAGAACCGGTGCTGACAACTTGGTACCGAAAAGCGTGGTATTTTGATTGACGGGAGTAACGCTGCGGAGCACCCGCGGCAAGAGAAGAATCTTGTCAAAGGCAGTTTGATTCGCTCGCAAGCTGATCTCATCGCCGGCGCCACCGGCTACATATTCGTAAACCGCATGGCTCATCGTCTGCCGTGCCGCCGGTTCGAATTCGCCAAGGGTTAGAAAATCCGAAAGCGCGGGTCCAGAATTTCGTTCAGACAAAGAGTCCATTCTTTACTAGTACGCTGGTTACAGGAATCCAATCACAGATTCCGCGGTTCGAAAGGTACCAGCTCGAACGTGGGTGCGCATAGATGGTTCAGTGCGAATGCCACCAGATAAGCGAAAGCGCAAATCACAAATAGGATGCTATAACCTGCGGTGACGTTGCCGCTAGCCTGGAACTTGTCCAACAGGACGCCGGTGACAATCGGGAATATCATACCGCCAACTGAACCTGCCGCACTTCCTATTCCGATCAGAGATGCAACCGCATTTTTCGGGAACATGTCAGAAGCTGTTGAGTAAAGGTTCGCCGACCAGGCCTGGTGGGCAGCTCCAGCCAGTCCGATCAAGAGAACCGCGCTCCAGTCGCCCACTGACGTCGCGAATAAAATCGGCACCACGCAAAGCGCAAAAAGGAACATTGAGGTTTTGCGCGCACGGGTGACGGTCCAACCACGCCTCATCAGATATCCCGGCAGCCAGCCGCCGATATTGCTCAAGACCGTAACGATCGCATAGATCGTGGTAATCGAAATGGAATAGCCGATTTTGCTTCCAATCCGGTCCACTAACCACCCAAACGCCAATCCTCCAACTGCATAGGCACCCTGGAAAGCGGAGTTAATCGCGCCAAACTGTTCATTGGTCCAGCCCATCTGATTATCGAGAATCGGCTTGAGCAGCGACAGGATCTGCCGGTCCATGTAGTTAATGGTTGTGGCGAAGAACAGAAGTGCGCACACAATCCAACGATAGCGACCGCTAGTGTCCACGGGCGGTGCACCCTGCTCAACTTTCAAGGCTTGGGCCATGGCGTCTTTCCTTTGAACGGTTGGTCTATGCAAAAATTGGCAGCAAATGGCGCTGAAATAGATTTTCGGTAACGTGGCGCCTGACGATTGGTTCATTGGCCCTTAGTGCGTCGGTGAAACGCTCCCCCATTTCCGCAGCGATCTTAAATCCGATATGGAGCAGTTGCCGGAAGTGCGGATTGTAGCCAGGGCGCGACTGCGCATGCTGCAGGGCGCAGACATATTCGGTCGAGCTCCAACCAACAACGGCTTTCGGGTTGGGCAGTTTGCCCTGATCAATATCGACCACGGCGCGGTAGGGCGCGGTCAGTTCGGCCAAACGCTCAAACGATCTGGCGTAAATCTCTTTCGCGATCGCTAGCCCTTCACCACCCGACTCCGCCAGCCCGATGATTTCCTCAAGCCAGGTTGTTCCGGCGGTTTTGACGTGCAGACCGGCATCATATTTTTTTATTAACCGGTTGATTATGGGATAGAGCGAGAATTTATCACTCCCCGAATGCACGCTGAGCTTGAGTGTGTCCGGCAACTGAAATTCGTCGACGGCAAACGCGATGACGTTGAGATCTTCAGCAAATTCTTTGGCGAATTGCGCGAGATCTCCGGCATAATCGACCCCTTTATTGAATCGGCCGGTGAACTTCGGTGCGATGGTCTGCACCGGGATCCCTTCCCGGGCGATCATTGCCAGGATAAGGAACAACTCCACCGGGTTTTGCGGCGTATCGGTCTCGTCAATTGAAACCTCGGTCACGAAATTGTCGCGTCCTTTTATGGTTGCGCTGTGCCGGTAAATACGGCCTGCCTCCCGCATCGCCAGCAGAAACTTACCAGCGACCAATTGGTCAATTGGTCTGACCAAAGATGTTAGTCAGAGGATGGCCTTCTTGGCTCGATTCCTCGGTCCGCGACGGGAACGTTTGCGGGCGGCGCAAGCGCCGCACCCTCCGAGGTCAGAGATTACATCGCCGGCAAGAATATTGCGGTACCTCCCGGGTCGGAGAGCGCGGCGCTTGCACCGCCCGCAAACGTTCCAGCGTGCACCCACGGAATTCCGTTTTGAATATGTAATCGAGACATGGCTATTATTGCAGCTTTCGATGCCAATAAAAGTCATAGAGCCTCGGCGTCTTTATTTGGAGATCGCCGGTCAAATCCGCTCACTCATTGAGAACGGCGAGTTTCGGGTTAAGAGCCGGCTACCGGCAGAACGCGAATTGGCCAAGCAGTTCGGTGTCTCCAGACCGTCGGTGCGAGAAGCTTTAATCGCCCTGGAGGTCGAAGGTTATGTCGATGTCCGCCCCGGCTCCGGCGTTTTTGTGACGACGCCGAAACGTCCGGCGCCAGACTACTCCCGCACGGAAGGACCTTTGGAAATTATGCGAGCGCGAAAGGTGATCGAAGGAGAAATCGCGGCGGAAGCGGCGGCTCACATGCGATCGAAGGATATTACAGTACTTAGGCGGATTCTGTTGGAACTGGAACGGGCAGCGGCTGCTCCGGACCCTAATTCGTGCATCTACGCCGATCGCAGCTTTCATTTGTATATAGCCAGGAAAATCCGCAACAGCATGCTCCTGCGGATCGTCACCGATCTTTTCGACCAGCGGAGCACTCTTTTGGGTAAGCAGTTTGGAGCCCATTTCGACAATCCGAAGACATGGACTGCAGTCATCGCCGAGCACCGGAAAATTATCGAAGCGTTGGCGGTGGGCGATCCGGAGCAAGCCCGGAAAACAATGCACTCTCACTTGAGCCGGGCGCACGACCGTTGGGCAAAGCAGTTGGAAAATGGCAAGAAATTCCGGATGAAAAGCCTCTCTCGGAAGTCAAGGTCGGGGCACAACTGCAAGGCGTTTGGGCTAATGTGAGTCCGGAGATCTGCTTCCATCTCACATTTTCGAGCTGACACATTTGCCAGATGTGTTTCACTAACGCAGCTGTTGCGCAACAATATGGCTGAGTTCTTCGATGTGGTCATCGTGGGTGGCGGGCCGGCGGGCAGTACTGCCGGGACTTTGCTGGCCAAGCACGGATGGAATGTCGCGATTTTCGAGAAGGAGAAATTTCCTCGTTTCAAAATCGGAGAATCCCTCTTACCCGGCAGCCTTCGGACCTTTGAACGCATGGGGGTGAAGGAGAAAATTGATCGAGCCGATGTGATTGTGAAGTATGGCGGAAAGATCATTTCGGCCTGCGGCACCCGGAGCAACCGGTTTCTCTTTTGCGACGCTTTTCGATGCAAATATCCGACTTCATACCAAGTGGAACGCTCGATGTTCGATCAGCTTTTGCTGGACCATGCCGCCGAAAATGGCTGTTCCGTATCACAGGGTATCAATGTAACCGACGTGGCGTTTGACGGAGATGGCGTCACCATCCAGACGATCGACCGAGAGATCCGCGCGAAATATTTGATCGACTGTTCCGGCCGGAACAGTCTGGTGGGTTCACGCTTTAAGTTGCGTCGGAATTATTCGCATCTGCGGAAGTTCTCGCTTTTTGCTCATTTTGAAGGTGTCGACCGTGAACCGGGAATTGACGGTACCCTGACCCAAATGGTCCGAGGTAAGGACCGATGGATTTGGATCATTCCGATCACTGCGAAAAAAACCAGCATCGGAGTTGTGCTCGACGCGCAAACATTCAAACGAATGAGGCTGGAACCGGAGGAGGCTTTCATCCGAATTCTTGAGGAGAACCCCAAGGTAACCGAGCAGATGTCACGAGCTCGACGGATTACCGATGTGCACGCCACCGGAGATTTCTCTTTTCGGAACAAACGCTTCACCGGAGAGCGTTGGGTGCTTGCGGGCGATGCGGCTGGTTTTATTGACCCGGTCTGGAGTAGTGGTGTTTTCATTGCCATTCTTTCCGGCGAAAAGGCGGCCGATACGCTCGATCGAGTCTTACGCCAACCAGAGCGGCGGGCAGCGGAATTCGCGCGCTACGAGCACCAAGTTGGTCGCGTAATGGACTTATATCTCAAGTTCGTAACCTCGTGGTATACTCAAGAGTTTGCCGAGGTATTCTTTCATCCCCAGCGATTTTTCCAGCTGGTTCCCGCTGTGAATACGGTATTGGCCGGCAGCGCGAAGCCGTTGCCAGAGGTCCGTTGGCGCCTCTGGATTTTCCATTTCCTGGTCTTTTTACAAAAGCGGTTTGCCCTGATCGCACCACGCATAAGCCTAGAGCCAAGCAACCAGGGATTGATAGTCGATAACCGATAGCCAATAACCGAAGATGCATTCATGAGTAAAGCCGCTGGCCAAGGCCTCCCGGCTTATGATGTTGTTGTCATTGGCGATTTGCTCTCTGGTGCGTCGCGTTTCGCCCAAATTGCCTGCCTCCGTGCCTTGTCAGCCGCGACGAACGAATCGTGACCAAGGTTGCCTAGCCAACGGTTTCGCGTTGAGCAAGTCGGATATCCGACTCACTTGCAAAGTCCTTTTCCAGTCGTGCTGCCTCGAAGTTATTGAAGGGTGCCGCAGTGGGAGTAGCACAGCGGTTCGGCAACCTTGATCGATCGACAACCAGACCGGCTCAGTTACTGCCCTACCAATCGTGGTTGCACAATGCCGCTATCTTAGCGTTTATCGGCTCCGGCCCTAAGCTACCCTGAAACCCACCCGGTATTAACTCATCATCCCAAATCAGCAACCCGTCGTCTCAGCAGATCGGCATTGCGCCGTTGAATGACTTCTTGTGCTCGCTCAGGCGGCCACCGATAGAAGCCTTCGCCCGAACGTAACCCATCGTGTCCGGCCTCCACTCGCACACGCATAAGCTCCAATACGTCTTCATCTTTGGCCAACTCGGGCATCAGGTGTGAAGCGATGGTCAGAAAGGTGTCCAGCCCGCCAAGATCCGCCGTTTCTAGGGGTCCCACTGTCGCGTACCTGCGACCAAGGGACGCCTTCATTACCGTGTCCACGGCCTCGGGCGAAGCCGTTCCGGAACGAACAATAGCTAGTGCTTCTCGCAAAATCGCGTACTGGAGCCGATTGCCGATAAATCCAGGAATCTCTTTCTCCACCAACACGGGCTCCGCTTGAGACTCTCGCAACAGCGCGATTGTCCGCTCTACCACCGAAGGCAATGTGTGCTGTGATGGAACTACCTCCACCAACGGGATCGCGTGAGGCGGATTCCAAAAGTGCGCAACAATGAACCGATTGGGATGAGCGAGAAACTCAGAAAGCTTGGAAGGCATGAATCCGGAAGTGTTACTCGCAAGAATCACTCTCTCCTCCACCACCGTTTCCAATTCTCGATACAAATCGTGTTTGATCTCGAGAACCTCGGGCACGGCTTCGATGATAAAATCTACCGCCTTCAGATCAGCTAACTCAGAAACCGGTTTGATATGCGCCAATATCTCTGCTTGCGAAAGGGAGGTCAGCCCGACCCCATGCATTTCTTGGTAGATGTCGACGATTTTCTTGGTGGCCTCATCCAGGCGCTTCGGATCTTTGTCGAACAGAAACACCGCGCGTCCAGCCGAAGCAAATACGGCGGCAATTCCCGAGCCCATCAGACCGGTGCCAACCACGCCGACACGAAAGATTTGTGAAGAATTTTCCATGAGAGAAGGAACAAAGTTCCGCGAATCGACCTGCCGCCGCGCAAGGCGATGGCGGGCAGGCTGCTAATGGATCTTCCTTCGCTCCGCCTCCAGCGCGGCGCAACCGAAGAAATGTTTGCCGGCTAACCGGCTGCTATTAATCGATTTCGTTCGCAGCCGGTCCCGCAATCTTTGTCCGAACACGGTTAATCCTCACTCTACTTTCTATGATGAGGTCGCCGGCTAACGCGAAGTTTGCCGACCGGTTCGCGCTCAACCCATCGTCTGATTCGGATCCGGTACCGATTCATCACCGCGGGCAGCACCTGTCATGATCGCGACGACTTCGGGCATCGTATGC